>OGKG01000200.1_pt1 | contig 72327 bp, 56 predicted proteins | sample 1572201 | NCBI WGS metagenome assembly OGKG01 (sample SAMEA2582146, study PRJEB24529) | metagenome | biome: Human gut stool | place: China | collected 2011 | reverse complement strand
TGCATCCCTGACAAGCCGATCCAATCCATTTGCCTTCAGCTGGACTGCACGGAAGCGGGAGTCTTTTTACTGAGAGGCCTTGTGCCAGCACTGTTGGTGCAGAAACCATCAAAGCAGCGCTGCCGGTAAGCTGCATAAATACTCTTCTTGTAAGTTTCATAAGAGGTTCTCCTTGGGGAAAGAGATTAGAAATTAGCTAATTTTATATTTAGCTATATTGCTAAGTATAACCTAAAGAAAAATAAATATGAACAGCATTAATCCGGTTGAGTATTTCTGATTTTCTTAAACTTCTTTAAAAACTCTGCTGGCTGGATTCATCATCCGAACTTTTTTCAATCTTACGTATAACTGATTACCCGGAAAGGAGCCAGTCCAGAGCGTTAATTTTGTGAACACCATCGATACTTGCCTTCGGATCATTGTCTAATGTTAAAAGATACTTGGGAAAATTATCTTGAATTCGAAGCAAAGGACGCAATTCTCGATGCAAAACCTCTTCGTCTCTCACCGAAGCTGCAACTTGAATGTAAATTTTTTCTTGACCGTTAGTACATACAAAATCAACTTCAAATTCTTCAAGTTTTCCCGTGAAGACCTTATAGCCTCTCCGCTTCAATTCCAGAAATACTACGTTTTCCAAGAGGTGGCCTATGTCAGCCAGAGAGCGACTTCCCAACAGCGTTCTTACCAGACCTAAGTCCACGGCGTAATACTTAACAGAGTTCTTCAGAAGTCTTTTCTCTTTAATATCCCACCGGTGAACCTCGTACAAAACGAAAGAATCTAATAAGCTACGAAGATATTTCTCTGTTGTTTTGTTATCCGGCTGATAACCACCAGACCTCATTAACTTTGAGACTCTTGCAATCGAAATTCGATCACCTATGAATTCACAACAAACCTTGGCTGCTTTTACCAATGTTAATGGTTCGCGAATCTTTCCTGATGAGAGGATATCTTTAATAATAACCGTGCTGAAAATTCCTTCAAGAACTTTGTCCACAAATTCGGTTTTGCCGGGAACTTCTAAATAGAACGGAAAAGAAGTTGTCGAAAGATAGAGCGCCAATAGCTCCTCTGGGCTTTTCTCTGGAAAAGCTTCTCTGAATTCTTTCAAAGAGAGCGGCAACACTTCAATTTGGACGTTCCGGCCGGATACAAGCGTAGCCAGCTCACTGGAAATTATTTGATTGTTTGAGCAGGTGAGATAAATGTCGAAATTTTCATGAAGAAAAAGAGTTGCGATTGTCTTTTCAAAATTCCTAACATGATGAATCTCATCGAAAAACAAATAGTATTTACAAGGACTTACAGCATGCGCAAGAATATAACGGTGGAGCTCTCCACAGTCACTGAGGTTTTGATTATCAGGATCTTCTAAATTAATTTCAATAATCTGGTCAGGATTGACTCCGCTTTTAAGAAGGCGTCGGCCAAAGCTTTCCAATAAAGCAGACTTACCGCACCAGCGCACTCCAGTAACAATCTTAATGAATGGAAGTTCTTTCCACTTATCTAACTCTGAAAGATATGCCTCTCTTTCCATTGCAGTCCTTTTCCTAATGGCACATGAGAAGTCCACTTTTTTGGACTACGCTCCATTTTTTAGTCAAAATTTTAAATTATTGGAACATAATCCAACTTTTAAAAAAAGCCCTCCTATGAATTTACATTTGGATGGTGCCTTTCTTTTCACGGAGTCTCATCTTAGTCGCCATTCACAGAACAGTAGCCTTTATGCAATGGAATCTGTGGTCGTACAAAGGGAGAAGAGAACAAACCAAAACAAATCCCTCTAATCCCATCGGAATCCGGCATCTTTTTTTCAATTAAATCTGGGGAAAGGCAACAAGAAAAGCGTCCGAGACTTCCCCCTCCAATGCCGCTCGGAGGGACCAGACATTACTTTTGATGGCGCTCGTGTAAGAACAAATTGTTCTTTGGTGTCTCTGCAAACGGCCGATGCAATATTGAATGATTTGTTGTTTTCGGTTTGATTCAATACTTTTAAAAAGACAACCTTAAATACGGAAGCGCTTGAGGAGACCTCTTATGGCAGAGAAGACCATCTAAATAAAGGTCCCCTCTACAATGCAAACGAATTTCATCAAAACACTTTCATCGTAAAAGACCATTCCCTGTGGTCTTGCACGCCTTGTGGCTTGCTCACTTTTTAATGGTTGTCCATATAATTCCAACTCAAGTCCTTCTGGCAATTATTCGCTCTTCAAACTCAACGCCAAAATAGAAACCAGAATTAATCCGATACCCATCAAAGTCCAAGCAGAATAAGGCTCATGAAGAAGGAAGATTCCCCAGCAAGCGGCTCCCATCGGCTCCGCCAGACCTAGAGTAGAAGCTACGCTTGCTTTAGTGTGTCGAACACCGGTAAAGAAAAAGGCAAACGCTAGAGATGCCGTTACTAAGCCAAGTGCGACTGCACAGCTAAGGCCTTGTGCCGTAGCGATCCAAGATATCGGGAAAAACATCAGCATGGGTGCATTGATGATAGCCACCAACCCCATGACAACTACCATGGCGGATTCTGAAGAGACGCCTTCCATCGCCTTCGGTGCGGCTACAATTTCGCCGGCATAACATAGCCCGGCCAACAGAGGAAGGAGCAAATAAATCCAATGGATGGTTGAATTAAAATTCTCTAAATTCAATAAAACAATGCCGACAATCGCTGTCACAGTCGAGAAATACCAAATCTTTGAGGGATTTTTACCGTAAACGATCTTCTCAATGATCGCCGTCCAGATAGGCGTTGAACCAATGGCTGCAATGGTTCCAACGGCTACGCCCGTCTTTGGAAGTGACGAAAAGAACAATAGTTGGAAGCCATATAAACACAAAGCCACCAACACGAGAAATTTAAAATTAAAAGAGGACCAAGAGCTCGGAAATTTTTTTGCAGCCCAGCAGAAAGCAGCTAGACCTAAAGTGCCAATAACCATTCTTGCTTCAGTTACAGTAAATGGTGTTGCTCCCTCTGGCGCAAAACTCTGGATCGTTCCCGAAAAACTAAAGCACAAGGCACCAATCAAAACAAAAAGAGGGCCTGATAATCTCATTTTCTTCCTTTCCCTTGGAATTCTTCCTTCTTCTCTTAGGAAGGAATTCTCTTTTATCGTTATATTTTTTGCTAACAGAAGTGAGCAAACAGAATGCCTAACATTCCATCTACGAATCCTTCAGAGGTTTTCCCTGAATGTTTTTCAACAACTTTGTCTCAGGATCCAACACAAAGATTTCTTGTTTCATCCATGGAGCAATATCAACCAGCTCTTTCAAGATATCCTCACGGAGAATTCGGCACGCCTCTTCAATAAAAGTGTTCATAAGAATCTCAGGCTCATTTCTTCTTGCAAGCACATATACTTTTCTAGATAGAAGAGGCGCCGGCATTGGTCGATAGCTCACCTTATCCATGAAATTTTTATTTTGAAGAATCGTCGACGCCCTCGACACTGTCCAGCCGACTCCTTCACTGATCAAAGCGAGCATTGTACTGTTGCTATCAACCTCAAGTTGATGAGGAAGAGATATCCCTGAGGTATCTAAGAAAACTTCATTAAGTTTTCCTCCCCCGCTGGAGTGATGGTATTTGAGGAAAGGCAAACCGCAAAATTTAAGAGAGTCCCAAGACTTCCAACATTTTGAGTTTTCCATCTTTTTTGGAAAAACCAGCAAACTTCCTTCCTGAAAAATCTTCTGCCGCTTCAAATTTGCTAAATCCACCGTTGAATCACTCGAGAAAATCACGTCAAGCTCTCCGCTTAAGAGCTTTTGATGGAGGACATCTGAAGTACCGACTACTGATACCAACTGTCTGGTTTTATTCCGGAGCCGAATGATGAGTTTCGGTAACAGATCAACACTCAGACTTTCAATGCATCCAATTCTGATTAACGGCTTCAATTTGTTTTCTTGTCGGATGTTTTGAGCTAAATTTCCGAAAGAAAGCACATACCTTTCCAATTCTTGCTTAAGCACCTGGCCCTCTGGGGTTAGTCTTACCGGCCGGCTGTTCCTTTCAAAGAGAGGCACTCTCCACTCGTCTTCCCAATGCTTGATTATTCGGGAAACCGCGCTCTGAGTCATTCCGAACATCTCTCCGGCCTCTGTAAAACTGCACGTTTGGGCTGCCTTCAAAAAAATTTGAGCTGCTTTATTCAGAAACAAATCGGATGCGTTAGAAATATCAGTCATATTGTCAGAACCTCCGTCGGCAAAGGTCTTTCCGTCAATATTCCTTTGTGCTATGAGTTTGCACAGGAATGTTTTTCATTCTTTGGAAGCATGTTCTTTAACACTTTACCACCATTGCTGCAAAGTTATACAAGAACAAACCTCAACCTGATAAGGAGCTGTCTATGTTTTGGATTCAAGCTTTAGTCATATTGGCGTGTATTATGATCGGCGCGAGAAAGAGCGGCGTCGCCATGGGTTTTGCAGGCGGTGTTGGTCTTTTCATACTCGTTTTTATTTTCGGTCTAAGACCCGCCTCGCCTCCTGTTAATGTCTTACTTATCATTATTGCAGTATCGGCCATGGCCGCTTGTCTGCAAGTAGCCGGGGGTCTTGACTTATTGGTACATTTGGCGGAAAAGCTTCTCAGAAGAAATCCCAACCGAATCACCTTTATGGCACCAATTGTCACTTTTCTCTTCACGGTATTCACCGGAACTAGTTACGTTGCGCTGGCTGTTTATCCGGTTATTTGCGAAGTTGCTTTAGAAGCCAAGATCAGAGTTGAAAGACCCATGTCAATCGCTTTGATTGCTAGTCAACACGGTATTTCTGCCTCTCCGGTTTCAGCTTCCACCGCTGCCCTCCTTGCTGTTCTTGCAGCTCAAGGCGTTTCTCTTGGACAGATAATGCTTGTTTTAGTGCCTGCCATTTTCCTAGGCATCATGATTGGAGCGGTAAGTGTTTACAAGAAAGGTCTCGAACTGGAAAACGATCCGGAATTCAAAAAGCTTATTGATTCGGGTGAAATTACTTTAGGAAAAGGAGCCTCTCGGGAATACAAACCAACAAAAGAAGCCTTAATTTCCGTTACCCTGTTTGCTCTCGGTGTTGCTTCCATCGTTCTTCTCGGCAGCGTTAAATCCTTAATGCCTCATTGGATGATTAACGGCAAAGATACATACCTTTCGATTCCCAATGCAATTGAAATCATTGCTTTCTTCACTTCCTTCTTAATTGTCTTCGCCTGCGGCCTCAAACCTTCAAATATCGCTAAGAGCAGCGTGTTTTCTGCAGGTATAACCGGTGTTATCGCAATCTTCGGTATCGCATGGATGACGGATACTTTTTTCCTGGCCCATAAAGCCATGATTATCGATAATCTCGGCGGAATCGTTCGCGAATTCCCGATCCTTTTCGCGGTCATGATTTTTGTTATGTCTGCTTTGCTCCTCAGCCAAGGTGCTACAACCCGTTCAATTATGCCTCTAGGCGTCTCCCTTGGTTTGCCGCTCGGCTCTTTAGTAGCTTTTGCACCCGCAGTCAATGGTCTCTTCTTCTTCCCCGCAACCGGCAGTGCAATTTCTGCGATCACATTCGACCGTTCGGGGACTACAAAGATCGGCAGCTATGTTCTCAACCACAGCTTCCAACTTCCGGGATTTGTCACCTGCATTAGCTCAATCTTGATCGGTCTTGTTATCTCTTACTTTGTTTTCTAAAAGGAACTAAAAATGCGTATTGAAAAAGATTCATTAGGCTCTTTGCCGGTTCCGGATGATGCCTACTTCGGCATCCAAACTGTCCGCTGTGCCCAGAATTATGACGTCACCGACCATACCTTCAATGAATTACCTCATGTAATTAAAGCTGTTGCTGAAGTCAAAATGGCCGCTGCCCTTGCCAATGAAGAGATCGGCGCCCTTGAGCCGGAAAAAGCAAAAGCCATTGTGCAGGCTTGTCAGGAAATCATTGACGGAAAATTCTCTGATCAGTTCCCGGTAAACATTTGGAGAAGCCACGGCACGGGCGTCAATATGAACGTTAACGAAGTCATTGCCAACCGAGCCAATGAAATTCTTACTGGGAAGAAAGGATATGATGCCGTTCACCCGAACACTCACGTGAACATGTGTCAGTCCTCAAACGATATCTATCCTGCAGCCGAAGCAATCGTTCTGTACCGAATGATTACCAAAACATTGAAATCCGTGAAGTATTTTGAAGATTCTCTCGCGGAAAAAGCCAAGGAGCTTAAAGATGTTCCCCGTTTAGGCAGAACCTGTATGCAAGATGCAGTGCCGATGACGTTTGGTCAAGTCTTCGGTGCTTGGCATAGCCTCATCGCCAGAAATAGAAAACGGCTGGAGAATCTGCTGCCGGAATATCAAGAAACTATCCTTGGCGCAACTGTACTCGGCAGCGGCATGGGCGAACTTCCGGGATATAACGAAACAGTTTATAAGCATTTGTCTAAAGTCGTTGGCTTTGAGATGAAGCAAGCTAAGTTTGCTGAAGAAGTTATCGAGGACTCTGCTCTGTTTGACGGCTCTCAGAACAATGATTCATTCATCTACTTGATGGGTGTCTTGAAGGCTATCGCATGTGCAGGCGGCCGCATCGGCAATGACCTCTATGTATTCAGTTCCGGTCCAAGAACAGGAATTGGCGAAATTATCCTTCCGTCGATTGCTCCCGGATCCTCCATCATGCCGGGCAAAATCAATCCTTACATGCCTGAGTTACTCCTCCAGATTATGCAGCAAATTATTTCGCATGACATGATGGCAACCTTGACGGTGAACGAATCCGACTTGGATCTTTGCTCTTCAACTTGCGGCAGTTTCTTAGGAGCAATGGAGTCTCTTGAACTCATTGACAAAGGCTTCCGCCTTGTAGCAGACAGATGCATTAAAGGTATAAAGGTCAACGCAGAAAAAGCACGACAGAATGCAGAAATGAGTACCTCTTTAGCAACGATGGTTTCTGCTCTTTACGGCTATCCGACCGGTACAAAGATTGCCCACAAAGCCTGGAACGAAGGAAAATCGTGCAAAGAAGTTGCCTTGGAGGAAGGATTGATTCCGCCTGAAGTAGCTGAAGAACTCTTTGATGTCAGAAAGCTGGCCGATAGAAAAGCCACAATTGAAATGTTCAATAAGTTTAAGAGCCTCAGAAAAATCGACTAGGAGAAACCAAATGAGACAAGAACATGACGGATTAGGCACAATGGAGCTTCCGGACGAAGCTTACTGGGGCATCGTTTCTGAAAGAAATAAAGAAGCTTTTGATGTGGGACCGCTGACATTGGATGATTATGCGCCTTACATGCGTGCAGTTGCTCTTTGCAAAATCGCATGTGCACGTGCAAATGCAGAAATTGGTGCTTTGGATCCCGAAAAAGCAAAATACATTGAGAAAGCCGCTTGGGAAATCGTCGAGGGGAAACTAAAAGGCAATTTCGTTGTCAACATTTACAGAGGCTCGGGCACCCCGGCTAACATGATTGTCAATGAAGTCATTGCCCACAGAGCTAATGAATTAATTTCCGGAGATAAAAGTAAAGGCGGCATTCATCCGAACACTCACGTCAACATGTGTCAGTCAACCAATGACCTGATTCCAACGGCCAAAGAAATTGTTGTCCATGATGAACTTGGAAAAGTTATTGAAGCTACGAAGTACTTTGCTCAAGTTCTTCGCCAAAAACAAGAAGAGTTCAAGGATGTCATCAAGATGGGACGCACTTGCCTGCAAGATGCTGTTCCCATGACTCTCGGCCAGGAATTTGGAGCTTTTGCTCACGCCGCTGAACGATTGGCCAAGCGAATAGCCGTGGAACAAGCAAGATGGAACCAATCCTGCATCGGCGGAACTTGTGTTGGCACAGGTATGGGATGCATGCCAGGGTTTAGAGCAGTTATTGACAAACACCTGTCCGACGTTTGTGGTCGCCCAATCCATACGGAAGAAGATTTGTTTGACGGAATGATGGCAACAGATGGCTTGGTCATAGCTCATGCTCACCTTCAGGCCTTAGCAACTTTAGTATGGAAAGTTGCCCGAGATATTCGACTTCTCGGTTCAGGACCTAGAGCAGGCTTCGGAGAAATCAATCTGCCTGCCGTAGCTCCGGGGTCCTCTATCATGCCAGGCAAAGTCAATCCTGTTATTCCGGAAATGGTATTCCTTTCAACAGACCGAGTCTGTTCTAATCATGCAGGCTTAGTTGCTGGCGTTCTTTCCGGCTGGCTGGAACTCGGAACTTCTTCAGGCGTTCCAATCAAAAGTTTCATTGAAAGCAGCGACTTGCTGAGTAGAACAATGAGAGTTTTCGCCGACAAATGCATCAAAGGCATTACTGCGAATAAAGAGCATTGCTTAGCAATGACTGAGAAATCCACCTCATTAGCGACGATGGTCTCAGCTCTCTTTGGATATGAAGTTGGTACTAAGATTGCCCACATCGCCATCGACGAAGATATCACCTGCAAAGAAGCCGCCAAAAAGGCCGGAGTCCTTCCTGACGAAGTCATTGACGAACTTTTTGATATCAACAATTTGGTCGAACCTGAAAAGATGGAAGCTTTATTCGCCAAATATCAAAATTACAGAAAGGTCTAGTGTCTTCTAACGTAATCTAAATAAGCGAGGAACTTCCAATCCTCGCTTTTCTTCGAAAAATAAGAAAAAAGGTTCCTAAACTAAAAATTTGACATCCTTCCTCTAGATTCAAAGAGGAAGGATGTCTTCGTTTTTAGGCCTCAGCCTTTTCTTAAAAAGCTGAGTGGTTCCAAGTTTATTTGCCGACTTGTTTTACAGAAAAACGAATCTCGGCCGGAAAACCTTTGACAAGGTCCCCAGCTTTCACGGAGCGGAATGCGTTTTCTTCATCAGCTCCCTGCTTTACCGCCGCAGTGATCTTTTCTTGAAGAGCAGCAGCATCTTCTTTGCACACGCCGGTGTTAACCAAGAATCTGGCATCGCCGGCAATAGCATTTACCGTTGCGCCGCCCTTGAAGTTATAGGCGGAAGCACAAGGAAGTGCTTTTTCCAATGCAAGAATGGCACGAGCTCCGGCATGAACGGCATTAACGTTGCCGTAGTTGCCGTTGGAGTGGCCTCCCGGACCGGTCATTTCAACTTCAAAAACAGCTGCATTAGCGGCAGAACAAAGACCGAACAAACCAATTAAAAGTAATTTCTTCATTTCTGCCTCCTACTTATAAACTTCTTCAGTGGTTCTCTTGCCCATCGGGTCAAGCAGCGGTTTAACGACTTTACCGTCAGCGGTGTTGTAGCCTGCGGCCATCAAGCCCATAAGAATCATGCGGTATACACGGTTTCCTTCGGCTTTTCCGTCACCCGGAATGCCCCATTCATACCATGTGTGTCCCCCGCCGCCCGCAGCAGGAGTTCCTACATTGATATTGATAGTCGGAACACCAACGGCAGCAGGAACATTGTCGTTCAAAGAAGAAGCTCCTTCAGCAAGTGCTTTTCTTTGGTCAATGCCGACTGTATCTGCAGCCTGCCAATGAATCTGAACTACCGGATCGTCGTAGTTAGTTCTGCGGTGAGCTGGTCTGTCGCCGAACCAAACCAATTCCATCTTAACTGCTTTAGGATCGCCTTTCTTGAGACCGAATTTTGCATTTTCGGCATCCATCGCTTCTTGGAACTTAGGTTCGATCTTCGATCTGATCGCTAAGAGTGGTTCCGGTGTCGGGCTTCTCATATCAACCATCAAAGTGCACTCTTCGCTTCTGCCGCCTTCAGGAGCCTTTGTACATTCGCCGACGCCAACGGTATATGTTGTTCTTTCAGCTTTCTTGTCAAGATCGTAAGGAGTCTTGAGATCGGCAATCGCAGCGACTGCACGGTTCATTGCCATCAAAGCGGACGGCTGCTGTGCTCCGGCTTTCACGCCTTTGGGGTCGATGTACTTAATTTCAAAACGATAAGAGCCGAGATAGTTAACGGCACCGGAACCGGGACGTGTACTGTCGGCGGAAATATTGGCCACGAAGTTCAATGCATTGTTGCCTTTGCCCGTGTCTTGGCTGTAGCCGTATAACTGTTTCATACCTGCCAAGTTGCCTTTTCCTTCTTCACCGGCGGTCCCGCATACCCACAAGTCATAAACCGGCTTAACTTTGTATTTCGTTAAGATCTGAGCGATCTGCATAACCGCAGCAGTATTAATCATTGCATCGTTGTAGCCCGGAACGTAGAGACGATAGCCGCCTTTAGCAATGGCATCGTCTAGGCTGTCATATCTCTTATAGGCTTTTTTATAGTTTTCGTCTTCAATGATTTTGCCGTTCTTATCGAAATGCAGTTCATCCGGAATAGCAGCTAATTCCTGAGGTGTTTTAACCAAAGGAGATTCGGCTTTTTGAAGCTTGATCGGCATGTAGGGTTTATCCTTCGGAGGAAGAACCGGAGGATTAACAGTATCGATATGACCTTCTAACAAAACTTTCGGACCCTGACCGGCATAAGCTTGAGCGCCGGCAGTCTGAGAATAAGTTCCGGGAATTCTTACGCAGTCGTTGTAAACTGGAAGTCCGTCAACTTTTTGGAGTCCTGCTCCGGGCAGGTCTCCGCCGACTCTGGACATGACGTTCTTTTCGTCAATACCCCATTCTTGAACAAATCTTCTCATCAGCTCTTCTTGTCTTCTCAATTCAGAACGAGAAGGAGAAGCGATTCTGACGACTTCCATGTGAGTATTGAATCTCCATTTCTGAGCTTCCGGTGTTTCTAATTCTTTTTTGATTTTCTGCATTACCGGATCAGAATTAATAGCTTCCGCTGAAGCTTTGGTCGCTTCAGAAACGTTTGGTACAGCAGCCAAAGCCAGTGAAGAGCAAACGGCGCTGGAGACCAAAACAGCCAAAAGTTTTACTTTCATGTGTACACCTCCTTAGGAAAATTAAAGTGACGCGTCTATCCTACTTGCTGCCTTACACTTGGTCAATAACAACTACTTACAAGTGTCGTAAAAGACACATGCGGCTTAAGAGAAATTCAGAGAGCGGCTGAAGCCGTAAGAATTAACTCGCATTTACAGGTTTTTCAAACCGCCTTAACCTCAAGTCCTATAGGAGGAGAGCTTTGAAAATTACCAATTCCTTGTGGTTGATTGCCTCAGCATTTTTCTTTTCATGTCTGACCATTGCTACCAAACTTTGCGGACAAACTTTTTCTTTTTACGAATTCATGTTCGCAAAATACCTGTTGGTAACACTGCTGACAGCTGCACTGTTAACCGTCAAACATCAAAGCTTCATACCGAAAAATCCCGGCTTAATTTTTCTCCGCTGTCTTTTTGGCGTCCTGACCGTGCTCGCCAACATCATTCTCATTTTCAATATGCCGGCCGCGGTAGCGCAAAGCTTCAATTACACGGCCTCCTTTTGGGTGGTCTTGGCGCTTTGCTTTTCTTCCCGCAGTTTCAGCATCGCCGTGCTCTTTCCTCTCTTTCTAGGCTTCGGCGGAATTCTCCTTGTTCTGAATCCTCAAATGAACGGCGAAATTTTGACAAATCCTTTAACTCCTATTTGTGTTGCATACGGTCTTCTGGCAGCCTTAGGAATGTTGGTTCTAAGAAAACTTGGAGAGAAACATGAAGCCACACTGGTGACAACCTTCTACTTTTCACTGGCCTCCGCAACGGTTGGTCTGATAGGAAGCCTTTGTACCGACGACAAAAATCTATTGAGTCTCTTTGCAGATCCTTTCTTGCTTTTAGCTGTTCTTTTGACGCTGCTTTTCCAAATAGCAAAGACCTTTTCCTGGCAATACGGCGACAGCGCTCTGAACTCCATTTATTTATTCCTAGGTGCGCCATTTGTTGTAATCTTAGGCTGGTTGTTTCTTAATGAAATGCCCACAGCCTTCCAAATACTCGGGATAGTTTTCATCGTTGGAAGTGCCGTAAGCAGCTATTTCATCATTTCCAGACTTAAAAAGAACCGTCAAGTTCGGCAGGATAATTAACTATGCAAACTGTTAAAGCCATCGCAGACGCTCTCGGTGTGACATCAGATGTTGTAAGACACTATACGGAATGCAAACTCGTTACGCCTGTAACGAATTCTGAGAACAAATATAAATACTACGACGAATTTGACTTTCTTCAGCTCGCCAACGCCAGAATCCTGCGCAGCCTCGGCCTTCCATTGCCTGAAGTACTGGAATACAACAATTCTTCAGTTATTCATCAGAAAGAAATATTGTCGGAGAAGTCCCGTCAAGTAAGAGCACAAATAGAGAAATTACAAGAACTGGAACTGCGTTTGCACGAGGTCCAAGGATACTTGGAGAAAACAAACCGCTGCATGCCTACCGTAGAAGTGGTGGAGAGAGATTCAATTCACGGCATCTATACCTTCGGCTCTGCAGCTCCCTCCAAAGAGATAAAACAAATTGCGAAGCTGTGGGCTGAGCATTTCCCTTTCACGCACATCTCCATCAAAATACCAAAGGAAGAGCTCCAAAATCCTGCTTTTTCCGGCCCCTACTCTGTCAGTCTCGGCCTCGGCATAATCAACAAATACGCCAAACAATTTCAGCTTAAGATTGCACCGCCTGTCGAAACCATTCCGCCGGGTCGTTTTCTGATTATTTATCTGAAAGTTTCTGACATATTCAATCTCACAAGACAAGACCTTTTGCCCTTATTCAAAAAAGCTGAAGAGCTTGGAGTCTGCTTTTCTCATCAATCATCCGGACGCCTGCTGGCTATTGAGGAAAACGATAAAGAGACTGAATTCTTCATTTTGATTCGAGTGAGAATAGAAAAGAATACCGATTAACTCACTTGACCTGTGTGTTACACCAAGGTTTATTCTGAAAAAAATAAGTTGATTCCCAAGGAGAAAAAATGAAAGTTTTCAGATTAAACAAAGCAGCTGCGCTTATTGTCGTCCTCACTTCCAGTTCTGCCGCCGTCGGTGCCCTAACCGCCGGCACTTATGAAACAACAGGAAAAGGAAATAACGGTCCGGTTGTCGTTCAAACAACCATTGAAAATTCTCAAATCAAAGACATCAAGGTTCTTAAGAATTCCGAAACGCCCATGATCGGCGAAACAGCTATTCAGCAGCTGCCGTCCAAAATCATTGCTTCACAATCCTTGACCATTGACGGCTTAAGCGGAGCAACCAACACCAGCAACGCTCTCAAAAACGCAGTTAAAGAAGCTTTAGTCAAAGCCGGCGGAAGTGAAAAAGACTTAAAGCCGGTTGCGCTAAAGAAACAAGATGCTGTGCCAAACAAAGATGAATCTACGGATTTGGTAGTGGTTGGTGCCGGCGGCAGCGGTATGGCAGCCGCCATCCAAGGAAAAGAAAGAGGTCTTAACGTTATTCTTGTAGAAAAGCTTCCGATGATTGGCGGTACAACGGCATTGTCCTCTACCGCCTTTAACGCCGGTGGCAGCAAGGTTCAGATGGCGCTTGAGAAACCATACACCGCCGAAGACTATTACAAAAAACTAAAAGGTAAAGGACCGGATGATGCTTCCTTGAAGAATTTGGCAGAACTCTCGGGGCCAACCACAGACTGGCTCGTTAACATGGGAGCTGATCTTGGCCGTGTTATTAACGGCTCTCAGCACACGCCGAAAGATGGCGGCGCTCTTGGATCCATGCTTGTTCCGGTAATGAAAAAGAAGATGGATAGTCTTGGAATAGAACCGAGAGTGTCCACGAAAGCCGAAGAACTGTATGTCAAAGACGGCCGCGTCGCGGGCGTTAAAGTTAAAAACGATAACGGCACTTATACAATTTATGCGAAAGCAGTCGTTTTAGCTACCGGCGGATTTGCCTCCAATCCGAAACTTGTTGAGAAATACACACCTATGTGGGCCGGTTATCCTTCCACGGCCAGCAGAGGCGCCACAGGCGACGGTTTAGAGATGGCGCAAAAAGTCGGTGCAGGTCTGGCTCAGATGGAAAAATCCGGACCTCAAACAGTGGCTTATGACACAGGCCATGGAGCTGTGTCATTAACCAATGTCAGATACAACGGTGCCATTCTTGTTAATACAGATGGAAAGCGTTTCGTTAATGAATTAGCCCTTACTCCGGTTCTTGGCAAAGCTATCAAAGACCAACAAGGCGGACATGCTTATCTGATTTTTGATCAGGCTTCTATCGATAGAGCTGCCTTGATGAAAAAATACAAGGAAGCCGGATATTTCGTGGAAGCAGCTACTGTTCCTGAATTAGCGGAAAAACTTGGCATTTCCGCTGCAAATTTAGAAAAAACCGTAGAAAGTTACCGCCAAGGAATGGACAAAGGCGTAGATGAAGAGTTCGGACGTAAAGATTCTCGCTTCTCGCGAATCGACAAAGCTCCGTATTACGGTGCCAAGATCAGCCCGGCAAGCCAGACTACATACGGCGGCATCAAAATTGACCTGAAAGGAAGAGCATTGACTCCTGAAGGCAAGGTCATCCCGGGACTTTACGCCAGCGGAGAAGCTGCGGCTCAATACGGCCAAGGTGTTTCAATTGGCGTTATCTTAGGCAAGCTGGCTGCCGATTCAGCAGCAGACGACATTGCCAAAGCCAAATAACTGACATGGAACAAATGCTTCCTTGAAATCAGGAAGGGATTAGGACTTTCGCGGACTAAGGTCAGCGGAAGTCCTCGTTAACTATCTTGGTTAAGCAAATTCTGCGCGGCAGTCTCGTCGATGGAATAGCGCTGAATATAGCTCACATCTATCCGCTGTTCAGCCTGCCAAGCTGAATAGGTTGCCTGCATACGCAGCCACATAGCAGCATCAGGTCCCGGAATTGCCGCACTGAGCTTAACAGCCATTTCCGGAGAAATAGCTATCTCTCCTTTAACGAGCCTTGTAACAGTAGCCGGAGAGACACCAAGATTAGCTGCAAACTTACGAGCACTCAGTCCCAGACTTTCCATTACTGACTTAACGATATGTCCCGGATGGGGCGGATTGAACATTTTTGACATTAATGATAGTCCTCGTAATTTGTAATATAGGCATCACCCATTCGAAATTCAGAGGTGATGCGCCATCCTCCAGAGACAGTCAAAGACCAGGTACCTTGTCGATCTCCTGATAAGTTATGGAGGCGATAACCAGGATGACGAAGCTGTTGTACTCTGTTATAGAGTCCCAGGTCAACAGAAGTTCACTTAGCCGATCTGAGTATTTCGCTTGTATTCCGGCTTTAAAGCCCGTTTCAAAAAAACTTCTTCAAACCTTTGTGAGACCAGCTTTTAATCGTCTTTTTCCGTTTACCAATATGCAACAGCATAGCCTTATGTTGAATCTTATGCAACAGTGAATAAATTCCTCTAAATCAAGATCTCTTTTTATCGCGTTGCGGTGTATTCGTTTTGCTTTCCACCGAATTATTAAAGGATCTTCAAAGCAATTTCGGCGCATGCCTCGGCATCTGCTAGTGCATGGTGATGATTAAGTAAGTTGTAGCCGCAATAGCGGGCGACCGTATGAAGTTTATGGTTTGGAAGGATATTTCCAATGACTCTTCGGGAGGCACGGCAAGTACAAAGAAAATGGTATTCCGGATACGGCATCTCATAATGAGCAAACACAGCCTTTAAACATCCTTCGTCAAACGGACTGTTATGAGCAACCAGCGTCAGACCTTCTACAAGCGGGGCAGCTTGCATCCAGACATCCGGAAATAACGGTGCATTCAAAGTATCTTCTTTGCAAATACCGTGAATCTTTGTATTAAAAGACGTGTAAAAGTGAGGTGTAGGCCGAATAAGACTGTAGAACTTATCCGCAATGATGCCGTCTCGCACAATGACTAAACCAACGCTGCATACACTGGTTCTGTACATATTGGCCGTTTCAAAGTCAATCGCCGCAAAATTCTGCATCTCTTCCTTTCCTCTCTTGAATTTTTAGATTTTGTCCTAACGGGCAATTAAAATCAATATTTTTAAAGAGTTGAAACCGAACATCATGTTTCTCCTACCAAGCATCCAAGACTTTATCGACGAAAAAACTTCAGATAGTATTGAGTTTTGCTTACTGGTCTGTCTTACCAACGGCGATGGAGATCCGTATGCGATTCAGGGAATGCGGAGCATACTCGGGCTGCCTTGGTACCTCGTAGATTCTTCGGTGCCTGCTTGGATGTTTGACGAAGATTATTGGTACAAACTTGCAAAGGATTCTGACGTGGACGACATTTGCGTAAATCCTTTGTTTGCGGCTTCTTTGTTTCTGCACGTTTCTCAAACAATGATCACCGGATTTGCGGACCAAATCTCCCAAAAGTATTGTTTTACGGATAAAAGCGGAGCACTCCTACTCGCAAAAGTCGTTCGCTGCTTCAAAAAGAATCTCTCCAAAGGCAATACCTTCTCCGAGCGAGAATACCAAAGAATGGTTGAGTCTCGGTACATCCAGGCGGTTCTCGTGTGGATGGCTTTCTTAAGCGGCAAAACCAACTTTTTGAGCTCTCTTCCTTCTGATGTGTTAGAGGCTTTTTGGGATCAATTTGTAGCCGTTTTTCGACGTGAACCGATAGTTTTGGCAGCAAATTTACGAGAAAACCTCAAGAGTTTCCTGTTAGACAAAGAAAAAGAAGGAGTATTGGATGCCGCTGAAATTACACCAAGTCAATTCTTCCTTTTCTATATTGATTGCTTCAACGGCGCAAATCTTCACAAGATATCGGCCGAAGTTGTAGCCCGGATCCCGGCCTATTTCTTTTTATCTCTTTTTTATACTTTTGAAGGACACTACAAAGAAGCTGTCGCTACAATTCAGAAGGCATGCAAGGAAATTTCTAATAAGCGTGTGGTAGATGATCCTTTCCTCAATACTTTTTTGGGAATCTATCTTTTGCTTGGAAAGCAAGATCCTTCTTTATTTAAAAAAGCCGTTTCTTTAGCATCACTTAAACAAACAAAAATCCCAAGAGACGGCGGAATTCTGTTTGAACTCTGCAGTCGGATTACAGATACGGAATCCTCCGAATGGGACAACGCAGTCAGATATTATTTGCAAGGTTTCAATCCCGAATCTTTTAGCTTTTGGTGGGCACTCCTTTGCACTAAACTGAGGCCCGAGTCCACCCAGAGAGACAAGCTAAAATCTTACGCAGACGCTCCGGAACTTCCCATGTTCTTCCGAAGAGAAGCTGATGCTGTCCTCAACCCGGAAAAATATGAAAACGGAGAAACCACTTTCAGTTATGACAACAAGACCTGCGATTTTGGCGTTCCTCCCTTAATGTCTCTCATCAAAGTTCAAGCGGAATGGGAACGGGTAATAGAGCGGATTATCCAGATACAAAACAGCAGAACCCGAAGACCGGATACTGAAGATTCTGAGCGTTTTGTCTATGAGGTTGATAAGGATACGCTCGAGATTTGGCCAAGACTTCAGAAAAGAACTAAAAATGGATCCTGGACATCAGGCAAATCTTTAACTCTTTCTGCTTTTAAGAAATCAACTTCCCCGTCAGGCCCGGTTGAAAATGCACTTAGAAATTTGGTCGAAGGAGGCGAACGCTTTGTCTCTTCCAGACTGGGAGGCGCGGAGGCCATGTCTCACCTCATAGGCTATCCCTACGTCTACCGTTTGGACACAGATCTATCGCAGAGGATAGAGGTATGTAAAGGTTCGTTGGAGCTATCATTTACTAAAAATAAGAACGGAGAAATCGTTCCTCATCATAATTTGGAAGAGTTTTCGCAGGCCGCCCTGCTGACATATGATTATCTGTCCGTTTGGGAGTCTCCCGAAGTATTAAAAATCTACCATCTCTCCCATGAAGAACAGCAGATCCTAGGTCAGCTCAATAAAGTCAAATCATTTCCGGCAAGAAGCGTAAAGCCGCTGACCCAAATGATCAAAGAGATTAGTACGGACATTCCGGTACTCTCTAATCTTGTCAGCGATAAGGAGATGAAGCCGACGGCTAAAGCTGTAAGCAAAATTACTTTTCAATTCTCACCGGCAGATTACAACTGTTATTCAGTTCACGCCGTCGTACGGCCGGTACCGGGCTCAACCATGGCTTTTGAGCCGGGTCATGGCCTGCAATTTGTCACGGTTAACGTCAATAAAGAGCCTGTCTCGGTCAGCCGAGATTTGAAGAAAGAAAAGACAAATTGGGAAGAAATCGAAAATAAACTTCTGGGCTTTTCTGACTACCAAGAAAATTCCGACACCTGGATACTCAATACCGAGCAAGTCTTGGAATTCATGGAAGTATTAAGAGAAAACAAGGGGATTTGCGACATCGCTTGGCCTCAGGAAGTCAAATTCAAAGTAGATAAACCGCCAATCACATTTGACTCCATAAATCTCAATATTCGCAGCATCGGCTCGTGGCTGACAATGCAAGGAAAAGTTCAGCTTGACGGCAAAACGGCCTTAGAAATGGATGAGCTCCTCGATAAAATCCGCGAAGCTAAAGGCCGGTTCATTAAACTCAATGACACAGAGTACGTAGCAATCAGCGATAAGCTCAAAAAAGTTCTCTCGCAGATCGCCAAAGTCACTCATAAAAAGAAGAAAGAACTGGAAATCTCTGCTTTTAACGCCGGCTCTTTGAAAGAGTTAGAAGATGCCGGGGTGAGCTTAAATGCAGACCAAGAATATCGAGATCTTCTCTCTCGGATTGATTCCGCAAACGATCTGAAAGTCTCTGTCCCGCCGTCTTTACAAGCAGAACTAAGAAGTTACCAGATCGATGGGTTCGAGTGGTTGGCTAGATTGGCCCACTGGGGTGCAGGTGCCATTTTGGCTGATGACATGGGCCTGGGTAAAACGATTCAAACCATCACACTGTTGTTATTTAGAGCCTCGCAAGGCCCAAGTCTTGTCGTGACGCCGAGCTCCGTTCTTTATAACTGGCGTGATGAAATCTCCCGCTTTGCCCCGTCGCTGAATATTCACATCTTTAATTCGGGAGACCGTAAAAAGATCTTAGAAACCGCGGGCAACAACGATGTCGTGCTTTGTACCTACGGCGTTCTTAGCTCAGAAATTGAAAACATGTCTAAGACCGTATGGAATGTGGTAGTGCTTGATGAAGCTCACGCCATCAAAAACAGAACATCCCAGATATCAAAGAATGTTCATTCTTTAAAGAGCAAAGCCCGTGTCTTGCTGACTGGTACTCCGATCCAAAATCATTTAAGTGAAATTTGGAACTTATTTGATTTTGCCAACCCGGGTCTGCTCGGTTCATTGCCGGATTTCAGCGAACGATTCATCATTCCTATTGAGAAATATCAGGATAAAGAACAACAACGCCTTCTAAAAAAAATGATTTCTCCGTTCCTGTTGAGAAGAACGAAGGCGGAGGTATTGGAAGAGCTGCCGCAAAAAACGGAAATCACTATTAAAGTCTCGATGTCTCCGGAAGAAACCGCGCTTTACGAAAATCTCAGAAACAACACTCTGGAGAACCTTGCTTCCGGTGAAATCAACTCTATTCAGGCTATGGCAGCTTTGACCAAACTGCGTCAGGCCGCCTGTAATCCCAAGCTCGTTGATGCCAAACTGGACATTCCCTCATCCAAAGCTTCCGTATTCCTGGAGTTGGTTAAAGATTTGATTGCAAATAACCACCGCGCCTTGGTATTCAGTCAGTTCACTTCTCATCTTGCTTTGATTAAACAAGTTCTTGATGAGGCAAAAATCGAATACTTGTATTTAGACGGTTCAACACCAACCAGTGAAAGAAAGGGCTTGGTAGAGAAATTTCAAACCGGCTTAACGCCAATCTTTTTGATTAGCCTTAAGGCAGGAGGACTTGGTTTGAATTTGACAGGAGCGGACTACGTTATCCATCTGGATCCATGGTGGAATCCTGCCATTGAAGATCAGGCTTCCGATCGAGCTTACCGCATTGGTCAAGAAAGAGCCGTTACGATTTACAGGCTCATTACTGAGAACACAATTGAAGAAAAAATTATCGACCTTCATTTAACAAAACGCTCTCTAGCTGACGCCTTATTGGAAGGCGCAGATATGTCGAGTAAGCTCAGTAAGGAAGAAATTTTGAAACTTCTTAGCGTTTAGACAACATGCCGGCTGTCACTACAAAAACGGCCGGCTTCCCTTTTTCCGTCATGAGAAATGGTCCCTCCTTAATTTAAAACTTTGGGTAGGATGGTTTATGATCACCCACGCTTTGAGAAAACATGCCGGAATGTATGGAAATTTATATCGAAACTTCTGATTTCAAAAAGTTGGATATCGAACAATTAGGGACCAAAGAAAAATTTTGGTTAGTATCACCCAAGGGAGTTAATTGGCTCTTCAAGTTCTCTCGGCCAGGGACAGGTGAACACTGGTCTGAAGTTTGTGCAGCACTTATTGCTAATAAACTAGGAATAGCTCATGCGGAATATTACTTTTCTCGTTGGGAGGGAAAAATTGGCGTTGTTACTCCAAGTTTTGTAGAAAAAAACGAATATTTAGTAATGGGCAATGAAATCTTAAAAGACTATGATCCTTATTACCCCTCGTCTTCCTCGGAAGAGAAAGCCCCAAAAGCGTACACTCCTAAAGAAGTTTTCGATTGTTTAAAAAAATTTCAAGCTCTTGAACCTTTTCAATGGAAGGGTGAGTCTCCCACAAATATTTTTTTTGACTACCTTTTTCTAGACGCTTTAGTTGGCAATGTTGACCGGCACCATGAAAATTGGGGCATCGTCGTTAATTCTCTAGATAAAACAAAAAGTCTTGCCGTTACGTTTGATCATGCCTCTTCTCTTGGGAGAGAGTTAACAGAAAAACGGAAAAAAGACCGCCTAGAGACTAAGGATAAGAACTACTCAGTTCTTGCCTATTCAAAAAAAGCTAAAACTCCTTTTTATGAAAGTACAATTGGTAGGAGATTGGACGCTGTAGAGGTTTTATTTTCTTTTTTAGAGTTGGATCCATCACTGAAACAAAGATTGGAAGCGCTTATCAGGATATGTGAACAACAAAAGATTTCTCAGATAATCAGCTCGATACCATCCATATGGATGGCAGATCTTGATAAGACATTTGCAAAAAAATTAATAGAAGTGAATTTGGAAAGAATTAAACAAAATGCTTAATACCGCTTATGTATCCTGGAAAGACCCAGGCAGTCATGCTTGGTATGTAGTAGGCCGATTAACCGAAAAACAAGATGGTTATGAGTTCGCATACACAAAAGGTGCCATCAAAGCGAAGAATTTTGTCCCATTTCCAGGTTTCGACGATCTATATAGAAAATATTTTTCAACTACATTATTTCCTCTGTTTTCTAATCGTCTGATTAGAGATACTAGGCCTGAGTATAGTGCTTTCATTGAGTGGCTAGAGCTTCCCAAAGAAACTTCCTCTCCTGTGGATATTCTTTCTCGCTCGGGAGGAAGAAGAGCTACTGATTCTCTTCAGATTTTCAAGAGACTCCTGCCGGAAAAAGATGGAAAATTAGCCGCATATTTCTTCGCTCATGGTCTATCTCACTTGACAGACAAGGCAGATGAAAGAGTTTCAAAGTTGTTCCAGGGGGAAAAACTTGAGATCGTCCATGAGAAGGATAACCCGAAAGATCCATATGCGGCTTTAGTAACTGCTACCAATCCAAAGCAACGTGTAGGCTATCTTCCGCGTTACATGTCACGAGAACTTCTTCTTCTCCAAGAAAAATCTCCCGAATCTTTCACGGTTCAAGTGCAGGCTATCCGCCCGGATATCCCATATCACTACCGGCTACTATGCAAAATTCAAGGACTCGTGTCTCCGGAACTTTTCAATGAATTTAATCAAAATAAAGAATTTGAGGATATCTGCTGAGGCAACAACTTCGGGCTACGTCATATCTTTAAATAAGTTGAACTCATGAACTTGGCCTTTATCAGGTTATGACAGTTAGCTCGGATCCAAGACTGCCCCAATGCACTTAAAGACCGTAATTCGGAACTTGCTCAAACTAAGCTGAGTTTTGTATCTCAGTTCAAATGGATGGCTGAAACAGAAAAAGACAAGAAATTTCAAAGCAACTGCTCAACTGCTTAAGTATTCTTTCGTCTTGTGCCATCTATTCCTTCTTATAAGGACTCATCACACGGTGGGTAAGAGTGTGGGTTTAGAAAAAATTCAAAGATTTTCTGAGCCATCATCTGAGATTAGAAGAGAAAAGAGAATTTATTTAGCCAAAAAGTCACGGACCCGGTCTGTATCTAAAATCCGCCTTAATCCGAGATGTAATCCTACTGTTGAATATAAAACTTCCGATCGCGCATATCGCATTGGCCAAGAAAGATCCGTCACAATTTACAGGCTCATTACAAAGAACACCATTGAATAAAAAATTATCGACCTTCACTTAACCAAACGTTCTTTAGCTGACGCCTTATTAGAAGGCGCAGATATGTCGGGCAAGCTCAGTAAGGAAGAAATTTTGAAACTTCTTAGCGTTTAGACAACATGCCGGCTGTTACTACAAAAATGGCCGGCTTTCCGCCGCACCATTTTGAGCAAGAAGTATTTCGAACAAACGGATGATTTTTTATATAAAACGGATGAAAATTTCACTAATTTTTTCATACTTCTTATTGCCTCCGTTTTCTACCACTTCTAAGATTTTCCACCTTCTCAAAAGGAAAGAATGTCTTTTTTCGATACCGAACTGAGCAGGCTCAAGCTTTGGATTGAAAAAGACCATAGGAAACACAGTGTGATATACCACCACAAACGGTATATGAGGTGCGAAAAGTGAGTGAATTTATTGAATCTGAAGATTGCGCTTGCGAAGAAACATACAAGGACGAACATGTTTGGATGAACATTCCCGATAAACGAGGGCGCCAGCGCGTCGTCATTATCGGAGGCGGGTTCGGCGGATTAACTCTGGCTCGCAAGCTCAAGGATGAAAACTTCCAGATCGTTTTAATTGATAAAAGCAACCATCATGTTTTTCAGCCGCTGCTTTATCAAGTCTCTACCGCCGCTATTGAACCGAGTACTATTTCGTTTCCTTTTCGAAACATCTTCCGCGGAAGAGAATGTTTTCACATCCGTGCATGCGAAGCGTTGCGTGTAGACCCGGAAGAAAACATTCTTTACACCACTATCGGAAAACTTACCTTTGATCATTTGGTCATAGCAACCGGCGCGGACACAAACTACTTCGGCAATAAAAACTTGGCCCTCTATACAATGGCTCTGAAGAAAACGTCCGAAGCTCTTTATAACCGCAATCAGATCCTAGAAAGTTTTGAACTAGCTCTTTCTACCAACAGTGCAGAAGAAAGACAAAGACTCATGACTTTTGTGGTTGTCGGTGGCGGTGCAACCGGTGTGGAACTTGCTGGGGCATTAGCGGAAATGAAGAAATTCGTGCTTCCGCGAGACTACCCCGACTTAGACGCTAATCTCATGCGGATTGTCGTTGTCAGCTCCAGCAGCTGTCTGCTTCCGGCCTTTAAAGAAAAATCTTCTAAAGAGGCTGCAGATTACCTGACTTCTCGAAAAGTCGAACTTTTGTTTAATACCAGAGTTGAAGATTTTTCGAACGGCATCCTGAAGTTAAAGAATGGAGACATTCATACCTATAACGTCTTTTGGGCGGCAGGCGTACGTGCTAATTCTCTGGAAGGCTTTGATAAAGAGCTCTATGGTCCGGGCAATCGCCTTATCGTTGACCAATTTAATAGAGTTAAAGGGTTTGATCGAATTTATGCCATCGGCGACACAGCATACTTTCCGACTCAAAAATACCCTAATGGGCTGCCACAGGTTGCTCAGCCGGCGATGCAGCAGGCAACTAATATTGCCTACAACTTAAAGAAAATGATTAATAGCGAACCTCTCAAAGAGTTTAAATACTTTGATAAGGGTCAGATGGCAACTATTGGCAAGAGCCACGCCGTTGTAGAAATAGGCAGTTTCTGCTTCGGAGGAATACTAGGTTGGCTCTTATGGCTGGGTTTACACCTCTTTTATATTCTTGGTGTAAAGAATCGAATTGTTATATTTATGGACTGGTTCTTGAGTTATCTCACGTACAGCAATGCTCTGCAAATCATTGTTCTTCCGTTACGCAAGAAGCGCCATACCATTTCAATTCGTAAGGATGAAGCGCTATGTTCGAATCCGGTTAAGGACAGTCCGGAGATTCCTAAGGCACCCGGCAACACTGCTTCTTAAAAGGTTTGGGCAGATTTTTCCTCCAATTTCTTCCTGTCTGTAGTATGTCTACAAGAACAGGAGCAGTTGGGTCAATTCAAGCCGGATGTTTCATGTTTCTTTCGGTTTGTAGTTAGCCTCAGTCTGAGTATGCCTCCTTTTTGTTTAGAAAAGGAGGCCTAGCTTTTTCCAGATCCGGAAAATTAAACAGATTTTTGTTAGATTCGGAGGTTAGGAAAAAGCCGACTGCCCCACCTCAATTACCTCTTAACTTCTCAGATCTGTAAACATCGATAAGCGGGAACAAAATCATTATTGTTTCCGGTCTTCACATGCTACAGGAGCGAGTTCTAGGTAAACAGAAGCGCTTTCGCTCCATCAAATATCATTTGTGAGGAGAGAGCCGCAAGAATAAGCCCGGTAAGTTTGCTCATAACCACAAGACCGTTCTTTCCAATGGCTTTTTCAATGTAAGCTGAAGACCACAAAAGGAAACCGACGCATAAAATCGCCAAAGCGATAGAACAAAATGACGCAATCCATTCAACAAAGCCGTGGATTTCACCGCCGTATACAACTAGTGCGCCGACAGTTGCCGGACCAATGGTGATAGGAATCGCCATAGGTACTACTGCGATTGATTGAAGTGAACCTTTTACTTTCAAAGCAGAATCCTCTCCTCTGACCAGACTCACTGATGTCAAAAAGAGGATTGCCCCTGTTCCTATTCTGAAAGCATTAATAGTGATGCCGAACACTGAAAAGATATAGCCTCCGCAAAGAAGCAAGACGGTACTGACCAACAGAGTCGCAACCGTAATACGTAAAGCCAAAGAAGCTTTTTCTTGAGGAGAATAATTCTGCGCTACAGCTAAAAAAACCGATATAACAAACGGTGGAGTCAGCAGAAAGAAGAACTTAACAAAAAGTGCGAAAAAATCTGTTGCTGTCATTTTGGAAAGGCGGCTAAACGCCGCCCCCTAGATGTTAGAAGAAGATATATCTTATGGCGAAACCAGCTGTTACAGCAGCAATCGTAGTCACAAGACCTGGAACGATGTAGCTATGGTTAACCACCCAACGACCAATTTTTGTCGTGCCGGTATCATCGAAAGCTACGCCGGCAAGCAAAACTCCAGTACTCGGAATAATGAAATAGCCGCAGACTGCCGGATACATTGCGGTCAAAGTCAATCCATCAATTCCCAAGGCCACACCTAACGGAATCATGGCTCCAACCGTTGCGCCTTGACTATGAGTTAAAGCAGAAACAACGAATAACCCGAGAGCAAATAAATAAGGCTGTCCCTGAACTAAGCTAGCAATTTCAGACTTGATAAGCGGAAGATTGTTTGCAATCCAGGTATCGGACATCCATGCTAAGCCAAAAATTGTCACAACGCCCATCATGCCTGCCTTAAATACTGAGCTCGAAGTAATTTTGCCTGGATCGGCTTTGCAGAACATAACCATAAAGGCGGCCGAAATCAGCATCACCATTTCGATCATTTGCGTCATATTGACCTTAAGAACCTTTCCAGCTGCATTCGTCACTTCTGGACGTAACGATGGGAAAGTACCAACCAAAACGACGACAACGGCAGATATCAAGAAGATTGCCACTGATGCTTTAGCATAGCCGGAAAAGTTATGCCCGCCTAAAGCTTCCTTCTTACCGGCATCCATATCTTTAAACAAACCGGCTTTTACTTTTTCAAGATAGACAGGATCTTCTGATAGTTCCAAGCCTTTTTTATAGACCGACAATGCACCGAAGAACAAACCGATCAAAGTTGCGGGAACTACAATTGCCAAGATCTGAAAATAGCTGACATTCAACGGGGCTAAGAAAGCGACTAAAGCTACGGTAGCCGCAGAAATCGGGCTCGACGGGACTGCATGCTGAGACGCAATCACGGAAATAGAAATCGGTCTTTCCGGTCGAATCCCCGTCTCTCTTGACACCTCTGCAATCACAGGAAGCAGGTTATAGAGCACGTTGCCTGTTCCTGCCATGAAGGTAAAGAGCCACGCAATGACAGGTGCAACAAAAACAATATTTTTAGGATTTCGTCTAAGAAGCTTTTCTGCCCAGCGAACCAAAACATCCATACCTCCAGCCGTCTGCAAGGTAGAAGCGGCCAACACAACCGCCATCATGATTAACATGACGTTAATCGGAGGATTTGCCGGAGCGAGTCCGAAGAAAACTACTAAGATACCAAGCCCGATACCGCCGGCCATACCAAAAAAGATGCCGCCCCAGTGAGCGCCAACTACCATGGCCAAGATGACAATTAGAAATTCTGCAAAGAACATAATCAGCTCCTATTTACCTTGAGCCAGGCAGTTCGTGGTTTCCTCAAGCAACGCTTTTGCGTTATTGATTTGCTCAACTCTACCGGCGAGCACTCGTTCGTCTTTTCCTAACTGATTCTTCAATTCTGTTAACTGACGAAGCACTTCTTCTTTGTTTGAGCCGCCGATTGTCCGTTTGCTTTGAGCATTGAGTTCAGGATCTAAAGCTTGCTTAATCAATTCATCCGTGAGAGTCGTTGACTTGCCGAGAACTTCAAGACAAATGAGATCTACTTCCTCTCGGGTGATCTCATTGGCGAGTTTGCCATGATCCTGCATATATCCGACCAGACGGGCAACAACGTTATGAGCACTTCTGAAGGAGATGCCGTCATGACGAACGAAGTAGTTCGCCAATTCAGTAACGGTGCAATAATTCCCGACAGCCGCTTGAAGCATTCTCTCTTTCTTGAGAGTCAAGGTCTTAACAGTAACGTCAAGCAAGGCAATAAGTGCTTCAAATTCATTCAATGCCGTCCAAACAAATCTCATGGCTTCTGTTGAAGAGTCACGGCAGTGAGTAAATGGAATATTCTTCAATGAACTGAAAACGGAAACAAAGAAGCCTTCTAAGTGAGCTGCCTTAGCCTTACAGCATTCCAAAGTCAGCGCATTTTTCTTTTGAGGCATGATGGAAGAACATCCGGCAACGGAATCATCGACTTCCAGATATCCGTATTCCGGCGTGCTCCAAACATACAAGTCAAAGCAAAATCTAGATAATGTACATGCAGCAATAGATAAAGCAGCGATGATTTCCAGGCAATAGTCACGGCTAGCGGTACAGTCAATAGAATTTTGAAGAGGTTTATTGAAACCTAAGAGCTCGCTTGTGCGGTTTCTATTGATCATGAAGGTCGTAGAACCCATGGAGCCGCCACCCAACGGACAAAGATTCAAGGCGTCCCAGCAGCGTTCAATTCTCCAGTAACTCCTTTCTAACGCCTCAAGCATGCCGGCACAGTAATGAGCAAAAGTAATCGGCTCAGAAGGCTGAAGATGCGTATATCCGCTCATGACGGCATCAGGACAGCTCTGCCCTAGTTCAAGAATGGATTGGCGCAGTCCATTGAAAGATTCGCAAAGTTTGAGAAAATATCCGCGAATATCCATTCTTTGTTCTGTGGCAAACAGATCATTACGGGATCGAGCTGTGTGCTGTTGTCCTCCTACTTCGGGGCCGGTTTGTTCAATGAGATATCTCTCTAAATTGAAATACAAATCTTCAACATTGGGATTGATTTCGAAAACCGGATGATCCTGCATTTTTGAAATTTCCTGAGTACAGGCGAGAATCTTTGCTCCGACTTCTTTAGTAATGATCCCTTCTTCAACAAGCATAATGACGTGAGCTTTGTTGATGTCCAAAATCGTCTGATAACTTCTTTCTAAATCTTGCTTAATTGCTGGATTGATTAAGTACTTCACAACCTCAGGTGAAGGTTTTTTAGAAATTTTGCCGCGATGCTTTTCGTCCATTTTGGATCTCCTTGTTGGTTTGAGAATGAGATAGAACCAACTATAAGCCCTGGACAATAAGACTCAACAAAGTTCAAATAATTAGATTTATTAGTTTGATTTTTTATAAATTTTTATAATTTTTTAAGTATTTGGATTAAGCTTTTACCTAACATATCCAAATGAGCGGTGCCATGAACAAAACAACCGTTTTTAGTCAGCACGGTCAAGTCTTTTTGACAGTGGCAGAACACCTTTCTGTAGTGAAAGCCGCAGATGTTCTTGGCATAAAACAATCCAGCATCTCATACCACTTAAACCAATTGGAAAAAGAGCTGAACGTTCCTCTGCTGGATCGGAGAACAAAACCGATTTCATTGACACCAGAAGGAAAATTGCTATTTGATGAGCTGAGTTACGAACAAAGACACCTGACGGAGTTTTTATCAAAGCTGCAGCAAAGAAACTTGCATGCACCTGTTATTCGCTTCGGCATCATCGAAAGTCTTTCTTACAATTTGGGTACTGACCTGATACAAAGTTTTTTTTCAAAAAGCCAACATGTGAAGATGGTTTCCGGAACTTCAGAGAGGCTTATTCAGCAATTGGAGAATAATGAACTCGATTGGGCTATTACAAGCCGGACTCCAGATGCTCTTAAGTTCGCAAAGACTGTTCTTTTTGAAGAACCTTCCGTTTTAGCAACGCCGAAATCTTTGAAATTTCCAACAGACCATCCTACCTGGGATAACCTTAAATATTGCGGCCTTCCGTTCTTACGATACAACCGCTCATCCGGAGGAGATGTGATAACAGAATCTATGCTGAACTCACTTTCTCTCCATTTACCTTACCGGCTTCAGGTCGACACAGGTGGTGTAATGGTGAGACTTATTCAGAAAGGCATTGGATGGAGTTTTTTAAGACCTGCAACCTTGCTTCAGCATTCAGAGTTTGTTAACAGCCTTAATATTTTGCCGATGCCCTCTCCTGTAATCACAAGAAAAATCGTGCTGATTCATAAAAAGAACAGCCATATATTTGGCTATGAAGAGGTCAAGCAGAAATCAATAGAATTCTTGAACGGACAGTTCAAAAGAGATCTAACACAGCTAATTCCTTGGCTCTATCAATCTTGATTGAGTGCTAGACAAAAATGCCGAAAGCTCTCTACCAAAAAAATGCTGTTCATTTATTCTAACATTCGAATTGATAGAATGTTAGAATATGTCGATTTTTATTAGAATAGCGCGTTAGAAAACGAGGTTTGCTATTCTGAATTTTGAACCCTTCAATTTAGAATTTCACTCTGAGTGAAAAAATAATTGTAGCCCTCGCCAACACGGTATTTCAGTTGAGTTTCCGTTGAAGGATGTAAGTTTGTATAATTGAAACAGAAAAACAGCAATTTTTTGCGGAAGAGTGCTTTGTTTCAGTTGAAGGATGTAAGTTTGTACAATTAAAACTCATTGTCGCGAAATTCAATTATCACAGTATTGAGGTTTCAGTTGAAGGATGTAAGTTTGTACAATTGAAACACCGTCAAACAATTAGAAGCGGTAAAAACTTACCGACGTTTCAGTTGAAGGATGTAAGTTTGTACAATTGAAACACAGCAAATCAGTGCTTTTGCTCAGCATGCTACAGAGTTTCAGTTGAAGGATGTAAGTTTGTACAATTGAAACCCTCAGCTAATGCTATGAAATTTATAAATTTTATTTTGTGTTAGCTGAGGATTTCTTCGAAACACTTCAAACTGCACGAAAAGTGCCGAATTTTTCGAAAAATTTTATATTCACCCTATCCCTATTACCGGGACCAAAGTAACTTCCTTCTCTCAATCCAGCGCTCCCTCCGAGTTAGTTTCCTTTTAAACTGAAAAGGACTCTCGCTTGTTGTTTTTCGAAAAATTGTGGATTTCTCGCTCGAGTCGTCATTGGTTCCAGCGCCATCGTCACTCGCATTTTTCACGATGATTTCCCAGTAACCAGTTAAAAGATTATTGGCAACGAAGTTAGAGTGGCAGGCTATTTTGCTAGAATTAATTCACCCCCCCCCGTCTTCCCTGCCTGTCTTTCTTGTTATCGCTTACTCATTTTTTATGTCTTTTCCTTTGTTCAGATCAAGGCTTCGTAAAAACTGTGATAGCTGAATTTCGTGATAATGAAAAAGTTAAAAGGGTCAACTCTTGACAAGCCAGAATACATTCCTCAGAAATTTTCGGGTCTCCAAACACTAAAACCCGCTCGAAAGCGGGTTTTTGTGTTTTTATCGCAAAGTTATTGAGATAACGGAATAGATTTACAAGCGTCGGAATCTACTCTTTCACGCATCTCTTTGCCTGCTTTGAAGTGAGGGGCATATTTGGCCGGAACTTCAACTGAGGCGCCGGTTTTTGGGTTACGTCCCTTTCTTGGAGGTCTGTAATTTAAAGCAAAGCTCCCAAATCCGCGAATCTCAATCCTGTTCCCTTCCGCCAGGGTCGCTGCCATCACGTTAATGATCTTATTTACAGCTTCATCAACTTCCTTTGCTGACATGCGATCCTGGACAAGAAGCGGATCCTCTGCAAGCAATGCTATCAATTCAGATTTAGTCATTGCCACGTGAGGTGCCTCTTACTTGGATTGGTCCAATTTTGCTTTCAACAAAGCGCCGAGATTTGTGGTGCCGGACTGTGCATCAGCAGTCATCTTTTCCATTGCTTCGCGAGTTTCAGCCTGATCCTTAGCCTTGATGGAAAGCTGGATTGTGCGAGCCTTGCGGTCAATGTTAGTAATGGCAGCTGTTACTTCGTCGCCTTCCTTCAAAACGTTTCTGGCGTCTTCAACTCTGTCCGGAGAGATTTCGCTGGCGCGGAGGTAGCCTTCAGCTTCGTTGCCGAGATCGATAACGGCACCTCTTGCATCAACAGATTTAACCTTACCTGTTACAACAGCACCCTTTTCATGAGTGGATGTGTAGTTGGAGAACGGGTCGCCTGTCATCTGTTTGACGCCGAGAGAAATACGTTCGCGTTCTACGTCGATGGAGAGAACTGTAGCTTCGAGTTCGTCGCCCTTCTTGTAGTTGCGCTTGGCTTCTTCGCCCGGTTCTGTCCAAGAAAGGTCAGAGAGGTGAACCAAACCGTCGATGCCGCCTGGCAAGCCGATGAATACACCGAAATCAGTGATGGACTTGATCTGGCCGCTGACTTTGTCGCCCTTCTGGTGAGAAGCTGCGAATTCTTCCCATGGATTTGGTTTGCACTGTTTCATGCCAAGGGAAATACGACGGCGTTCTTCGTCGATTTCGAGAACCATGACTTCAACTTCGTCGCCGAGCTGAACAACTTTCTTCGGATCAACATTCTTGTTTGTCCAATCCATTTCGGAAACGTGGACAAGACCTTCGATGCCTGTTTCGATTTCAACGAAAGCACCGTATTCAGTGATGTTGGTAACTTTACCGAACAAACGTGTGTTCTGTGGGTAGCGGCGTGCAATACCGAGCCATGGATCTTCACCAAGCTGCTTGATACCGAGGGAAACACGGTTCTTGTCCTGATCGAACTTGAGAACCTTGGCTGTGATTTCCTGACCTTGTTCAAGAACTTCGCTCGGATGACGTACGCGTCTCCAGGCCAAGTCGGTGATGTGAAGAAGACCGTCGATACCGCCGAGGTCAACGAATGCACCGTAGTCGGTAATGTTCTTGACGATACCCTTAACAACTGCACCTTCCTGAAGGTTTTCAAGAAGTTTGGCTCTTTCTTCGCCCATGTTGGCTTCAACAACGGCACGGCGGCTGACAACAACGTTGTTGCGCTTGCGATCAAGTTTGATAACCTTGAATTCCATTGTCTTGCCTTCGTAAGGAGTAGTGTCCTTAACCGGGCGTGTGTCAACCAAGGAACCTGGAAGGAAAGCACGGATGCCGTTTGTCATAACAGTCAAGCCGCCCTTAACCTTGCCGGTAACTGTACCGGAAACGAGTTCGCCGGATTCAAGAGCTTTTTCAAGATTCATCCAAGCAGCAAGTCTCTTGGCTTTGTCACGGGAAAGAATTGTGTCGCCGTAGCCGTTTTCGAGACTTTCGATAGCAACGGAAACGAAGTCACCCGGTTGAACGTCAACTTCACCGCGGTCGTCTTTGAACTCTTCGATAGGAATGAAGGATTCGCTCTTCAAGCCTGCGTTAACAACAACGAAGTTATAGTCAACACGAACAACTTCAGCTGTGATGACTTCGCCTTGTTTCATTTCTTGTTTAGCAAGGCTCTGTTCAAAAAGATCGGCAAAGGATTCTTTTACGGGTTGGTTTTGTTTATCTGTCATGTAAATAAATAAGTTGTTTTAAAGAGACAATTTCTTTAAAACGGGTTAGTTAAATTCCCATATTCCAACGCGAAATACAGGGGCACACTTCAAAGGCTTAAGCCTCGGTTCCGCGGTACCACTCCAGAACCTGGTTAATCGTTTCTTCCAGCGTCAAGTCCGATGAATCAAGGATTCTCGCGCCGGGTGCAGGAACTAAAGGAGCAACAGATCGCTTCAAATCACGCTCGTCTCGCTCTTTCAAATCCTTCACAAGGTCAGCAATATTACTATGAATTCCTTTCTCTTTCAACTGGTTATAGCGTCTTTTTGCTCTAGCCTCGGCAGAAGCTGTGAGGAAAATTTTCAATGTTGCTTCCGGGAACACCACGCTTCCCATGTCTCGGCCGTCGGCAACTAGCCCCGGAGCCTGCGCATAATCTCTCTGAAGCTTGAACAATGCTTTTCTCACCTTGGGGTGCACTGCCACTTTGCTTGCGGCTAAACCTACTTCTTCCTGACGGATAGCATCTGTGACATCCTCTCCTTCGAGCAAAATCTTTCCGTCATTGAAAACCGCTTTCAAATTGACGGCGGTCTGTTCAATCTGCTCTTCATCGTCGAGATGTTTCTGCTGTTTTAAGGCCGCATAAGCCGTCAAGCGATAAAGTGAGCCGCTGTCGAGAACGTTAAATCCTAAAACTTTGGCAACACCGGCAGAGACACTGCCTTTGCCCGAAGCAACCGGCCCGTCAATCGTAATAATCGGAATGTTCTGATCCATGCTTACTCCTTAATGACCGAAGCCAGTCTTTCAAAATAATCCGGGAATGTCTTGGCCACGCAGCCCGGGTCACGGATTTCTACTTCAACGCCGCCGGCTGCAATCAAAGACATGCACATCGCCATGCGGTGATCTTTATAGGTATCAAATGTAGCGCCCTGCAGTTTTTCAGGCGGGACAATTCTCAGCCAGTCAGGGCCCGAAGTTACTTGACAGCCCACTTTTCTCAGCTCTTTTGCCATCGCCTCGATGCGATCGGTTTCTTTAACGCGCCAGCTGCCGATTCCTCTCAAAGTTGTCGGGCCTTCGCACATGGGTGCGATAGCGGCAATGGTCATCGCGGCATCCGGAATCTGCCGGAAATCTTCATCAATTCCTTGCAGCTTCGGACCGTAGATGGAAGGAGCGGTCTTAATCCAGTTTTCTCCGCGGGTAACCGAAGCACCGGTTTTTGCTAAATACTCAACAAACGCCGCGTCCCCCTGCAGACTGTCTCGGCCTACGCCTTTGACAGTAAGCGGACCGACAAGAGCACCTAAAGCAAGGAAGTAAGATGCACTCGAGGCATCTGCCTCAACCATCATTTCTCCCGGAGAAATGTACGGATGAGACGGAACAACGTAGGTTTCTACATCGATTGTGACGATGACGCCGAAACGTGCCATCAGCTTGCATGTCAGAGACACATAGGGAGAGCTAACCAACTCGCCGTCAATCACGATATTGAGGCCTTGAGCAGGTGCCACCAGCGGAGCAGCCATTAAGAGGCCCGAGGCAAACTGACTTGAAACGTTTCCTTTAACGTGCACGACATCGCTCGTAATTCGTGTACTCGGATAAATCTTTAACGGCGGAAATCCCTGCTCTCCCAAACAAACGATTTGTGCGCCGATGGAGTTCAGTGCTTCAACCAAATGTCCCATCGGTCTTTCACGCATTCTTTGAACGCCGTCTAAAACGTACTCTCCGCCGGAGAATGCCAGGACAGAAGCCAGCGGCCGCATGGAAGTTCCGGAATTGCCTAAGAACAAATCGGCTCTTTTAACCGGGAAGTTGCCGTCGCAGCCTTCAACGATGACTTCATCGCCGTTTTGTTCAAGCTTTACTCCCAATTCTTTGAGCGCGCCGATCATCATGTCGGTGTCTTCAGCAACAAGCAGATTCTTTAAATGCGTTGTCCCTCTGGACAACGCCGCTAAAAGAAGAGCACGATTAGAAATGCTTTTTGAGCCGGGAAGGCTCACCGTCCCCCCGACTTTCTTAATGGGTTTAATGACTCTTACTTCTTCCATCGTCTTTTCCTGGATCTTGTTTACTGGCAGAAAACACGAGTCCTCTGCGGTTTTTCATGGCGTTTTCAAAGCAGGCTTCAAGCTTTTGCGCATCTGAGTTGTCAATGGCTTCTTGAAGTTCTTCAAGCTCCTGTCTATACCGCTTCAGCTCTTTAGATATCGCCGCGCGGTTGCTCAGGCAAATATCACGCCACATTGCCGGAGAACTGGCCGCGATTCTGGTGAAGTCACGGAATCCGGCCCCGGCCATACCGAGCTTTTCCTTCGCATATTTTTCTTTGGTAATCATATCTACCAATGCGTAGGCAAGAACGTGCGGTAAATGGCTGACCGAAGCAAAGATAGCATCGTGCATCTCAGGAGACATCACTTTGATCTTCGCGCCGGCTTTGGTCCATGCATCTTCAATAAATTTAACCTTCTCCGGATCCATTTCATCGGTCGGCGTAGAAATGACCCACTTGTCGTTGAATAAATCCTTCGTGGCGTAAGCAACGCCGGGCAGTTCTCCGCCGGCAATAGGATGACCCGGCGCATATTGGCGGAATTTCTCTTTGAGCCCTTTTCTGGCCGCCTCAATTACCGTCATGCGCGTTGACCCGACATCGGTGACGACTGCGTCCGGCTTGAGATAGTCTGCTAAATCAGAAAATACCTTTTCCATCGCTTGAACCGGCACGGCCACGACAACAATATCTGCGTCTTTTACGGCTTCCGGAATGGAAGTGGTCCAGCTGTCTGCCGCTCCCATTTCCTTAGCCAGCTTCAGACTTTCCTCCCGGTGTCCGCAGGCGATAACTTCATCGACCAACCCGGCCTGCTTCCAGCTCAAAGCCATTGAGCCGCCAATCAGACCGAAGCCGATAACTGCCATTTTTGTCATTCTTTCTGATTCCTTGCTTACAGAAGCTCTTTCAACTCTTCTAAAAATCTTTCGTTTTGCTCTTTGGTACCAACTGTCACTCGGATCCATTCAGGCAAATCGTAAGAATTCATCTTGCGGACAATAATGCCCTTCTTTAGAAGTTCTCCCACAATCTTAGCCCCGTCTCCGACTTTGACCGTGATGAAATTTGAATGAAGTCCCATGTAGGGGAGTCCCAATTCATCAAAAGCTTTAGCAAGCTGTGCAATGCCTTCTCTATTGTTTTTGAGCGTTGTTTCCAAAAACTCCTGATCTCCTAAGGCTGCGATAGCAGCAAGCTGTGACAAATCGTTCACGTTGAACGGATGGCGTACACGGTTGATAAGCTCAAGCAGCTCCGGCTGAGCAATGCCGTAACCGACGCGGCAGCCGGCCAGGCCATAAGCCTTGGAGAAGGTCCTGGCAATAATAACGTTCGGGAAGCGTTTAACGATTTCCAATGAATCCGGCTGGAGTTCTTTCTCCAAGAATTCAACATAGGCTTCATCAAAGAGCACAACGACGTTAGAGGAAACTTTTTCTAAGAACTCGATGATTTCTTTTTCCGACAAATAAGTTCCTGTCGGATTGTTCGGGTTAGTTAAGAAGATTAAACGAGTATTTTCGTCGATCTGTTCAAGAATTCCCAGCAGGTCGGCATTGTAGTCGTCAGTTGCCGGAACCTCTCTGGTCTCTGCACCGCAGAGCTTAGCAACCATCGGATATAAGGAAAAGCTGTACTGCGGGATAATCGCATTTTTGCCTTCGGATAAAACGGTTTGGGCAGTTAAACCCAACAATTCACTCGAACCGCTGGTAATCACAAACCAGTCTTGCGGCAGACCGTATTTCTCGGACAAAGCCTTCTGCAGATAGCAGGAGTCTGCATCCGGGTAGCGGTTTAAGTTCAATGCTGCGTGAGCAATCTTATCTTTGACCTTTTGAGACATGCCGTAGGGATTTTCATTGGCCACGAGCATGATAATTTCACTAGGTTTCAGACCTAACTCAGCAGCCAATTCTTCAATCGGCTTGCTGGCAACGTATTTATCTAAAGCTTGAACCCATGCAGGAGTAGAAGTTGCAATATTGGTCACAGTTTTGCTCCGGTATTGTGTTTCGGTCCGAAATCCTCTTCAACGGGATAAGACCCTAAATTTTTAAAAAATGCGCATTCGTCTTTCAAATCGTTCAAGGCGCGGCTGATGTCCGGGGATTTGCAATGCCCTTCAATATCAATGTAGAAGTAGTACTCCCAGGTCCCGCTTCTTGCCGGACGGCTCTCAAACTTGGTCATCGAGACATTGTGATAGTCAAGCGGTTTTAACGCGTGATAAATCGCACCGGCCTTATGAGGAACGGAAATAATCAGCGAAGTTTTGTCTTTGGCTGGGGCTTTGGAAGGCTCGGTGCCCTGCTTTGCCAGCACCACAAAACGCGTACGGTTGCCCGCGTCGTCCTGAATATGCTCAAATACCGGCTTCAACCCGAATGCTTCGGCAGCGGTTTCACCTGCAATGGCCGCGATGGTCGGATCTTCAGATGCCTTTCTGGCGGCGTCTCCGTTGCTTGCTGCAGACATTCTCGGCAAATCCGGGACATTGCTGTTGAGCCATCCGACGCATTGACCTAAAGACTGAGGATGAGAATAAATTCTCGTGATGCCTTCAAGCGTGCCGGACTTTGTCAGCAGATTATGATGAACCGGAACGGATACTTCGGCGATAATCGACAAGCTGGTTCTGAGCAGAGCATCGAGGGTACGGTTTACCGAACCTTCCGTGGAGTTTTCCATCGGCACGATGCCGAACTGCGCGGTGCCGGCTTCAACTGCGCGGAAGACTTCTTCAATCTGGTCGCAGGCAATCCCTTGAATGGATCGGCCGAACTGCTTGAACATCGCCATCTCGCTGAAAGTTCCGCGAGGCCCCAAGAAAGCGACGGTCGTCTTTTTCTCTAAGGAACGGCAGGCACTCATAATCTCCTTGAAGATGCTGGAGATCCCTTCGGGCTTGAGTGTCCCGTCGCTGTGGTTTACAGCCATCAAAATAACTTCGTTTTCTCGCTCGGGACGATAGACGGGAGAATCGGTTTTGCCTTTAATTTCTCCGATTTTTCTGGCGTTCTTCGCTCTTTTATCCAGCAGTTCAACGATCTGAGCGTCAATCTGATTGATTTCTTCTCTCAGAGGCTGGATTTCTTTATCTGTGGAATGGGATTCTTGAGACATTGGGTCCTCTTCAGTGAGAAGCCTTGAAATCTTTCATAAACTCGGCCAATTTCTCAGTCGCTTCAATCGTCACGGCGTTGTACAAGGAAGCTCTCATGCCTCCGACAATGCGGTGTCCTTTGATGTTGACGATGTTTCTTTCTCTGGCTTTAGCGAGGAATTCATCATTGAGAGATTCATTAGCCAAATTAAACACGACATTCATCAAAGAGCGGCTGTCTTTTTCGACCTGATTTGTATAGAAACCGTCTGAGCCGTCGATCACGTCGTAAAGCATGGAACTCTTAACTACAGAGCGGCGGTGCATTTCTTGGACGCCTCCCTGGGCTAGAAGCCATCTGGAAACCAAGCAGGAAACATAAATCGCAAATGTCGGCGGTGTGTTGTACATCGACTCCGAATTGGCATATGTCAAATAATCCAGCATGGAAGGCGTTGTCGGAGAACAATTGCCCAACAAATCTTTCTTGACGATGACAACGGTAAGTCCCGCCGGCCCGAAATTCTTTTGTGCACCGGCATAAATCAAGCCGTACTTAGAAACATCGACAGGTTTGGACAAAAAGTCGCTGGACATATCGCTCACTAAAATAGCATCGGACTGCGGCACATAGTGGTACTGAATGCCGTTGACGGTTTCGTTGGAGCAGTAATACAGATAGCCTGCCCCGTCGGACATTGCGATTTCATCTTGTCTCGGAACCCTGTTGACAACTCGGGCGGCTTCAGCTGCACCACCGAGTTTTACCGCTTCTTTGAAAGCCTTTTGCGACCAAACGCCGTTGACCAGATAGTTGCCTGTGCCGTAGAAGTTGAAATTAAGAGGAACCATGGCAAATTCCATGTGACCTCCGCCCTGTACAAATAAAACTTCGTAGTCTTCAGAGATACCGTAGAGTTCACGCAGGTTCTTTACGGTTTCATAATAGATGCCCATAAAGTCTTTGCTTCGGTGGCTCATCTCCAGAACGGAAATGCCCGTCCCGTTCCAGTCGGGAAGTTCCTTTTGAACTTCCAGTAAAACTTCAAGAGGCAGCGGGGATGGTCCCGGTGCGAAATTCAGAACTCTATTCATCCTTTTTCTCCTCGTCATCGATTTCTTCGATGATTTCACCGGCGATGATCTCATCATCGCGTTTTTGGATTTCTTCCTGCTTTTCTTTTTCTTCTGCGATGGCTTCGCCTTCGAGCTGCTTAATTTGGTCTTCAGCAGAGCCGTCATCGTTTTCCGTAACGCGTTCTACACCGATGACTGTGACGCCCGGATCCATGGAAATTAAACGAACGCCTTGAGTATTTCTGCCCAGCACACGGATTTCATTGACTCGGGTTCTTACCAGTTTGCCGGCAGAGTTGAGCAGAATGATTTCATCATTGTCATTGACGAGCAAGGCGGAAACGACTTTACCGTTTCTTTCGCTGGTTTGAATGGAAATCATGCCCTTGGTACCGCGGCCGTGACGAGTGTAGTCATTGATAAGAGTACGTTTGCCGTAACCGTTTTCAGTAACGGTCAGGACGGTTACGTCTTCATCCTGGGCGACAAGCATCGCGATGACCTTGGAGTCGCCTTCCAATCTCATGCCTCGAACGCCTGTTGCGGTTCTGCCCATGCTGCGGACATCTTCCTCGGCGAAACGGACAGCTTTGCCTTCATCGTTAAAGAGCATAACGTCATGAACACCATCGGTGATAGCGGCGCCGATCAGATAGTCGCCTTCAACAAGGTTAACGGCGATAATGCCGGCCTTTCTCTGATTCTTGAAATCGCTGATCGGTGTCTTCTTAACTGTACCGTTGGCTGTTGCCATAAAGACGTACAAGTCTTTTTGGAAGTCCTCGTCGGAGATCGGAAGAACCACGGAAACTTTTTCGTCGTTAAGTTCGAGAAGGTTGACGATAGGACGGCCCTTAGAATTGGAAGAACCTTCCGGCAAATCCCAAACGTTAAGCCAGAACATTCTGCCCTTATCGGTAAAGCAAAGAAGAACGTCGTGGGTCGTAGCAACGAAGAGCTTGCTGATGATATCGCCTTCTTTAACTTCTGTCGCTTTTCTGCCTTGACCGCCTCTCTTTTGAGCACGGTATTCAGCGGAAGCCTGACTCTTGATGTAGCCGGTATCGGTCATGGTAACAACCATTTCGCGAAGCGGAATCAAATCTTTAGTCTTGAAGTCTTTGGCGTCGGCAACGATTTCGCTTCTGCGGGCATCGCCGTAGCTTTCTTGAACTTCACGCAAATCAGCAGCAATCTTCTGCTGCATCAAATCGCGGTTGTTGAGCAAGGTGACCAACTGATGAATCTCCTCAGCCAAGTCTGCATAATCTTTTTCGATGCGTTCATGCTCCAAGCCGGTTAATGTCTGCAGTCTTAACTGCAGAATGTTCTTGGCCTGCGCACTGGTCAAGTAGTAGGTACCGTCAGGCTGCAAGCCTTTGGTTAAGTCTTCTCCTTCCGGACGGAAATACTTCGGCTCGAGTTTGGTTCTGGAAATAAGCTCTCCGACCAAAGCAGACGGCCAGGATCTGGCCAACAATCTTTCTTCAGCTTCGGCTCCGTTAGCACTGGTCTTAATCACTTCGATAAATTCATCGATGTTGGCCAGTGCTACGGCCTGACCTTCCAAGAGATAAATCTTGGAGCGAGCTGTCTTCAACTGGAACAAGGCTGCACGGGTCGTGACTTCCCAGCGGTGGTTGATGAAGGCCTCGATGATTTCTTTGATATTAAGAAGCTTAGGCTGGCCGTCTACCAAGGCAACTAAGTTAATGCCGAAGCTGCTTTCCAATTCCGTCAGTTTGTAGAGGTTGTTAAGAACAACTTCCGTATTAGCGCCTCTCTTTAATTCGATAACACCGCGGATACCGTCTTTATCGGATTCATCACGAACGAAAGAAATGCCTTCAATCTTCTTTTCTGAACCGAGCTGGGCGATTTTTTCCAGCATCTGGCTCTTATTAACCTGGTACGGAATTTCTTTAACGATGATGGCTTCTCTATCGGTGCCTTCGATTTCTTCAATTTCCGTCTTAGCACGGATAATAGCTTTGCCGCGGCCGGTTCTGTAGGCTTCGCGAATGCCTCCTAAACCGTAAATGATGCCGCCTGTCGGGAAGTCAGGAGCCGGAAGCAGTTCCATGATTTCATCGATAGTGCAGTCAGGACGGTCAAGTACTAAAAGACAAGCATTAATGGCTTCAACAATATTATGAGGAGGAACGTTAGTAGCCATACCCACGGCAATACCGGCAGAACCGTTAATCAAGAGTGTAGGCACTCGGGTCGGAAGAACGGTCGGCTCCACTTCGCTGGCATCGTAGTTCGGCACGAAGTCAACGGTCTCTTGATCAATGCCGGCAAGCATATCGGAAGCGATACGGGTCATTCTGACTTCGGTATAACGCTGAGCAGCCGGGCTGTCACCATCAACCGAACCGAAGTTTCCTTGCCCGTCGACTGTGCAGTAACGCATGGAGAAGTCTTGGGCCATACGGACGATAGTTTCGTACGCAGCTGCGTCGCCGTGAGGATGGTATTTACCGATGACGTCACCGACCACACGAGCTGACTTTTTATACGGACTGCGGTAAGTATTGCCGAGTTCGCTCATGGCATAAAGCACACGGCGGTGCACCGGCTTTAAACCGTCTCTGACATCCGGCAGAGCACGTCCCATGATCACGCTCATGGCGTAATCCAAATAAGAGGTCTGCATCTCGTCGGTCAGATTTACTTTCTCGTAATGAGTCTCGAGAATGTCGCGGATATCGTCTTTATCTTTAGGTGACTTGGCCATCTAAATATTCCTTCTTACTTATATACAGATATAGTGAATCCGTAGATTTTAATTTAGATAAGCCTTTAAATCGCTCAAAAATAGCATTATTTTGTTTTTATAATATCGTCTTGCGATAGTATCGTTATGAGTAAGTATTTATGAATGGTCGAATTGTTCACCCAGGAATTATTTTGAAGCAGTCTTTCTTAGATCCGCTCAAAATCACGGCTTACCGATTAGCTAAAGAGACAAAAATCAGTCAAACAAGAATCAGCGAGATTATTCAAGGCAAAAGAGCTATCTCTATAGACACAGGCTTAAGGCTTTCCAAATTCTTTCGACTTGATGACTCATTTTGGCTGCAAGCTCAAATGATCTACGACATTCAAAAAGCAAAAGAGAAATTGGAAGAAGAGATAGAAAAGATTCGGCCTTATGACGCCTAAATGATTTCAAATATTGAATCGAATTCCGTCAATTCGGGCATTTTTATAAAGTGAGAATTATTCGCAATAAGAGTTTTGAAACAGTTTTTCGGAAGCAAAACTTTACTAGGCACAACAACCGCTCTTTGTAAAAGAATCTTCTTCCTATTCAAGGAATTAAGACTCTAATATCACTTTTCTTCCTATTTGCCAACAAACATAATTGCTACTTTTAATTTCCAAAAGCGTTACAATCCGTTTCCGTTAGTTGGCATCAAAAAAAGTGCTGACTCTTTTGTTTTCGGCATAGGTGCTTCTCAAGCGTTGCCCGTTTTGGAGGTCGAGGCAGATCCAAAATGTTTCGTTAGTACACAATTACAAACAAGATGTTTTGGATGGAAAAATTTTACTGTTGTTTAGAAACAACAGTAATTTTCGAAATTCACGGAACGGAGGCACGACTCTCGGAAAGAAACGCTATGTCGTGGCAAAATAGTGAGTGTGAGATACTATGGGCGGCTAATTTAGTGCGCCGTTTGGTACACTCGATATTGATTACGGCCGTTCCCTATAAAAATGCCGTATCATGTTGTTTTATCTGCATCAAAGAGGAAAATGATGAATACAAAGACAAAAATCGGAATGCTTATTGCTTCCCTCGCAATGGCTGCTTCCGGCGTAGTTTGTTCAGCTGATGCGCCTGCAAATCCTTACGTTCAGGCCGCTGGCAAGACATTGAAGACAGCCTACGGTTTGTGCGTTCGCACTGGTTACTGGACACCTGCTCTTGCTGAAGCTCAGGGCGCTCTCGGCCAGAACTGCGACTGCGATACAGACATCATCAAATGTGAAGCCGGCGCTGAAAAAGTTGTCCTTTCTGCTGACACACTCTTCGCTTTCGACAAAGCTGTTCTTAAACCTGAAGGCAAGGCAATGCTCAAGGAACTCACAAGCCGTATGGCTGGTTTGAACCTCGACGTTGTTATGATCAACGGCTATGCTGACCGTATCGGCGGTGCTGCTTACAACTTGAAGCTCTCTGATCGCCGTGCTAACGCTGTTAAGGCTTTCTTGGCTGAAAACGGTGTTCCAGCTGCCCGCATCCACGCTGAAGGTAAAGGTCAGGCTGATCCGGTTGTTGATTGCCCGAACCCATCCAAGGCTGGCGAAATCAAGACATTCCAACAGTTGATCAACTGCTTGCAGCCTAACCGCCGCGCTGTTATCGAAGTTGTTGGTACACGTCCAGCAAAGTAATGCATAACTAATGCGTACAGGGACCTCCGGGTCCCTTTATTTTTATGACTCCAGAAATCTTTCTTTTTGACTTTGACGGTACGTTGGTTGATTCTGCTCCTGACCTTGCAGCAGCGGCCAATCATTTACGTCTGGTAAGAAACCTCCCTCCCGTCCCCTACGATAAACTCAAGGTGACCGCCTCCAGCGGAGCCAGAGGTTTGATTAAAGCCGCCTTTGACATGGATCCAGGCTCTCCGGGTTATGAAGAGATAGTCAAGGAGTTTTTAGATTACTACCAGGATCATTTAGCTGACCACAGCGGCCTCTTCCCCGGAGTGCAAGAAGTTTTGAACTGGTTTGACGATAATTCGATCGTTTGGGGTGTTGTTACCAACAAACATGAACGTTTTACTTATCCGCTTATCGAGGCATTGAGAATCCATCCTCATGTGGTCGTGTGCGGAGACACGCTTCCGGAAAGAAAACCCTCTCCTCTGCCCTTGATTTACGCGACAGAAAAAGTCGGTAAAGACATCACCAAGGGTATTTATTGCGGCGACGATAAACGCGATATTACGGCAGCCAACTCTGCTGAGTGCTTTAGCATTGCGGCCCAATGGGGATATCTCGGAAAAACCTATCCGATTGAAGAGTGGGGAGCCGATTTAATCATGCGCAATCCGAGCGAGCTAATTCGTTTTCAGATCCCCTAATTTGCCATACTTAAGACAATCTTTTGTTAGAAAAATAATAAGGGGTTGTCATGGGCAAGAAACTGTATATTACCGGGGGTATAGCAGCCGGCTTAGTTTTGGTTTATGCAGCCGGCGGTTTCTGGGCCATCCCAGCGAGCACTAACTGGGCACTCAAAAAATACGTTGATCCTTTGCTTGATCGTGAGGTCACAACGGAGAAAGTGGAATTTAATCCGTTTACTCTGCATTTAAACGTCAAAGGACTGAATGTTCAGAAATCAGGTACCCCTGACGCCCTTCTCCACATCAAAGAAATCGATACAAAGCTGAAATGGACCTCACTTTTCAAGCTTGCTCCTCTGGTTCAGCATTTCAAAGTTGACCAGCTTCAAGCCAACATCGTTCGCACCGGATTAGCAACATTTAATTTCTCGGACATTATTGATAAGTTTGTTAATCAGCCCGAAGAGCCAAAAGAAGAGGACAAGGACAAAAGTCCTCAGAAGTTCAGTATTGACAACTTCGAGATTATTAATTCCGGCGTCAAACTTGACGATAAATTCAGAGGAAAAGTAGACGAGATAACGGATCTTCAATTCGCGCTTCCTTTGATTTCTAACTTTGAGACTCAGGCGGAAAATCCGATTACTCCGAAACTGTCTCTTAGATTTGACGGCGAACCTTTATCTATTGATGCTCAGAGCCTTCCCTTCTCGATTTCGAAGAAGACGGGGGTTGATTTTGAGCTGAAGTCGCTGAATCTTTCCAATGCCGCTTCCTTTAACCCAGTTCCGCTGAATGCTCACATCGTCGGCGGCACGGCAGATGCAAAACTTAACTTAGCTTTTGCGAATGAAGACGCCAAGATCCATGAAGTTAAGCATTTGCGTCTCAAGGGTCAAATCACAATCAATAATCTTGTTGTTCAGGACGATGTCAATAAACCGTATGACGTCTTGAAGGTTAAGAGGATTGATGCAAATCTGAAAGAATTTGCGCTTTTTGCCCAACGTCTCGATTTCGGCGAAATCAGAGTTACGGATCCTGACGTTGTCGTGACAAGAAATACCGACGGATTAAATCTCGCGATTTTGGCTCAGAACATTATCAAGGAAGATGATTCTTCCAAGGCTAAATCTCAAGATCAGGCTCCTGCCGCAACCGAAGAAACAGCGAAAGAAGCCCAAGAAACAACTTCTGCCCAAACTGATAAGCCCGAATCCAAGGTTTCTGCCGAAGAGGCTGTCACGGCTGAAGCTAAACCGGAATCCACGGCTTCTGCGGCAGCAACCGAGAATAATGAAACAGCCCCTGCTGCAAAGGCCGCCGAAGCATCAAAACCAACTTCGGAAGCTAAAGTTCAAACTAAAGAAAATGTTGAAGCTGCTTTCGAAGGAACAAAACAAAAACCGGAGCCTGCTGCTCAGTCAGAAACGAAGATTTCCCAAGATAAGTCCGATACCCAGGCCGCAGATACCATCAAGACTGAAGCTAAGCCGGAAGATAAACCTGTTGCTGCAGCCCCAATGAAAGCTGCTGACGTTTCTACAGCAAAACAAACTGCAGAAACTGCAACTTCTCCTGCTTCTGCCAATGCAAATGAGAAGGCAGAGCCAGCAGCAAAAGCTGACGAAACACCTACTTCCGATCTAACAGCTAAACCAGCTTCCGAGAATACCGCAAAGCCGGAAAGCAAACCGGAGACTAAGCCAACTTCTGAGGCAGAAAAGACCGAAACCTCGGCTATTGTCGGTAATGAATCCGGTGGAACTCAACCTACTCCTAAAGCCACACCGGAAGCGCAAGAAAAGGCAGAACCTGCTGTCAAAGCTGACGAAAAAGCAAGTCCTGAAGACCAGCAAAAAGCTATTTCCGATGCGGAACCTAAGCCTGCTTCCAATGATGTAGCCAAGACCGAAACCAAGCAGGATACAAAGGCAGCGGAACCTGTGAAGAGTAAAACTTCCGTCCCGACAGCTAAGGAACCTGCTGCAGCTGACTCTGCCACATCGACCCAACCGGCAACACAAAAAGCAGAAGCTGCCGCAAAGACCGACCACTCTGCAGTTCAAAACAAAACAATTAAATCGGCTCCAAAACCTGCCGTAAAGACTTCACCTAAGAAAGAGCCCAAACCCGCTCCGAAGGCTGTGTCCAAGCAGACAGCTCCGACGCATCCTGTTGTTAGTGCGGCAGAATCCGCGGTCCCCGCTCCTCAGAGCAACGTCATAAGAGAAACAATCGAGTACATTCCGCAGTCTGCTCTACCGGGAACCTCTTCTTCCGTTCAAACGCAGCAGCCGGTTCAGCCGGCTCCTAAGACACCTGCAGCAACGCCTTCCGAACCGGCACAAGAAACGGTTGTTCCCGGAGCAACGTTTATTCCGCCGGGAGAAATAAGAGAAACTGTCACACCGCTTTCTCAGCTTGAGGCAACTCCTTCATATGCCAGAATTGCATCGGTTCAGGCATCACACGGCTCCGTGACTAGCACTTCTGCCGCTGTAAACCTTGTTAACTATCTGTTGAGTCCTGCTTCAGCTCAAACAACGGATAAGGCTGACCCTGCGGCAGCGGAAGGGACTTCAAAAGTTTCAGAGGCACCTAATACTACTGAAGCGGTGGCCCCAACTGGACTTGAACCTGCCGAGGCAAAGGCAGAAACTTCTCCGACAGCGTCGGCAGCTGCGGAAACCACAGAATCGAACAGCTCTGCGCTGCCAGCCCCTCAGGCCGCTGAAGCTGGACCAAAGGTTTCTGCAGAACCTCAGGCTGCGGGCCCGGCTCCTCAGACAGATCAGCCTGCGGTTCAGTCTTCTGATGTTCGGGCGGACACCGCGGCTCAGAAGGCTGAAGAAGTCGTCTCGACTCCTCAGCAAACTCAATCAAATGCAGAATCCGACGTCAAGACAAGCGTTGGACAATCAGTTCCTGCTGCACAATCTACTGACTCAGGAACGCCATCTGCTTCCGATCAGCCGGCGTCCTCGGCTGAAGCAACCGAACAACTTGCTTCTGAGCCTCAGGCAAACACTCAAACTTCTGAAAACGCCGCTCCCGGCTGGTATTGGAATTTCGATAAGATTTCCGTTGTAAACGGAACAGTTAACTTCACTGACAATACGGTTAAATTCCAACAGAACCTTTCTAATATCAATGCAACCGTTTCTTCACTTAACGGAGAAAAAGGAAGCAAAGCTAACTTTGAAGCTAATTTGAATGTTCTTGACGGAAATGTTGAAGCAAAAGGTGACGTAAGTCTCACGCCATTGGTAATCAACATTGAAGAAACCACAAAAGATCTGAATATTCCTAAAGTAATGCCGTACATCAGTCCCTTCGTGGCTGCCAAGATTAATGACGGCAAACTTTCTAATCAAGGCAAGATTACTCTTGATTTGAGTCAGGCAATCCCTAACATTGGGTTTACAGGAAGCGCGGGGGCGTCTTCCGTCGCCGTTGCCGATGCTAACAATGTTCAGGTCGCTAAGTGGAATTCCTTGAATGTCAGCAATATCGATGTGAAGAGCGGAAAGAATATTTCCGTTGCTTTGGGAGATATCGCACTGGCAGGGCCATCTGTGAACGTTATTAGGTTCTCCGACGGTACGTTTAATTTTGACAAGCTGACTAAGAGCACGCCCTCAACCGCACACGCCGCCGATCCTAAGACTGCGGCTAAAGCCGAACCGGCTCCCGCGGTTTCTTGGAATATTGGCAAAACCACGGTCTCCAACGGCCAGATTCAATTTAATGATCAGACCGTTAACTTCAGCAAGACCATTTCTAACCTTGCAGCTACGGTTTCGGGACTGTCTAGTCAGCCGGGCACGTCCTCAGCCTTTACAGCATCTTTCGGTGCTCTTAGCGGAAGCTTGAATGCATCCGGATCCTTCAACCTATCTCCGTTCAAACTTAACCTGAAGGAATCGGTTAAAGGACTCCATCTCGCTGAGTTAACTCCTTATATCAAGCAGTTTACAAATGCCCACGTCGTCAACGGTCAATTGACAAGTCAAGGTGATGTTGCGGTGAAATTAGGAGGATCAGCTCCAGAGATTACCTTCAATGGAAATTCTGAAGCAACTTCCATTAACCTGACGGATGCACAAGGAACACCCTTTGCTAAGTGGCAAGATCTAAAAGTAACGGGAATTAATTTCTCAAGTGACTCAAAGCTATCCCTTGTCGTTAAGAACATTGCCTTATCTTCTCCTTCTTTCTATATTGCAAAGAGTGCCAAGGGCAAATTCAATATCGAGACTCTGGTTAAGTCAGAGAGCAAAGCTCCTGTGAAAACAGCGTCTTCCGCAAAAGCGACGATTAAGACAAGCAATTCTAAAGCCTCAGGCACTTCGTCCGGACTTCCCAGCATTACCCTGGACAAGATATCCATTAACAATGGATCTGTCTTCTACAAAGACAGCGCAATGGAACCTGAATTCACTCTTCACTTATCAGCTCTTAAAGGAAGTCTCACAGACTTTACGACTGCTAAAGGAACACCGGCTAATCTAGATGTCACCGGTAACCTTAACGGAACGCCGATGAGTGCGAAAGGCTCCATTGCTCCGTTTGCTAAATCGTTATCTCTAAACTTAGACGGTTCGGTCACTTCTCTGAATATGCCGATCCTCTCGCCTTACTCAGTTGAATTTACCGGCTATCCGATTAAACAAGGCCAGGTGACATACAAAGGGGCGTATAAAATTGACAATGGAGAACTGACATCCACCAATAACATCGTAATTAACAAACTTGAATTCGGAGCCGTCAGCCCGAAAGCAAAAGAAACTTTGCCGGTGGGCTTAGCAGTCTCTCTGCTTCAGGACAGATCCGGGCAAATTGATTTGAACCTTCCGGTCACTGGTTCGTTGAATGATCCTGAATTCTCTGTTGGCGGCATTATCGTCAAGGTAATCGTCAACTTAATTACGAAAGCTGTAACGGCCCCGTTTGCTCTTATCGGCTCGATGTTCGGAGGAGAAAATCTTGATTTGAATAATCTTGTCTTCGTAACCGGCTCAGCCCGTTTGAACGATCAGACTGAAAAAGCTCTTGCCGTTGTCGGCAAAGCCATGACTGAAAGACCAGGCATCAAGATTCAAATTACCGGCATCGGCAATACTGCTCTGGATGAAAAAGGTCTCAAAGAAAAACGCTTAATGAGACAAATGATCTTCTCAATTTACCGTGACAGTACAAGTTCTACGGATGCGAAGAAATTGACGCCGGTTCAAATGAACCAAGCCATTAGGAATCTTTTCAAAGAAAGTGATGCTCCGAATAAGCCGAAGACAGATAAACCTCAGGAAATGATGGACTTCTTAATGCAGAACATCAGAGTACCGACGCAAGATCTGCAGGAATTAGCAACAAGAAGAGCAGAAGCCGTCAGAAATTATCTGATTAACAAAGAAAAGATCAAACCTGACCGTCTGTTCGTGGTGGCCGGTGATGTCATTGACAATGCCGGAAATACTGCTGGCGTTAAACTCGAACTCCAGCAATAAAAATAACTTGACAGATACCCCCACATAAAATATACTGAAATATTAGCACGTGGGGGCGACCTGGTTTCGACAGGGGTCATGAGATGATTGGACGCGTGCCGAGGTGTGAGTCCCTCGCTAAACCACTTACGAAAAATTAAACGCCAACGATGAGCGTTTCGCTCTCGCCGCTTAATTAGGCGAGACGCTGCAACCGGTTCGCTTTTAGATCGGGCTGCGAAAGCAGCGGCAGCGACATACTATAAAAGCTAGTCAGTTTTGGAGTTGTGACGAAGCTGGCGAAGTTCAGCAACTGGCTGTTGTCCGGCATCGCTAATTTGCAGAGATAACAGTGAGAACTAAAATGAATTAGACACGCACGTAGAGGCTGTTGTTGATAACTTCTGGACGCGAGTTCGATTCTCGCCGCCTCCACCAGAACCGATTTAATCCGAGAGTAGAAAGCTCGGATTTTTTATTTATACTTTTAAGGTAAAGAAAGGGACTCGACTTCTTCCCGAATACCTTTTCCTGTAATTTAAGCGGCCTGAGTTTGATCGCTACGCAAGGTTTAATTCATGGAGAAGTGTCAGAGAAAGCTTCACTTTCGAGGACATGTACCGAGTGAAAATCCCCCTTCCCCCGATCGAGACGTAAAAGGCGATCGTTTCTTTGTATCACTGTGCAGAAGAGGCAAGAAAATAGCAGAAGAAGCCAGAGAAACTTTAAAAACGGCAATTCCTGCAATGATTCAAAGTGCGGCTCATCACCAATTGGAGGATTTACGTGAGAGAAATTGATAGAAACAGTCTCGAGAAAGCTAAATTGCTGTTTTCTACGGGCGCAATAAAAACAATAGAAGTAGGAACCTTCAAAGGTTTGCAAGAGATCCATAAATATCTGTTTGAAGGCCTATACGACTTTGCCGGAGAGGTGAGACAACAGAACATTTCTAAAGGTGGGTTCAGGTTTGCTAATGCTTTGTACCTTGTAGAAGCTTTGTCAAAGATCGAAACAATGCCGGAAGGGTCATTTGAAGAGATAGTTTCAAAGTATGTAGAAATGAATGTTGCTCATCCCTTCATGGAGGGAAATGGTCGATCAACCCGCATATGGCTTGACCAAATTTTGAAAAAGCGTCTGGGAAAAGTTGTTGATTGGCAGAAGGTTGATAAAACACTTTATCTTCAAGCGATGGAACGAAGCCCGATTAATGACTTGGAACTTCGGTTCCTTCTTCAACAGGCGTTAACTGAAGATGTGGAAGATCGGGAAATGATTTTTAAAGGAATCGAGCAATCTTATTATTACGAAGAACCGTAAGGAGAATAAACAGAATATAGCAGTTCATCAGGCATTAAGCGTTGTTTACTTTTTCAAAGGATTATCTAAAGGCATTCTTGAACTCTATCTTGAGTCAAAGAAGTTGAACCTTGATATTGAACGGCTAATTGGAGATGACGGACAGTCTTACTGGAGAGAGCGAGTTGAAGAGGAGAAAAGAAAGGAGTGCCGTTTGGATTGCGGAGAAATTGCTAATCTAATACATAATTCTAAAAATCTGTTATCTATTTTAGGCGATGGATTATAATTGGTCATAAATATGGAGTTTATTTATGGCTGGCAGAAGACGAAAGTACGTTCCCTCCCTAAGCGACTTGGACAGGAAAACTTTGAGTGAAATTCTTTCTTCCCGCAAACAGGAACTCAGAGCCTACCAGAGGGCTCAAATGATTTTTTTAGCCGCAGAAGGCAAGAGCAACACCCAAATTAGCGAAGAACTGAAAGTGACCCGTCCTGTCGTCAATAAAATTATTAAACGTTTTTCCTCAGCCGGTCTCGACGCAGCTCTTAGTGATGCGGCACGCAGCGGACGCCCTAAAGAGCTCAGCCGAGAAGAGCGCGCTTGGATTTTGGGATTGGCCTGCACTAACCCTAAAGATTTACCGGACGGCCCGGTCATGCAGCTATGGTCAAATTCGGCATTGTCTCAATACGTCCGGGAGCACTGCGAACAAATGAACTTTCCCCGTTTACGTACTGTCGCCGATTCAACGATCTGGTATTTGTTAAATGCCAATGAATTAAAGCCGCATAACATCAGATACTACCTTGAAAAGAAAGACCAAGAATTTGAATATAAAGCTCAGAAGGTTCTGTTGCTCTATAAAAGAATCGAATGGATAACGCAATTATCGAAAAGATATGGACACGCTGAGCAGTGCGAACTCTTGAGTTCTGAGGTTTTTATTTCTTACGACGAAAAGTCGGGAATTCAGGCCATTGAAAATTTGCATCCGGACCGCAGTCCACATAAAAATAATGGCTTTGTTCGCCGAGACTATGAATACGTTAGACACGGCACAATCTCATTATTGGCAGGGATAGACTTAATTACCGGAACGGTGCATGGACTGGTTAAAGAATCTCACAAATCATCGGATTTTATAGATTTCCTCAAGGCCATGGACGCCCGTTATCCTGAGGCTCAAACCATTAATATCATACTAGATAATCATTCAGCTCACCGTTCGAAAGAAACATTAGCTTATTTAGCGACCGTTCCCAACAGATTTAAATTTACATTTACGCCCAAACACGCCTCGTGGCTCAACCTTGTAGAGGCCTTCTTTGGGAAAATGGCTCGAACCTGTTTGAAAGGGCTTAGAGTTAAGTCAAAGGAGGAGCTGACTGAACATATAACCAGATGGCTTGAACACATCAACAATGATCCCATTGTGTACAGGTGGAAGTGGAATCTAGAAGATATTGAGCACGCCTTTACGTAATTGATAACGAATTTTTAGAATCATGTACTAGCAAACGAAAACGGCTTAAATTTTATTTCTGAAGCTATTGAGTATTCACCTTTTTCAATGCATGTTATGCGACTACGTAAATTACCCTCAAAATGAACACACCTTTTTTGAGACACTTAAACGGCCGAAATTGGTGTTTTTGTCTCCTTCAATTCTAACCCTAGAAATCTGGTTGAATTACGGACTCTTCAACCGATGGCAGTGCTGAAGGCTCAGGGATCTGCCTCAATGGTCGTAGAGGGAAAGCGAAGAGTACAGTCTGGTTGGCTCATGGCAGATTCTTTGTGAATGATTGATGAGCCTATTGTCACCTTCATCAAAAACTCTTCATCACAGTCATGGGAACCTTACAATTTTACTTTGGACATTAGTGATTCATATTAGATTGTTGCATACCTATACTTTTTGGCTTTTGGCCTTTTATCAAGTCTTTTATGGGTTAGTCGTAATTGACAGGTCGTACGGAGAAACGACGAGGTTATAATCAACTGAAGATACTTCTTCAATTCTCGATAGATCAATATTGAAAGCTTCTTTTGCTTGTTCACGAGAAACTAGAGGATCGTAAACGTCAACTAGAACCCCTACTTCTTCAAGGAGAATTTTTAAAGCCGGAACTTTACTGTTCCTCAAATCTGTAACGTTCGGTTTAAAGGAGAGTCCTTTTATCAAAACTCTTTTACCTTCATAGGGAAATTGGAGAATTTGCAAAATTCTCCGATAGAGAGAGAAAATGATACTTTCGTTAGTAACGCGAGCCTGTTTTACTAAAGGAAGAACAATACCTTTCTCTTGTGCTTTCTCTATTAGATAATAGGGATCAACAGCTATACAATGTCCACCAACTAACCCCGGATGAAATTTTATAAAGTTCCATTTTGTTGAAGCGACACGAAGTACTTCGTCTGTTGAAATATCCAGTCTTGTTAAGCAAGACCATATCTCGTTCATTAGGGCTATATTGACATCCCTTTGAATATTTTCCAACAGCTTAGCCGCTTCGGCTACCTCTATTGATGATGAAAGACATACATCCCGAACAATTAATTTGTAGAGATTTGATATGTTGACAAGACTTTTTTCGTCAATGCCCGAAACTACCTTTACGATGGTAGATAGCGTATGCTGCTTATCTCCGGGGTTGATCCGTTCAGGTGAAAACCCAAGAAGAAAATCACTTCCGACTTTTAATCCCGAGACCTGCTCTAACAAAGGAAGACAAACTTCTCTAATGCATCCGGGATATACCGTTGACTCATAAACAACGCAGGTTCCGGTTTTCATCACTTCACCGACTAACCTAGTTGCAGATAAAAGACAAGACAAATCTGGCTTATTATTCTCATTCACCGGAGTCGGAACAGTAATGATATAAACGTCCCTATCCATAAGCTCACTCACATCTGACTCTAGCCGTCCAGTCAGGTTCAAAAGAATTTTGTCACCAAACTCACTATTACAGTCTACCCCCCCCCGTAACGCTGTTATTCTTCCCTGATCAACATCGAAACCCACAACGTCATCTAAAACTTTTGAAAATTCGATGAACAAAGGAAGACCAACATAACCACAACCTATTACAGCTATTTTGGGAGAACACTTAGTCTTTAACATCAACTCTTCAGTTCGCATATTCTTCTACTGAATTATCTTTTAAGAAATACTTATGAGTGCAATCTGGATAGTTTGCCCAGCCGTTATTATCAAATTCTAATTTATTGCCGAATCGATCTACCCATCCTCTATGCCGGGCAGGATTTCCGGCAACAAGCTCAAAATCTTTAACAGATCTTGTTACTACAGAACCGGCACCCACAAGAGCATATCGCCCGATTTCGTTATTACACAAAATTACGGCATTCGCACCTATCGAGGCTCCAGTTTTGATAAGAGTCTTTTTAAACTCATGTTTCCGATTAATCTCAGAACGAGGGATAAGAATATTGGTAAAAACACAAGAAGGACCCAAAAAAACATTGTCTTCTATTTCAACTCCCGAAAAAAGTGAAACATTGTTCTGAATTTTTACTCCATTGCCAACTTTTACATTTGGGGCCACGAAGACATTTTGTCCTAATGAACAGTTCGTACCAATTTTTGAACCTGTTGATATATGACAGAAATGCCAAATAACAGTCCCCTCCCCGATCTCTGCTCCCCTATCTACAACTGATGAAGGATGAATTTTTACATAGGCCACATTAACACCTAAAAAAATGTTTGACAGTATCTATCACTTTCTCCTGTTCAAGCTCTGTCATTGAAGGAAAACATGGAAGCGACAAAACAACATTAGCTAATTGTTCAGAAACATGCAGATCCGAGCCCTTTCTAATAAAAGAAGAATATGCCGATTGACGATGAATTGCCTGCGGGTAATAAACCCGAGCGCTGATTCCATGAGACAATAAGTAATCTTTGAGAGCATCCCTCTGTTTTTGGTCAACCTTTATTGTGAACAAGTTAAGAACTTCCAATCCTCCGCTATCTAAAAGCAATTCGATTTCTGAGATTTTTTGAAATTCCGACAGGTAACGTTGGGCGATCTCCTTTCTTTTTGTGAATGCAGCATTTAGAGTGGACATATTCTGAAGCAAAACCAATGCTTGAATAGTGTCAAGACGAGAGTTGAATCCAATTTCATCATGAAAATATTTTCTACTCTGACCGTGACTCAAAATACGACGAATTTTAAGAACCAATTCATCTTCCTCTCTGTTGACAAAAATAGCCCCTCCATCGCCCCAGCATCCTAGATTTTTCGTTGGAAAGAACGAAGTACATCCAAGATCGCCTATCGTCCCCAATTTTTTTCTTTTCCCTCCAACGAAACATTCACTGCCGAAAGATTGTGCTGCATCCTCGATCACAGGCAAGTCATTCGCCTCAGCAAACTGCATAATTTCATTCATCGAAGCTGCCGAGCCAAATAGATGAATTGGAAGTATCGCCTTTGTCCTCGAAGATAAAGCGCCAGCTAAAAGTGCTGGCTCCATATTGCATGTGTTCCAATTAACATCAATAAGAACTGGTCTAATGTTAAGGATGCACATCATTTCAACCGCTGCAGGAAAACCAAATGCCGGCGTGATAACTTCATCCCCCGGCTTCAAATCTAGGGCCATCAAGGATGCCATTAGAGCATCCGTCCCATTTGCCGTTGTCAGTACCGAATAAGTTTCGAGATAGTTCGTGAGAGTATTTTCTAACTCATGCACCTCCTCTCCTCGTATAAAAGCTCCTCGAGAAATGAGACTGTCAAGACGTTGTCTAAATTTTTCAGACACTCCGTGACATACGCACTCAGGTCGAAATATGGGGACATTCATTTTTCGTAAATTTCCCCAAGATTATGACCAAGACGGATACTTTCACATAAACTTACCGTTGCCCAAGCATCTTCCAAGCCGAAACCGCGCCCTGCAAGTATTTCTTCATAGCTTTTCGTATGCAAGTCTGTAAAACCTTTTGTGAAGTCCACAGAATGACCATTTAACGTCATTTCTCTATAAGAAACTTCTCCGGCTTCTCTGGTTTTCTCCGGAAGATCCTCTTTTTTAATGCTTAGAAAAAAATCAACTTCCGCCCGAGGCGTTATCAACGAACCCTGCAATCTTTCGGACGTTTTCTCCCCGATAGAGTAAGAAGACGGAAAGCCGAAGAGCTCAATGAGCATATCGAAGAAGTGAATTCCTATATTAGTTTCTATTCCCCCGGCTTTTCTTACATCATATTTCCAACTTTTTTTATACCAGGGTCCCCTGGAGGTAACATATTTAAGAGAAACCTTGAGCTTCTCCTTTAGTTCCTCGTCTGCAAATTGCCCATCTAATTTCTTCTTTAATTCTTGGATGTGCGGATGAAGACGAAGCTGGAGAATGCAATAGACTTTACGTGCATACTTTCTCTCCAACCGTTCTATCTCCAGCAAATCGTTAGTTGTCAGCGCAAGAGGCTTTTCGCAAATCACATTGAATCCATGGGACAATCCAAATGAAATATGAGGAACATGAAGATAATTAGGTGTACAGATAGTTAAAAAACGCGATCCAAGAGAACTATTTTTGACGTTACAAAGGGTAGGATCCTGTAATGCCTTATCAAGCTCTTCCATCGATAAAACAAATTTGCAATTAGGAAAGTAACGATCCAAAACCCCTACACTATCTGAAGTATCGCATGCATAAATAAGCTCACTTCCTGTAGACTGAATTGCTGCCATATGCCTGGGAGCAATATAACCTGCGGCTCCAACTAATATAAACTCATTGCTTGCCATGTTTGTCCTTTTCCAAGCCTCCGGCTGGGCTTAACCAACTTAATCGGAAATTTTCCCAGAGAACAGTTTTTCTCATAGCACCTAGAAGAGGCAGATTTTAATTGATGAATTTTGAATATTAAGACACTTTACTGATCGTGCAGGAGTTAGTTTAACAAGTCCTGCATATGGGAAACTTAAGTATTTGCACGTAATTTAGGGCGTAAAGAAAATTTTTTTATCTTCGAGCTCTAACATATCAGAAATCATCTTTCTTATTACAAATATTATGGATATTTCAGTTATTGTTCCGGTTCATAACAGTGAGATATATTTAGAAGCTTGCTTAAAAACTCTCCATGAACAAACACATCAAGCAGCAGAGTTTATCGTTATAGACGACGGCAGCGATGACAAAAGCGGTGCCATTTGCGATGCTTTCGCCGCGGTCGACAAAAGGTTTGTCGTCATACATCAGAAACCAGCCGGAACCTTAGTAACTCGAAAAAGAGCTTTCGCCCTCGCTACGGGAAAATGGTGCATCTGTCTGGATGCTGATGATAAGCTGCCGTTTAATAGAGTTCTTGAAATTGAAGTTAAGTTAGCTAACCATCATGACGTGGATATACTTCGTTTTGACATGGAGTGTTTCGGAGCAACTCCAGAAAAAATTAAAAATTATTTGAATTTTAGAAAAGAATGGCAAGGTTCTATTCATTCTCCATATCTGATATTGGACGCAATTTACAACAAAGCTCAAATTGGCTGGGGAATGGCTGACAAAATCTATCGCACGGCTACGGTCCACAAAACACTCCCATTTCTTGAAGAACCTTTTCTTTGTTGCGGAACTGATTGTTATCAGCTGTTTCTTATTTCTTATTTTTCCTCAACCTTCAAGTCCATCAAAACTGAACCCCTATACAGTTATAGGATCGGCTCAGGCATCTCCACTTCTGAAACAAATCTCGACAAATTTAAAGAACAAGCTAAGATACTCTTTATTCCAAATTACCTCCGAGATTTTCTGACCAAAGAACAACAACTTTCAAAATACGAAGCTATGTTATCTGCATTGAGCTTCCGCCTTATTGATGCCACCATTAGCCGGTTCGACCTCGTCCAATATCCTGATTCAAATAGTGCTTTTGATTTACTTCTTCTCAATCCGTCATTAATAAAAGAAGTTATTGAACAATTAATCCGACGATATCAAACAAACCAACTCGAACTTGCAGAAAAAATTTCCGAAAGCAGAATCTTTGAAGGCAAACCAAAGAAAATAAAAAGAGTAGGGATCTTTTATCATCGCTACTTTAATGGCGGCACTGAAAAAGTTATCTTCCACCAAATTCCGCTATTAATAGAGAACGGTTTCGAAATTTTTTTTGATTACAGAGATTATTGATAAGAAGCAGGAGTACTTCCTACCTTCGGAAGTTAAAAGGATCTGCCTTCCTAAAGAATTCCAGAATGGACGTGCACAAGGACTTTTTCGCGCCTTACAGCACAATAAAATAGACCTCATCATATATCACGCCCCGTGCTCCCCTACTTTGTTTTTTGACAACCTCGTCGTTAGGTCTTGTGGTTCTGCATTTATCGTAACTTGTCATAATTTTGCGCCCTCAACCATCTCTTTATTTAGCCCTCATTGGGGGAAATACTCTAGTTACTTTAAAACCGTCGATGCCTTAATTACTTTAACTTCTGTCGAACGCGATCTTTTCTCTGCTTATGAAATTCCTTCTTTTTTAATACCAAATCCACTTTTTCCTCCAATTTGCGCAAAAGGAGCTTCCGATTTGGAACCTCGTCCCTCCTCCTTCGATAAGAACAAGAAGCACATTATTTGGATTGGAAGACTAGAGAATATTCAGAAAAACTACATAGAAGCCATGGAGATATTTAAAAACATCTGCTCGACTTTACCTGATGTTACTTGTCACATAATTGGTAAGGGAGAAACTCCCTTAGAAGAAAAATATGTTCGGCAATTTATCTCAGATAATGATTTGGAACAACGAATCATTTATGAAGGCTTCTTAACCTCGGCCGACAAGTGTTTCAAGTACGCCGACATTCATCTTATGACGTCAACATTTGAATGCTTCCCCATGGTTCTTTCTGAGGCTATGAGTTATGGCGTACCAACTGTTCTGTATGAAATGCCTTACTTAGAACTTATTAAAAATAACAAAGGCTGCATTTCTGTGCCCCGACATCATGTAGAGAAAGCTAGTCAAGAAATTTTAAGACTTTTAACGAACGAAACTGAAAGACACGATTGTTCTCAAAAAACTTCAGAAGCCTATCGTTCATACCTCGCCTCCAACCTAAGCCACATTCAAGGACTAATGAGCTTAATTCACAAAATAGAAGAGGCTCGTGTAGCCAAACCTCAACGAAACGATAGTTTTATAGAACTTTGGGAAAGCTTTGTTTCCTTTCAAACGGAAACTAATTATCAACCCAAAGTTAACATTAAAGAAATCCAAATTTCTGCCTATGATCAAAAAAAGATTTCACGCTATGACAACTGTCTAAGTTTTTTTCTTAATTTTGCGCCTAAAGACAGCTACAGATATTCTTTCTCCAAAAGAATAGCAAAATGGCTGTATTCAATCATTAAGGATAAGAATATCAAACGACAAGATTGATCTTCCTACGAATAAATGTAAACACACTATCGAGTGGCAAGCCCCTACTAAATTAGGGGCGTTATCTTAATTACGAGTTCTTTTAGAATGGTAGTTTCAGAGGAAAGACCTTGTATAGTTAAAGCCGAAGTCAAGTTTTTTCATCGTCTTTCCCAGTCCACCCGTAATTGTTGACTAGAGTTGTCCACTACGTTACTTTTTTCAACATCTTCCGTCCACGCTTTACTCTTGCAGTAGACAGCAAGTTTTTTAGCATATTCAATTAACCAACCTGCGATGTCATCGATTCCATAGAGTTTGCCGGTTTCCTAAATGCCCTGAAGACCACACAACACTTCTATTCCCTTGATGGACTGGGCAAAGCCGGCATTCTTTCGGAGGATTATTAATGATCTGAGACCTCTCAACATCATTGGTATGAGAGCATATTCTGGCATCTTCAAGAAATGTACGTATCTGGTCTCTGTTGTGCATGTAATAGACGCTGCTTGCCAAGTACAAAGCTCGCGGAGCCGATTTATATTTCCCATTGTCTTTGACTGTCTGACGCTGTAATAAAAATTCCATCATCCAGTCAATTCTGTCCACATAAAATCAGCAGTTCTCTCCCTGTACCATTTCTAATCTCATCAGTTCTCCGAGAAAATTGTACGTCGGACTCCTCTAGCTCTCTCTTCAAAGAGTTTTCCTTATCTGAGATTGCGTTTTGGTCTTTAAGGACAGCCATTAGAAGCATTCGAGGATTGCGTTCGACTATCTGACTGTCAAGCTGTCTTACCGCTTTCATAAGTTGTCATAATACTTTCCCGAAAGAAATTAAAGGAAAGAAATATGGACAAACGATCTTTGAAATACTCTAAGGAGTTCAAAGAAACAGTACTTCAAGAGGTTTCGGCAAGCAAATTGTCTTGTTCAGCCATTGCCCCGAAACATCAAGTTTCTGATTGGACAATAAGAAGGTAGCAAAAGGCATCGCTATAAACTGACTCCAGCTTGTTAAGCCTTTAGCTCCACGATCTGAAGCGTGTTTTTGAACTAAATTATTAAATTCCAACCTACAGTTCAATGAAGGACAAGTTGCGCAAACATAGATTGTTGCTCTCTGCATGCCGGCTCCTTTCTGAAGTATTTGGTTCAAAATCTACGTTATCAGGAGACCGGCATGTTTGCTTATGGAATTTTCGCTTTCAGAGAAACCAGCGAAAATTTATTTTAGACACTAGTGAATTAAATCCTTTTTCCGTCAATAAGTTAGGGTTTTCCTATGTTGCCATTTTGAATTTATGAATAATTAATTCCTACAATTTTTTTATCCTACCAATCCCATTAATGGAGAAAAACATGAGCGTCTGGCTGCAAACAAAAAGCTGGGAAGAAGCCAAAGAAGCCATCAAACAAAGTAAAGGCGTGGCAATCGTCCCAATCGGAAGTGTTGAACAACACAGCTATCATCTACCTGTCGGAACCGATACTTACGTTGCGATGACAATTGGCGAAGAAGCCGCTGAAAAAACAGGCGCCGTTCTCACACCTCCGGTTTGGTTTGGCTGGAGCCCTCACCATATGGTGCTTCCCGGCACACTTACAATCAGACCGGAGGTGCTCTCCGAACTGACTTACGACATCATCAAATCCTTAGTAGCCCACGGCTTAAACAAAATTATCCTTATCAACGGCCACCGTATTGTCAACGTTGTATGGATGCAGCTTTGCGCACAAAAAGCTCAGTCAGAACTCGGCTGCACCGTCAAAATTTTTGATCCGGCCTACATGAGCAAAGACATTGTGAAGAAACTCGGATTCGGGCCCGTTGGTCATGCAGAAGAAATTGAAACCTCCCATATGATGGCCCGCTATCCTGACTTAGTTCATCTTGAAAAAGCCGTTGATAATCCGATTAAAGATACTCCGCTTTACTCGGTTGATCCAACTTATGAACACGACACGCTTTGCTATGTTCCAAGCACTTTAGAACATGCAAAAGCAGCCGCGGAAAAGTCCGGCGGGTGCACAGGCAAACCAAGCAAAGCTGATGCCGAACGCGGGCAAATCTACCATGACCACTTAGTTGAAAACCTGGTCAAGGTAGTCAAAGATATGCAGAACTGATAATCCGGGAGGCACCATGAAAAGCCTAGGACACAAACTCTTTTACGCCATTTTGTTTGTGAGCGTGTTGATGGTCAATCCGCCTATCGTCTTTTGGGTCAATGATTACTGCACTGTTCATCCTTTAACCTTTGGCTGGCCAACCATGTATTTATGGCTGGAATTTTGGTTCCTGGTCATGATTGCCAATTTTGTCGTGGCAGCCTGGAAACTTAAAGCTTGGAACTGCCGTCAGGACAACCGTCCAATCGAACAAGTCGCCCGACCGGAGCTGTAGGAGCCAATCATGAATGTAGGTTTAGTTATTCTTGTTGTCTATCTAGCGGTGCTTCTTGGCATCGCGCTCTACGCATCAAAGCAAGACAAGAAAAACATTAAAGACTTCGCCACCGGAGGAGGACTTGGAATCTTCATCCTCACCCTAACCTTCTCGGCCACTTACCACAGTGCTTATGCCTTCATGGGCGCCGGCGGATTTGCTTATAAAAACGGTATCGGCTGGTGGTGCAACGGTTTATGGACAGTTCTCCCGGGTGTGCTCTTCTGGGTTTGGGGCCGCAGATTTTGGTATCTCGGAAAGCGTTACGGCTATCTTTCCATCTCCGACTATGCCTCTGACGTCTATCAATCTAAAACTATTGGGCTGCTGGTAACCTTGATCACCATGGTATTCACCATTCCATACGTGGCTATTCAGGCCATCGGCTGCAGCTATATTTTCCAAACAATCTCCGGAGGTATGCTGAGCTACACCGTCGGTGCTCTCATCTTCTTCGCTCTGATGATTGCTTTGGTATGGCTGGGAGGAATGAAAGGCGTGGCAATTACCGATGCTGCCCAAGGTGTCTTCATGTTTGCCGGCTTACTTGGCGGTTCTCTTTGGGTAATCCTCGCCAACTTCCCGTCTGTCGCGGATGCCTACCAATCCGCTTACGCTCATACACCGGAATTGTTTACGATGCCCGGACCAAATGGTGTGGTTACACCGCAAGACTGGGTTTCACGCTGGGTGGTAATTACATTCGGCATGATGATGTTCCCGCAAGTCACATTGCGTTTCTTTGCAGGAAAGAGTCTGAATGTCATGAAATGGTCGGCGGTATTTTCTTCAATCTATCTGACGATGATTTATGTATTTACGCCATGCGTTGGAATGATTGGCCGTTTGTTAATGCCGGATATTGCCGCTCCTGACACGATTTTCCCGGAATTACTGCTTAAATACACACCGGCTGTCTTTGCAGCCCTCATCATCAGCGGTGCTTTGGCGGCTGCTATGTCGACCGGCGACTCTCAGCTTCATGCAACTTCCACGATGGTAGCTACGGACATCTACAAGAAATACATCAACAAAAATTCCGATGAAAAGACTCTCTATAACGCAGCTAAAGTCGGTGTGCTGATTATCGGTCTTGCATCCGTCGTCTTCGCATTAACTCGCCCTACCGCTCTGGCAGACTTGTTGGTTCTATCCAACGGCGGCGTTGCTGTCTTGGTTCCAACAGTTATCGGCGGCCTTTATTGGAAGCGAGCAACTAAAGAAGCTGCTTTAGCATCAATCATCATTGGTGAAGTCTGCATGATCAGCATGACCTTCATCTTCAAGATCGCTCCATTTGGTTTATCAGGTGCTTTCTGGTCCATGATGATTTCTCTAGCCATCTTCATTGGAGTTTCTCTCGTTACCAAGCCGCAGGCTCATACTGCTTCCGTAGTTGATTCTCTTAACAACTTCTTCACTGAAGAAGATGAACCGGAGAAACAAACCGTCCCGGGCAATCTTGTAGCTGATTAAGACAAAACTCTTCCATGCAGAGCGTACGGTAAATTCTACTTACCGCACACTCTGCAGAATAAAAATATTACTTAAGCAAATGAGAGAGCAAATAAACAAATTGCTTTCTCATCTTCTTTTGCCTTTAGAGGTCTTCAAGCTTGACACGAATTGCTCCTGTCTCCTGAAGCCGTTTACTGGCAACAGAGACAAGCTCATCATCCTCTTCACTGGCTCTGATTTTTTGAAAAGGAATTTCTTCTGTTTCGGCTATGTAAGTCAAAACTTGTTGACAAAGTTCCTCAACAGTCATTCCATTTGTTTTCAATACGGATTTTGCTGAATCCAATGTTTCTTTTGAAACTTCAAAGGAGATCAGAACATCTGCCATTTACCGCTCATCCTTTGTGTGCTCACGCACGGTTTCCACTGTTCTCTGTCGAGGCTTTCACAATGGTCTGCACAGAAGCTGCACCGTTTGTTGTAGAGGATGCCGCAGCTTTCTTTTTAGGTGAAATTTTGCGGACGAGATAACTAGCAAAAATTCCCGAAGCCACAATAATGATCATGCCGACGACAACCGGAAGGGTCACAGGTTCGGCAAACAAAATTTCGCCGAAGATAGTGGAAAACAGAATCACGGAATACTGCAATGAACTGGACAAAACAAGATTTCCTCGGCTGAAAGCCATTGTCAAGCACAACTGTCCGAGATTGGCGCATAAGCACAATGCGAGAATGTAGATAGCGCTGGTCCAAGTCCAAGCAGAAAATCCGCCAGTCATCACAACGCCCACGGTACCGGCGACCGCCCCCATTGAAACCAGATAGAAAATAATCCTCGTTTCCGGCTCCATAAGCACGCCTAAACGTTTAACGAACCCGGATGCCGTTGCAGTACACAACCCTGCGAATAAACCTACACACGCCGCAAAATACTCATGTGGGCCAATCGTTGGTCCAAGCATGATGACAACACCCAAAAAGCCGGTCACCAAAGAGGCAATCAAGCCCCAATTAATGCTTTGGTGTCTGAACAAAGAAAATCCGACTACGCCCGCCCCTAAGAACAAAGGAGCCGTAAAGTTCAGCGTCATCGCCAGACCAAGATTTAAATGCATCATGGAATAGATGCCGGCAAGAATTGAAGCTGTCCCTGCCAATGAACGAATAATATGCTCAACCGGATGAGTCGTCGTCACTCGTATACCTTTGGCTCTCATCAGGATATAAAAGACAACTACGCCGAAAACAGATCGGTAAAAAAGAATCTGCCAAGAATTGATAGAACATTCACCGGCTAACTTAATGAATACGCCATAGAGCGCGTAAAAAACGCCCGCTACAAGCATCCAGAGGGACTGCATTTTTTATTCGAAATTGACGGAAGAAATAGTTACGGCCTCTGATCCTACTCGCATCAGAGGCCGTTTCTTAAAGTTTTGCTTAAAGGATTACACCGGCAGCTTGAAAACATCGCCGAGGACAATACAGACCAAACTGATCACAATAATAGAGATAACGTTCAGCCAGAAACCTGCTCTAATCATTTCACCAATCTGGATACGGCCGGTACCGAAAATAATGGCATTCGGCGGAGTGGCAACCGGCATCATGAATGCAGCGGAAGCACCGATGGTGGTAACGAGAAGAACTTGTTCAACCGGTACACCGAGAACAGGAGCTGCTGCTGCCAAAAGCGGAAGCATAGTCGCGGCCAATGCTGTATTGCTGGTAAATTCCGTAGCAAACACAACCAGAGTACAGACACCGAAGAGAACGAGCCATACCGGCAATCCGACGAAAGCAGTTGCTTGAGCAGCGATAAGAGAAGCTGCGCCCGTAGACTGAATGGCTGCTGCCATGGACAAGCCGCCGCCGAAGAGGATCAGCACGTCCCAAGGAATATTTTCGCAGTGTTCCCAGTCCAAAACTCTTTCGCCACGCTTGAAGTTCGTCGGAATACAGAAGAGAGATACGCCTGCAGCCATCGCAATAACGGCATCGCTGACCTGTTTGAACGGACGAGTGCCGTCTTCAAGAGTAAAGGAGCGGATCGGAGAACCGAAGCACCACAAAATAACGGTGATTACAAACACAACCAATACAGCCTTTTCCCCCGCGGAAAGCTTGCCGAGCCTTTCGAGCTCATGAGCAATCCACTTCTTACCACCGGCAATTTCTTGGATTTGGGTTTTGAACAAAACCTTTGTCAGGAGAAGCCAGGCTAAGGGCAGGAGGATAAGAACGATTGGCATGCCGACTTTCATCCACTCGACAATGGTCACTTCCATGCCGTATGTCTGTGTAACGAAGCGAACAAAGATACCGTTCGGAGGAGAACCGATGATAGTACCCATACCGCCGATGGAAGCTCCGTACGCAACGGCTAAGAGGATACAAATACCGAAGTTCTTTTCGTCTTTAGTAATGGTAGGAGAATCAGAAGCTTGACGAATTACGCTCATGACGGCCATGGCGATAGGAACCATCATCGCAGCAGTTGCCGTGTTGGAAACCCACATGGAAATAAAGGCGGTGGAGAGCATAACACCGGCGACGATGGCACCCGGAGAGGTACCGACAATACGCATGGTGTTAAGCGCAATACGCTTATCCAGACCCCAACGCTGAATACCGGCAGCCAAAAGGAAGCCGCCTAAGAAGAGGTAGATAGTGTCGGAAGCATAGGGAATTAAGGTTTTAGCCAGTGTGGTAACGTCGCACAAAGGATAAAGAATGATTGGCAGAAGAGCCGTTACAGCAATAGGAACTGTTTCGGTAAACCACCAAAGAGCCATCCACAAGAGAATGGCTAAACATGCTTTTGCTGAATGGGTAATTGTGACTACCTTACCTGCTCCGTCAACGTAGGAGTCAGGCAACACGAAGTACAACAACAGGGCAAGAAGCGGCGCAAATATAAGGGCGAATCTTTTCGAATTTCTCGAAAAGGTTCCCATTTGTGTCGTATTCTCCATAGGAGCTCCTGATTTAAAATGAGGCAAGAAATTCAGTTAAGTTTCTGAACAACACGAAACTTAATGAAACCAACTTCAGTATTTATACACAAAAAAACAAGAATTCTTGAATTTTAGAAGAAAAAATTTTCAATTTACGTACCTGCAATTCCACATTACGGAATTTTCATTCCGTTACATGAACAGTATTGTCCGTCTGGGGAAATGACGAAAGCCGCCGAAGCAGCTTTCGTCCATTAAAACAAAGTACGAAAATTAAGCGTTGGACTTTGTTGAAGCGTCATGAGGGCTGGCTTCCTTAGTCTCATGAGCTGATTTATCATTGAATTGAATGTTATAGAGATGAGCATAATGTCCGCCCTTCTCTAAAAGTTCGAAATGCGTACCGCATTCGACAATCGCACCGTTGTCTAAAACAACAATCATATCTGCGTTAACAATTGTGGAAAGGCGGTGAGCCACGACAAAGCTTGTTCGGCCGTGCTGGAGCTCTTCCAGAGATGCCTGGATATATTTTTCGCTTTCCGTATCAAGCGCGCTGGTAGCTTCGTCTAGCAAAAGAATAGGAGCGTTCTTCAACAAAGCTCTTGCAATGGAGACTCTTTGTTTTTGTCCGCCGGACAGTTTAGAACCTCTTTCGCCGATAACCGTGTTAAGACCTTCGGGAAGACTTTCAATCAAAGGCATCAGATAAGCAGCTTTTGCAGCCTGAATAATTTGCTCCTCGGTTGCGTTTTCTCCTGCTCCGTAAGCAATGTTTGCGGCAATCGTGTCGTCAAATAAAACGACGTCTTGCGTTACCAAAGCAATCTGGTCTCGGATGCTCTTTAATGTCAGCTGATTTTGAGATATGCCGTCAAAAAGAATTTCTCCGCTGTTCGGGACCAAAAAGCGTGGAATAAGGTTAATCACCGTTGTCTTACCGGCCCCCGAAGCTCCTACTAGGGCAACCATCTGGCCTGCTTTAACTTTGAGATTGAAGTTAGTCAAAGACGGCTGCTCGGCGCTCGGATACTTATAAGAAATGTTCTTAAACTCGACATCGCCCTTAATTCTGCCGATTTCTCTGTCTCCGGGATCCTTTTCAGTCGGAATATCCATCATTTCATACAAGCTGGCAGCCGCTGCGGACATTCTGGCGATATTGCCGTTCAAGTTGGCAAGCTTCTTAATAGCAGGAAGCATTAAGAGCATGGCGGAAATATAAGTAACGAACTCGGAGAAGCTGAGCATGTTCTGCTGAGCCTGGATAAGAGCGACAAATACCACCACGGCAACACCAATCATGCTTACAATCTGCGTCAGCGGTGTACCAAGACTTTGAACAACCTTGCTCTTAATGGCTAAACCCTTAAGCATGCGGTTGACGTGAGAAAATCTTTCTTCTTCGAACTTATAGGCGTTGTAAATCTTAACCAGTCTCTCGGCCTGATAAATTTCCGTCAAAAGAGAAATCATAACGCCGAAAGTCTGCTGGTTTGTCGTCTGGAGTTTCTTCATTCTTGTGCTGACGGCTTTAAGAATAAGAATAAGAAAAGGGCCGACCACCAAAGTCACAGCCGTTAACTGCCAATTGTGCCAAAGAAGCAGGAACAGCAAACCGATAACCTGCAGAGAGTCGCGGATCATTACCGTCAGAACTTCAGAAGCGCTGCTCAGGGCTTGGCTTGCTTCATTAACGTATCTTGAGATGACTCGGCCTGAAGATTCTTTCTGAACGGTCTCATCCGGCCAATGAATCATTTTCTCAAACATCTCTGTGCGGACTTGCAGAAGGACGGACTGGGAAACTTTTTGCAGAAGATAATTGCTGCCGAATTGACCTGCACCGTGAAGAATAGAAATACCGATGAGAGCCAGAGGAGCCCAAATGGCTACCAAACCGTTCTTTTCGTAGAAGCCTAAGTCTGTCAGTTTTCCTAAAAGCATCGCCATCAAAGGAGAGGTCGAAGCCGATAAAATCATGGAAATCAATGCCGCTCCAATAAGCCACTTATATGGAGGCAGATAGGAAAACAGTCGCCGTAAAGGCTCTTTCTGGAATTTTGTCGTGTCCAAGGCTTCCTCTGAAAGACAAATTAAAAGTATTATTCTAAATTGATTACACTAAGCAAATTACACAGCTATAGAAACAAAAGTATGTCCAAATTATTCGTTCGCCTTCCCAATCATATTGGCGATGCCTGTATGTCTATGCCCGCTTTGGACCTTCTGGAAGCCTCCGGTTTCGATCTCTGTCTCGTTGGAAAGCCCTTCGTAGGAGAATTATTCGAAGGAACATTACGCCGTTTTGATCCGATTGAAGGCAATCTTCTTGAAGATATCCGCCGTATTAAAGAACTGGCTGCTTCCGTTAAAAACCCGAAAGGACTCCTTCTTCCTAACTCTCTAGGCTCCGCTCTCCTCTTTACGGCGGCAGGCATTAAATGCACGGGCTACGGCACCGACGGACGTTCGATTCTTCTTGAACATGCCATTCCAAAACCACCGAGAATGCACGAAGTAGAAAGATTTTGGAATGTAGCCTATAAAGCATTAGAAGCTTGGGGTGTAAAACCGGCCTACGACAAACTGCCGAAGAGATTAAATATGAAACTGGCCCAGAGAAATGAGGCCGGCGCCAGAAACCTAATCTCTAAAATCAACTTGCCTGAAAAATTTGCCATTTTGGCTCCTATCGCAAAGGGCCGGCATGAAGGTAAAGAAAAATACTGGAAGCACTTCAACGAATTGGTCGCTCCCTTAAAAGAAAGAGGATTGACTCCGGTCGTTTTCCCGGCAAAGGACGAAATTGATGCCGTTAAGCTCGCCGCTCCGGATGCAATAATTTATGAACCAACATCTTTGGGCAATTTTGCAGCTTTATGCTCCCGCGCGTCTATCGTCATTGCTAACGACTCAGGCGTCAGTCACATTGCTTCTGCCGTTCATGCGCCGCAAATTACCATTGTCGGCGTAACTGATACTGACAGAACAAGTCCGTGGAGCGATTTGAATATGATTGTCGGCAAAAAAGGCCAGTGGCCGGAAGTCAATGAAGTCATTTCTGCCATTGATCAGGTATTGTCTAAGACTAAATCCTAATCAGAAAGCATTTTCCAAATACTGAGAAAAGCCTCTTATGCTGATTCAGTCGTTCTGGGCCTTAGCAGCCGCCGCGTCATTCTCGACTATGGCGGCTTTCGTTAAATTCTGCAATGCAACCTTCGGGCCGTTGGAGTTGGTTTTTTACCGCTCTTTATTCACCCTTGTCTCCATTTATGCAGTTGTCCTCTGGAATGGCTATTCACTCAAAACTACTAAGGTTAAAGGGCATCTTATTCGAGACTCTCTTGGCTTTGCTTCAGTTGCCATTTGGTTCTTTACCCTAGGAAAACTTCCTCTCGGAACCAACATTACGCTGACATATACAACTTCTTTATTTCTGTCAGCCAACTTCATCATCCTCTCTCTTATCCGTAAGCTGCCGATTCCTTGGGGTGCCATTTGGTCCATTGTTTTAGGCTTTACGGGAGTCGTAACAATTCTGCAGCCGTCCTTCCGCGACGGGGATCTAATCCCGGCCCTCCTCTGCTTATGCGTGGCCTGCCTGGATTTAGCTATTTATTGGCAAGTAAGGAAACTCGGCAGAGAAGGAGAACCTTCCTGGCGTATTGTTTTCTACTTTGCGTTGTTCTGCACATTGGCAACGTTTTTCGGCGTATTCATCTTCGAGGACGGCTTTCATATTCCCGATACTCAGTCCCTCTTGTGTCTGATGGCGATGGGAGGATTTGCCACGTTAGGACTCATTTCTGCAACCCGAGCTTGGGTTGGCGGGAATATGCTTTTAGTCTCCTGCCTGGGCTTTTCTGCTATTCCATTCTCTGAACTCATCAGCATCGTTGTATTCAACAATATCCCTGGCCTATACACCATCGTAGGAATGGGATTGATTCTTATAGCCGGGCTTGCCGCGACCATTGTCACAAAACGACAAGAACAAAAATTTAAGTAACCTTTAAGGAATAACCCGAGAAAAACTTTAAAGACTCGCCAATTTAAGGTTTTTTGTGTGATAAGTTCTAAAATGTATTACAAATTATTACACGTCCCACGGGAGATTCTATGCAGACTATTTCTCTTTGGCTAGCAGTAGCCATCGTATTTCTTACCGGATGGGCCATCATCAAAAAATATCAGGTAAACATGGTCTTGTTTTTGGCCGGTTTCCTTTTGAATGTTTTGGCTCTCTTCAACGGCACTTCAGATTTCCTTCCTAAGAACGCCACACCTACCGGCCTCTTAGGTTTTGATTTATTTGAACTGTTCCGTGCCATTAGCCGTACACAAATCGCTGGTGTCGGCTTCATCATCTTGGTTTCCGGCGGTTTCGCTTCTTACATGCAGGTTACCGGCGCTTCCGACCGTTTCGTAACGGTTTGCGCAAAACCGATTTCCTTACTCAAGAATCCGTACTTGATTTTGGCATTCGTCTTTATTCTCGGTCACTGCTTAGGCTTGGTTATCACCTCTGCCGCCGGCTTGGCAATGCTGTTAATCGTCACAGTCTATCCGCTGATTATCAGTGTCGGATGCTCTCCGCTAGCTGCCGCCGCTGTCGTTGCCAGCGTACTGTGCGTGGGCTATGCTCCGGCTTCCGGTGTTGCCGTGATGGCTGCTGAATTGGTCCACCTTGACCCGGTTCACTACTTAGTTTCTTATCAGCTCACAATGGCCGCTCCTGTTGTGCTCGTAATGGCCCTCACACATGTTATCGTTCAGCGTTACTACGATAAGAAAGACGGTGATAAAGGCGTTGTGGCAGATCTTGCTGAATTGGAAGCCAAGAGAAAAGAAATCGAAAAGACTCCTCTTATTTACGCTTTCATGCCGATTCTCCCGCTTGTCCTTCTGTTGATCTTCAACAAGATGGTCTACAAGACAATTACCATGAACGTTGCCACTGCCATGTTCCTGTCTTGGTTCGTCTGCTTCTTGATTGACCTCGTTTACAGAAGAGACGCAAAGAAGTCTTTCGACCTCTCCTTTGCAATGTTCAAAGGCATGGGCTCCATCCTGACAAGTACTGTCGGCCTTATCTTCGTTGCAGCCTTCTTCGCCAAGGGCTTACAGAACGTCGGTTTGATTACATACCTCATCGATGTTGCTAAGAACTGCGGTTTGGGCGTCACAGGTACAGGTGTTGTACTTTCTGCCATCATCGGTTTGGTTACTGTATTGACAGGTTCCGGCGTTGCCGCTTTCACAAGCTTGGCACACGTTATTCCGAGCGTTGCAGAACACCTTAACTCCGACGGTATCGCCATCATGCTCATGATGCACACTGCTTCCGAAATGCTCCGCGCTATTTCTCCGGTTGCCGGCGTCATCATTATCGTGGCAGGCTTCGCACAAGTAAATCCGCTCCAAGTTGTAAGACGTACTTGGATTCCTTGCGTAGTCGGTTATATCACTATGTTGATTGTCGTCAGCTTGCTGTTCGGTTAATCTAGCTTTCCTATAAGCGGCAGCCGCTGAATTCTTTATAGAGTTCAACGGCTGTTTTCTTTTATCTTCTATTCGGTGGTCTGAAACCAATTTGTTTTCAATTTGATTCTGGGAGGGCAAGAGGCCCTGGCTGCCTCCGTTTTGAAAAATATCCAAGTAAAAACTAACCTCCTCGATCCTTCATCAAGGAGGCTTACGATTAAACCGATTAATCTTCTGTTATGCAGTTCAAATCGAAATTAATACTTCAATACTTCATCAATAAAACTCTTGATTGCAGTGCGTGCAACAGGCAAATTAAAGAGAGTATGCGGCGCTGTCGGCAACAAAAGTATTCTTGCATTAGGATTGTTCTCTAAAGCTTTTCCTGCGTGTCCTTGAGCGTTAGGATTGTTCAAATAAGAGTTCTTTTGACTAAAGAACTTATCTGCCGCACTCATAATGTTCAACACCGGCATGTAGTCAGGAATATTTGTACCGTGTGCTTTTACGTGATAATTATCTTCACATGACCAAGAGAAAATCATTCTGGCGTCTTCAGGATATTCTTCGCGTGTTTCATAACGGGCAACGCAGACGCCGCCTTCGCTTGTACCGGCAATAAATACGCGTCCGTCGTTAAACGGCAGATCAAAAATATGAGCCATAGCGTATTCAAGTTCTTGGAGTCTCATGGCATGAATATCTTCATAGTCTTCCGGAGGAATCGGAGATGAATAAGTAATGCGGTCTGCGAGCTGCATGGAGTCAGGTACGACCATTGCAACGCCTAGAGAGTCGGCAAGCCAGTTACCTAAGAGTCTTGTTTGTTCATTTACGCCGGAGCTGCCGTGCATGAAGAGAACGACAGGATACAGGCCTTCGATAGGAGGAAGTGCAGATAATTCGCTGACAATCGGTGCACCGCCCGGATTAGGAATAACACAGTAAGCATGATCGAAAGTAGCTTTGAGAGAGTCGTCAGTGTGCTTACGGACGGAGCCTTTGATAGAACCGGTATATTCAATAGTCATAACAAGCCTCGGGAATAAAATTACAAGAGGATTGTAGACCGAATCCGATACAAAGAAGAATGATTATTTAAGAGAAGTGGCGACGCTACGGGGATTCGAACCCCGGTACCGACCGTGAAAGGGTCGTGTCCTAGGCCTCTAG
>OGKG01000184.1_pt1 | contig 74435 bp, 66 predicted proteins | sample 1572201 | NCBI WGS metagenome assembly OGKG01 (sample SAMEA2582146, study PRJEB24529) | metagenome | biome: Human gut stool | place: China | collected 2011 | reverse complement strand
GGCGCTTCGCCTGTTTCCCTGCGCCATTGAAATCCTAAGTTTTCAGAACTTTTGTGAAGTTCTGAAAACTTGCACAGCGTGGCGAAAAGACTTTTTCGACACGCTGTATCAAACGTCGCTTTTCCAACAGTTCCAAGCGCGCGGTCACCCAGGGCACGACGGAGACCACCTTCAGTCCCAACCTGAACTGCACCCGCGCTCAGAGTGCGGCGTTCCTGTACCGTGCGGCTGGCAGCCCCGCCGTGAGCAGCAGCGCCGGGTTCAGTGACGTAGCGGCGGACGCTTACTATGCAAGCGCTGTGGCGCGGGCCAAGGAGCACGGCATCACCGGCGGCATCGGCGGTGGGCTGTTCAGCTCCGCCAACGACTGCACGAGAACGCAGATCGCCGCGTTCCTGTGGCGGCTGTACGCGGAAAAGTGAGATCAAGACCTCTTATAAGAAGACTCCCCGGCCGAAAGGCCGGGGAGAAGTTTTTGCGGGCGGTAAACCGGGCCGCGTATGAAACAGGGGGCTGGCGGGGCATAACTGACCCGCCGCAGAGAGGCAATGGGCGGGGTCACCGTCAAAGCCAACGGCGTATAGGCGCCTAATGCGATCATAACGGGGAGCCGTCTGCCCATTTAAATGGAAACATTTGCGCGTTCCTTGTAAAAATATGGTTTTAGTGATAGTATGGTCAGTAGAGCAGCAGTCCATGCCTGCCGTTTGTGCATTTTGCAAAGCGGCGCAAGCATGGCTGTCTGCTTATGATGTGATTAACGGGTAGGAGGAGACGTATGAAAGGGTATGCAAGAAGGTATTTCGCACTGATCATGGCAGCCTGCATGATGCTGTTCTCAGTGCCCTTTGCTCATGCGGAGCAGACTGGGTTTGTAGATATGCCCGGAGAGGGCCACTGGTCTTATGCTGCCTTAAACAGCGCGGTGGAGAATGGTATTCTGAGCGGGAACAACAACCATTTATATCCCAACAGAGCTTTGACCCGCGCGCAGATGGCGGCGATCATCAACCGGGTCTTTGGCGCTAAGGAACAGGCGGATATTTCAGCCTTCCAGGATGTAAAGGCAGGCGACTGGTTCTCGGCGGATCTGGCAAAGGCCGTCTGCATGGGCACCTTTCAGGGGAATGGCAATATGCTGTATCCCAACCGCAACATCAAGCGGCAGGAGGTCATGGCTGTTCTGGCCCGCACTCTGAAGCTCGATACGGCGGATACCTCTAACTTGGATAATTATCAGGACAGCGATCAGATCGCGGATTATGCAAAGGGCGCGGTTGCCGCCATGCTGCGGTCCGGTTATGTTTCCGGCTACGCCGACAATACGATTCGGCCGCAAAATAGCCTGACCCGCGAGCAAATGGCGCAGATCCTCTATAATATTTTTCAGAAGTACGTGAATACCGCCGGCACTTACACCGGTGACGAGGCCGGAAATGTTATGGTCAATGTTCCGGAAGTGACGATAAAGGACGCGTCCATATCCGGAGATCTGATTATTGGCGACGGTGTCGGCAGCGGGACCGTGACGCTTGACCATGTGACGGTGAGCGGCCGCGTTCTGGTCCGAGGCGGCGGTGAAAACTCTCTGCGCATCGTCAATAACAGCAATATTGGCAGTATTATTGTAACAAAGTCTTCTTCCGGCGACCTTCGCATCCTGTCCTCTCAGGGGGCCAGAGTCGATATGGTCTATGTTGACGACGGTAAGGACACGGTCACTCTGGAAGGAACGTTCAAAAATGTTGCCGTGCAGGGCACCAACGAGGTGGTGCTGCGCAATTCCAGCGTCACGCAGCTGTCTGTGAGCGCTCCGGGAGCGGATGTGACGGTGGAGTCCGGCAGCGTCGCCAACACGATCGTAGCAGAATCTGCTGCGAAAGCGGAGCTGACGGTCGGGAAAAACGCGAAGATGGGAACGGTCAATGTAGCGACCAATGCCGCTGTCGATGTGTCCGGCTCTGCCGCGCATATTGTGATCTCCTCCGGCGAGCAGGGGAGCCCCTCCGTTTCTTTAAAGGACGGCGCGTCTGTCACAACCCTGGAGGTCAAGAAAAATTCTGCTGCCAAGGTAGAAGCGGATGATTCCGCGAAGGTCAGCCACATTGTGGCGGTGGACCCGGGCAGCGTAACCGTTGGCGGAAGCACGGCCAAAAAGCAAGAGCTCAATGACAAGATCTCACAGGGGAGCGCAGCGAATTCCGGTGGCAGCGGCGGTTTCTCCTCCGGCGGCAGCAGTTCCGGCGGGAGCAGCGGTGGCTCTTCTTCCGGCGGGAGCGACTCCGGAACGGTCGTCACTTCTTTTGCGCAATTAAAAGCCGCTGCGGCGGATCAGGCGGTAACGGCCATTTCTATTTCCGGAGAACTGGAGATCAATGATGATTTTCAGTGTGATAAGCCTGTCACGATTCAAAACGGCGCGGTCGTTCTGATTTCTGACTATGCGATTTTCTTTGATTCTCTGACGAATAACGGCACGATCACTACAAAAGCCTCCGGCCGTCTTCATATCGGGTATCAGGCAGCCTTTTTGAACAAGGGAAAGGCCCAAAATAATGGTGTCTGGTACATCTATGGCGCCTTGAAAAATGAAGGGACTTATATAGCGAAAAATCGCCGCTCCGGCGTTATCAACGCATTCTCCGGTTCTTTTTTGATCGGAATGCCCGAAACCACGGTCTTCGCGGTGTACGGTGACTGCTATTATGCGGACGGAACCTTCCGCAAGAGTGATCAGGCAACCGACATTCAGACCGATCGCAATATCACGCTGAGAACGTCAGGGGCTGTGCTGAGTGCATTTGCGTTTGGTCAGGAGGGATATGATCAGGCTGTCAAATCCGACACGGCCTATGAAGGACTGTATCTGATAGCGGACAAGGAAGAAAACAACACGTTGAGACTGAGCCCGAAATATACAGGCCCTGAGTGGCTGACGTTCATCGGCGACGGTGTAACGGCGCGCGTCTCAAATGGAACAGCTGCTCCGGGAGTGCTTGAAGTCTACGGAACGTTGGAGATCGCCGCGGGCAATACGCTTCGCGCGCCGGAAGTCAGCGTTCAAAGCCACGGCACTATACGCAATCAAGGCGATTATCAAGTTGAAACCACCTATATGTTCAAGGATTCTGCCGCGTTCGGAATGGACGGAGCGAAGGTTCATGTGTGTGGAGACAACATTGATTATTACTATGCTGACGGTTCCGTAGAAAAAGGGGGAGCCGCCGTTACCATTACCGGAAATGCTGATATCAGCAGTTTTGGCTATCACTGCGCATACATCTATGGGCAGACTGCGCTTGAAAATGCGTTGGCCTCGGGAATCGCATACGATGAAATCCATGTCTGCTGTGACCCGGATACTCCAGAAAATAATCATGTTATTCTGAATAAAGATGTGTTGCTTAACCGGCTGGAGGTTTACGAGGGAGCCAGTCTGACCATTGCGGAAAACACAACCCTCACTGCTTATCTCAATATAGAGGGCGGCGTAGTAGAAAATCAGGGTACCATCGTCGGGCTGAATATGCGAATCGGCGAGGAAGGGCGGCTCATCAATTACGGAACGGTGGATCTGTCAAAGTATGGAACGTCACGGCTTGTCCTGTGGGACGGAACACTTGATAACCGGGGTACCATTGATGCGCGTAATAATACCTTGACCGTTAGTCAGGGACGCGGACATTTGTTGAATATTCCCGCCCCCATTTGCGTCACGACCGAAAGCCAGGACTCGTATTGGAGTGACGGCACGATTGATGAAAATCCCGCTGAGGTAATTGTAACTGGCGGAGCAGCCGTAAAAAACACCGCATCTGCCACGGTGGCAGGGAACAAGGGATTGAACAATTATCTGGCAGCCGGGAAATCTTACGATGAAGTATATTTACACATTGTGGATAAAGAAACGGTTGAGTTGCCTCAATCCCTGCAGATTCATCAAGTTGATGTCCGGGATGAGAGTACTCTCATTGTCCCTGAAGGTTACAGCTTAACGGTTGGCGAGTGGATGGGCGTGTACGAGGGCGGTACGGTTTCCGTTCAGAACGGCGGATACTTGTTTGCTGACGAACTGAGTGTACAGGACGGCGGCCTTTTCAAAAATGACGGGACTGTAACATGCAATAATCTGGAAATCCGGGATAGCTCTTACTATGATGAGGAAACCGGAGAATACCGTGAAAGCAGAGACACAGCCTTTTTGAATCACGGAAAGCTGACTGCTGCCAGCAAGTCTGACGTCCGTCTGGTGGGCGAGCACAGCCGGTTAGTCCATGATGAAGCCGCATATTTCGCCTGTTATGGCAATATCCGTCTGGATCGTGGAGCACTGCTGGAAGTTCACGGCCCGGTGAATCCCACAACTCCGCAGGAAAATGGTTTCTACTGTGCATATCCTGTCCAACTGAATTCGTGCTCCTATGGCGGCAGGATCTTTACTTCCAGGATCATATCTGACGAACCGATTGAAGCAAAGGAGTACACGACGGCCTATGCCGCTACAGAAGCGGATCTGCGTGCAGCGCTCAAAGCAGGTGCAACAGATATTGCTGCGACTGTTCCGATGACCTTGACCGCTGATCTCGAGCTTCCAACTGGCCAAAATGTGGAACCGATGGTTAGGTTTTCTGAACTGACCGTCCCGGAGGGAGTCACTTTGACTGCTTCGACGTTCTGGAGGTGCGATACCCTCAATATCGAGGGAGGCAGAGTCGAACAACGATCTGGTAATACGCGGGTCAGCCGGATCAGCATCCAACCCGGCGGCACATTACAAATAAACGAGGGAGCACGTCTATGGGGGCTTCAGGAGGCTGATATTGCCGGTACGATTGTCAATGAAGGGGAAATCTCTATAAGGGAAATGTATGATTATGCGGCTATACCGGATCTGTCCTGGATGGAATCGATTCCCGGAACCGTAGAAAAAGACATTAGCCTCAATGTCTATTCGCTGAAGGAACTTGAGACGCTGCTTGCGGATCATGACATAGCTGAATCCGTTTCTGTACAATGCCGTTCAGCAGCCGCTTCCGCGACGGACTATGTGATTGACCATGATTTGGATTTCGGTTCCCGCCATGTCTATTTTTCAGAGCCTGTGACGATCGGCAAAGATGCCACGGTGAAAGGAGCAGAGATCCAATTTGGCGGAGGGCTGCATCTGTATGGGACGCTTGATTCTCCAGATGTATCGTTTGACCGAACTTTGACAACAGAGGCAGGCAGCTGCATCAGGGTGAGTGACTGGACCTACAGCGAGGCTGCTGCTCAAATTAACGGAATGATCGATCTGGCAGGCGGGCGTATCTATTTTACAGAAGAGACGACATTTGGAGAGTCAATGCAGATCCAATGGCACAGCCAACGGGCAGAAGACGGTGACCTTTCGGCGTTAAATAGAGGGGGATATATTGTTTGCAGAGGCGTCATTCACCAGCTTGGACACATTGAGATTCCCCGAGATGAGAAAATGGTGCTTGAGGGCAAAAACGCCTATTATGAGGTCATTGGAAGCCTTACAAATCAGGGTGAGATCACGATTGAAGAGGAAAGCTCTCTGTATATATATCAATAACAATGCGCGTTTAAACAACGAAGGCCGTATTACAAACGACGGAACTTTAAAGATCCAGGCTCTGGGTTCGGTGGTAAACTCCGGAACTATTTTGAATCGTGGCACCATTCAAATCAACGAGGGCGGTACCTTATCAAACGTTGACGGTACCATCACGGATGAGGGGACGGTCGAAGGAACCGTCACGGAAAATTCTGCCGCAGAAAACCAGCAAGCCGCAGAGACGCCGAAAGAATCCCGGAAGGCTTCGGAAGCTGTAAAGGGCCTCGCGGCGCCGCCGGAAGACGGCGAATCGGCAGCGTCTCCGGATGAAGAAGCCCCCTCTAAGCGGCCGGAAGAAAAACCCGAAAAGAAACCTGCTGAGGAGAGCGGGCCGCAAGAAACCGGCTTGGAGAATGGCTCTGATCCGGCAGAAAAAGTAACCGCATAAAAGGACAAATGAGGCGCATCCGGTTCAGATGCGCCTCATTCTTAAAAATGATGGAACGAAAATGCTTAAAAACAAATGATTTGATGCACAAAGCTGTGACTGGATACGGGATTGCCCTGTTGACATTCCACCTGCTTTTTGTCGGTCCGGGCGGTTACGCCTGCATCCTGACCAATAAGTTCCTTTTACTGATGGGATTGACGGTTGTGCTTTTTGCGGCCTTTCCCTTCCTTGGCTCATGGAAATTTCCGGCAAAAGAGTGGTTCACGCTGCCGCACAGATCCATGCTCCTGTTTGCCGCAGCTTCGATCGTTTCCGCTGTGCTGTCGCCGTTCTGGAAAGCGTCCATTTTGGGAAGCTCCCGAAAAGAGGGCTTGGTCACGGTTCTCATCTATTTTGCGACTTTTCTGCTGTTCAGCAGTTACGGCTTTTCCCTCAGGCTGGCGGCTTACCTGTCCGGGGGCTCCATGACCGTATTCTGCCTGATCGCGCTTTTGCGGTTTGACGGGCGGAATCCGCTGGCCCTGTATCCGAACGGAATGAATTACTATGGCTCCGGAACGGACTATATGTGGGAATACTTAGGCACCATCGGAAACGTAGATCTTGCGGCCGCCGCGATGAGCCTGTTTATCCCGCTGTATCTGCTCTATATTTTTCTGCAAAAGGAGGATCCCTGGAGGTTCTTCCTTCTTGTGCCTCTTGCGCTGTGCTCAGTTGTGACAATAAAAATGGGCGTTCTGGCAGTCTTCTGCGCACTGTGCGGCGGCGCGGTGCTGAGCATCCCGGTTTTGCTGGGAAAGCATAAATCCGCACAGAAACTATCCGTGTTTTCGATCTTGGCGGCGCTGGCCTGCCTGCTTGTCTTATTGAGGAAGTTCGATCTTTCCTGCGGTTTTTTACACGAATTGCATGAGATTTTGAATGGGCATATTTCGGGGGAATACGGGTCGCAGCGCATTGCGATCTGGCGGCAGGTATGGGAAGTGATCCGGGAGCGCCCTCTTTTCGGCAGCGGTCCGGATACCCTCTCATTATGGGGAAAGGGCTTTACCGGATATGACCGGACCATGCAGGCTCAGATTACAACGATCATTGACGCTGCCCATAATGAGTATTTAAATATCTGGGCAAATCAGGGGATCATCGCGTTGGCCGCCTATCTGACTGCCCTCGCTGCATTGGCGGCAGAATGGTTGAAGAACGGCGTCAGGGACACGCAGATTACCATATGCGGCTGTTCCATACTGTGCTATTGCATTCAGGCGTTTTTCGGGATGAGCAGCTGTATGACTGCGCCGTATTTCTGGATGCTGCTGGGGATGCTCTCCTATCGGAACCGGCAAGCCAAACGCGTATAAAACGAGGGGCTGGCGGGTCATGTGACCCGCCAGCCCTGGTGTTTTTACTTGTCCTGATAGGCGCACGGAACAGGAAGGTGACGATCTGGGCCCGGGTGCAGCCGCTGCCGGGGCTGAAGGTGCCGTCAGCGAGGCCGTTGGTGATGCTGTTTTCAATGGCCCATGACACTGCGTCATAGCAGTAGCTGCCGGGGAGCACGTCGGCGGGAACGTCCGCGAAGGCGGAGGCAGCCTTGATTTCCGCAAACTCAGCGGTGACGGTGACCTTGGTGACAGGCATACCACGGATTGGCCTCTATGGATTGAAATATAAGGGTTTTTCTATTATTCAGTGTACATTAAAATAAGATTTTTGCTGCCAAGAGCATTTTGCTCTTGGCAGATTTTTTGCGCAGCAAATGCGTTTGGCGTGTTTAATAGAGTGCAGCATTGCCGCAAAAACTGGATAGCCTGTGCAGATGCAGCCGAGCGGCAGCAAATGGCCGGGAGACGAGGAGTCTTCCGGCTGTTTGCGTATATAATAGGGGAAAGGCTCCGGCTTTTGCCGAAGCCTTTCTGCATGAGAGGTTAGAGAGCTGAAGGGGGCAGGGGGTTCCGGGCTGGATGCCGGGCGGCGCCAGGCAGAAGGGCCGCCGGGATCAGCAGGAAATCATGATCCGCAGGATCTCAATGTCCGTATCCCGCATGCCCTCCCGGGCCATGCGGCCGATGCTCTGAATGGTGGCCTCGATGCCGTCCTTCACCAGACCCTCGCCGGCGGGGAACACCCGTCCGGCCATGGCCATATGGTGACCGACAATGGCGGCGTCCAGAGAGGCGGAGATCTTGGCGGCGCAGGAGGACTTGGCGCCGTCGCAGACAATGCCCCCCACATTGGCTAAGGTGTTGACGATGGTCATGCAAATCTGGTCATACGTACCACTGTAGAGGAAGGTGATGGCTGCGCCGGCGCCGGCGGCTGCGCTGACGGCACCGCAGAAGGCGGAGAGCACGCCAATGTGGCGCTTGATGTGGATGGAGAGGAGGTTGCTGATGAGCAGGGCTCTGTACAGGGTCTCCTGATCGGCCCCCAGTTGCTGGGCGTACTCTATCACTGGCAGGGACACGGTAAGGCCCTGATTGCCGCTGCCGGAGTTGATGACTACCGGTAACTCGCAACCACTCATCCGGGCGTCGGAGCCGGCGGCTGCCCGGGCCCGGGCCCGGGTCTTGACATCCTGGGGATCATAGGTCTCCAGCAAGGTGCGGCCCACCTGGGCACCGTAAGCATGGGTAAGGCCCTCCTGAGAGATGGCGGCGTTCATCTCCGTTTGCCGCCGGAGCAGGGGCTCCACATCGGTAAGAGGCGTCTCCTGAGCGAAAGTCAGGATGTCCCGGACGTTGAGGAGATCCTTGTTTCCCTCTGCCGCATGCTCCTGGACGCTGGCGTCCAGGAAGAACTCGCCGTCCCGGCGGATCTCAGTGATCTGGGTGTGCTCCTTTTCCAGTACCACCTTGGCGGTGTGGTGTTCACCTGTGGCGGTGACGGCCACATAGAGGTTGGGCACTCCGGGAATCAGGTCATAGGTGCACTTTCCGGCAGCCACGAAGGCCTTGGCCTGAAGAATTTTCTCCGGCGTGATGGCGGAGAGCACCTCCAGCTGCTGGCTGGCGTCGCCCCCTAGAGCACCCAGAGCGGCAGCGATGGGAATGCCACGCTCCCCATCGGAGTTGGGGACAATGACGCTTTTAACGTTTTTGATGACGTTGCCGCTGCAAAGCAGCTCCAGCTTCACCACATCTTCTCCCAGCACCTCTCGGGCTTTGGCGGAGGCATAGGCGATGACTATGGGTTCCGTGCAGCCGAAGGAGGCGATGAGCTCATTTTTCAGAATGGCGACATAGTTGTCACAGATGATTTTATCCATAACGGCTTCCTTTACATTCATGTAGAAATCGTTGCCGGAACTCCGGGATCAACAGGCCTGGGTGGCCATCTCAAGCCCGCGGGCGAGGATGGCCTCATTCTTTTCCGCCACGGTGGGCTTTCCAGCAAAGCGCTTCCAGATGGCCTTCCGGAGACACTCCACATCCATCAGCCCGGTCTCTCCCAGGATGATGCCCAGGGAGAGGATGTTGGCGGAGGTGACATTGCCCATGGCCTCAGCGGTTGCCAGAATGGGAAAGCCCAACTGCTTGGCCTTGGACTTCATAGGGGTAATGACGTCCTCGTCATAAATCAGGACAGTGTTCTCGCCCGCAATGGGGGCATAGCGCTGGTAGGCCACCTGAGCCAGGGCCAGGATCACATCGGGGTGCAGGGCTTCGGGATAGTCGATGTCCTCGTCGCTGATGATCAGGTCGGACTTGGAGAAGGTACCTCGGGTCTCCACGCCGTAGGTGGTGGTCATCACGGCGTTAAGATGGTCAAAGGAGGCCGCCTCGCCCAGAATGTTGCCGCAGGAGACAAGGCCCTGTCCGCCTACGCCGGAGAAGATGATTTCCCATGTCTTTTTGCTCATTTTTTCACCTCACTCTGCGCTTTTTCAATGACGTGCTGATACTTGGTGCTGTAGTCCTCGCCGGGCTGGTCGCAGATAAGACCCATCACCAGCTTACCTGCCAGATCCTCTTCGCTCATGGCTGCGGCTTGGGCGGGGGTGACGGAGTTTTCATTCACCCAGCGCATTAGGGCGGCGGGGCTGCGCATGCCGTTGTTGCGACCGAAGTGGGTGGGGCAGGGGGAGATGGCCTCGATGCAGGCGAAGCCCTGTTTCTTGATGCCGTCCCGGATGAGGTTTTTCAACTGTTGGGGGTTTTCCGTGGAGGCCCGGGCCACATACCGGGCACCGGCAGCCTTAGCCACGGCGCAGATATCGAAGCCTTCTTCGATGTGACCGTAGCGGGAGGTAGTGGTGATGCGATCCTCCGGCGTGGTGCCGGAGTACTGGCCGCCGGTCATGCCATAGTTGAAGTTGTTCACCAGAATGGCGGTGACGTCCACATTTCGCCGGGCGGCGTGGATGAAATGGTTGCCGCCGATGGTGATGCCGTCGCCGTCGCCCATGAGCACGACCACGTTCAGGGAAGGATTGGCCAGCTTGATACCGGTGGCAAAAGCCAGGGCCCGGCCGTGTGTGCCGTGGAAGCTGTTGGTGCGGACATAGTCGTCTGCCTTGCCCCAGCAGCCGATGCCGGTGACCACCACGGTGTTCTCCAGAGTCAGATCCAGCTCCTCAAAGGCACGGGCGATGGCACACAGAACAATGCCGTTGCCGCAGCCACTGCACCAGAAGTGCGGGAATTTGTCGGTGCGCAGATAGTCCAGATAATTCATTACTTATCCACCTCCTGCAGAGCCTTGAGAATTTCGTCAGGCATGATAAGGTCGCTGTCCACCTTGTTGACGCCTACCACAGGGGTGGCGTGGTAGTTGACCCGCTGCACCTCGCCGATGAGCTGGCCCAGGTTCAGTTCGGGCACCACAACGCCCTTTACCCGGCCGCATACATCGGCTACCAACTGATCGGGGAAGGGCCACACCGTTACCAACTGCACAACACCCACCTTTTTACCCTGGGCTCGGGCTGCCTTCATGGCAGCCTTGGCTGAGCGGGTGGAGCAGCCGAAAGTGATGATGGCGTACTCGGCGTCCTCCATAGCGAACTGGTTGACGATGGTGATGTCATCCAGGTTCTTGGTAAATTTGTCGGTATAGTGGCGAATGAACTTGTCCGCGTTGGCCGGGTCGATGCTGGGGGCGCCGCTTTCGTCGTGAGTGGTGCCGTTGATCCGGAAGACGCAGGGACCGCCGTAAACTGCCAGGGGGGCGATATCGTCACTCTGACCGGAGAAGTCGTAGGGCTTGTAATCGGCAGGGGCGCAGACGGGGCTCTTCCGTTCCACCACGTCCTCCGGGCCAACTTCCCACTTCACATAGGTCTCCCGCATGTGGCCCACCACCTCGTCGGCTAGGAACACCACGGGGGTGCGGTGTTTTTCACTGTAATTAAAGGCGGTAATCATGTAGTCATAGCATTCCTGCACGGAAGCGGGGGAGATGACAATGAGGCCGTGGTCACCGTGGGTGCCCCACTTGGCCTGCAGCAGGTCGCCCTGGGCAGGCTTGGTGGCCATGCCGGTGCTGGGGCCGGAGCGCATCACGTCCACGATGACGCAGGGAATTTCCCCCATAACGGCAACACCCAGATTCTCCTGCATCAGGGAAAAGCCAGGGCCGCTAGTGGCGGTATAGGCCTTCTTGCCAGCAGCGGAGGCGCCGATGATGGCAGCCATGCTGCCCAGTTCGTCCTCCATCTGCACATACAGCCCTCCTACCTGGGGCAGGCGCACGGAGGAAAGCTCCGCCACCTCGGAGGAGGGGGTGATGGGATAGCCGGCATAGAAGCGGGCACCGGCGGCAATGGCACCGGCAGTCATAGCGTCATTGCCCATGGTAAAAATGGTTTCCCCTTTTTTCATGTTTTGTTTCCCTCCGTTTTAACCTCAATGGCGAAATCCGGGCAGCGCCACTGGCACATTCTGCAACCAACGCAGGCCTCTGGCCTGGCGATGACCGGGGTGTGGCCTGCGGTGTAGTCGAAGACCTTTTTGGGGCAGAAGTCTGCGCACAGTCCGCATTGCTTGCACCAGTGGTTGATGGTGATCTGGTTCATGGCTTGAAAACACTTCCTTCCTTATGTTGTCAAGATTTATCAATGGATTTGTATTGAGAGGTAGGCACGAGGCAGCCAAGGGCGATGATCAGGATGCTGCCGCCCATGCCCCAGAACAGGCAGTCTCCGGGCAGAGCCAGGAACTTGGCTGCCAGCAGGATGACAATGCCCACGATGCTGGAGGCGGTGACGAACCGCCGGTCTGCCTGAGAGGGAAAGAACAGGGCGGCGCACATGGGCCCCAGCAGCACCACAGCCCGAAGGCCCATGGAGAGGAAACCCCAGGTAAGGATAGCGGATTTCAGGTTGCCGGTGGTGAACACCGCCGCAATGAGCAGGGTGATAAGGATTACGGCTCTGGAAAAACGCAGACTGCTGCGGCTGTCGGTATGCTTGGCAAAGCGCTTGTAGATATTGTTGGTGATCACGGTGGACAGGCCAAGGGCCAGTCCAGCACCGGTGCCAACCACAGCGATGAACAGGGTAGCCAACACCACACCGCTGAGCACCGGGGGAATGTTCTGGATCACAAACCGGGGGAAAGCCTCGCCGGCGGCCATGGCCGGGAAGCTGATACGCATGTAATAGCCGATGAGGATGCCGCCCACGCCGATGGGGGGGATCAGCAGCGCACTGAGAAGGGCGCCCCGGCGGGAGGAGGCGGAATCCCGGCCAGCCAGCAGGGCCTGTACATAGGTCTGAGTGGAGATGACTCCCAGAATCACTGAGACGCCGGCCCCCAGATCCTTGCCCACGCCCCGGGCGAAGAGATTGAAATATTGATCGTGGGGCAGGACTGCCTGGATGCTGCCGATGCCGCCGGAGAGCACCAAAGCCGCGCCGCCGCACACCAGCACTGCTATATAAAGGAGTACGGACTTCACGATTCCCAGCAGACCCGTGCTGTTGACCCCACCGAAGATTACATAGCAGGCCATGGTCACCACGCTGATGGCGGTGCAGGTCAGGGTGTTGAGACCGAACATAGAGGAGAGCAGCACATTGGCTGACAGCAGCTGGGAGACGATGTTCAGACCAAGACCCAGCGTGGCCAGCACGCTGGTGATGAGCCCTGCCGTGGGGCTGAAGTGCTTTTGAATCAGCTGCTGGATAGTGGCGCAGCCGCAGTTCCGGAGGGGAACGACGAAGAAGACCGCCAGGATCAGGCAGCCGATGGCGGCGCCCAGGGTGAACCACCAGGCGGAAAAGCCGAAGTTGAAGGCCAATTCCGCAGTGCCGATGGTGGAGCTGCCACCCACTAGGGTGCCGATGATGGTGCCGGCCACCATGATGGCGCCGGCTCTGCCGCCACCGGTATCAAAGTCGGCGGCACCGCTGACTTTTCGGCCGGAGTAGATCCCCAGGCCGATCATTAATATAAGTGTGGCGCTGGCACTGATGAGATGTACAAGAGTGATTCCTTCCATATGTTTCCCTACCTTGCTATGCACACTGGCGTGTGTCTAAAAAAATGTACACTTAAACCTGCTTATTAAGCATAATATAATTACTCTTTGTTGTCAAGATGGGCGATAAGAGGACTGAAATATTTTTATAGTTCGAAATTCTGACAAAAAATCGTTTAACAGCAGAACAAATTACAGAAGAACCTTCTGCAAAACCGAATAAAACACTGTTCAACATATATCAAAAAAATAAACACAAGATAAAAAAATATTGACAAATAGTCAGGTATTGTGTAAGATAAACACAACCTCGGAAGCCCCATACCGCCCGGCATCGGGAATCTGTACAAAAGCAAAAAAACGCCCGCCCCGGAAGGGGCGGGCGACGGCGGGCAGGCTTCAGATGGTGATGTAGTTGTAACCTAGCTCTGTGGAGATCTGCTTGCCGGTGCTGATGATATCATTGGTTAAGGCCGGCATGTTGGCAGCGATGGTTTCTGTGCTGCCGGAGAAGCTGATGGCGCCGATGTAAGCGCCGGAGCGATCCTGAATGGGCGCGGCCACGCAGCTGCGCAGGACCATCAACTCGTCTACCTCGGTGGCAAACCCATTTTTGCGGGCCTCCCGGAGGCACTCCTTCAGTTCCTCCCGATCCACAATGGTTTTGGCGGTGTAGGAAACCAGCTGAATGGAGTCCAGGACCTCCTCCAGCTTTTCCTCCGATAGGGCGGAGAGGAGAACCTTTCCGCTGGCGGTGGCGTAAGCCGGCATGATGTGGCCGATGACCATCCGGGGTACCAGGAAGGAAGGATCCTTGGAGGCCAGCAGTAGAGAGATGGCCGGCTCCTTGAGAACGGAGACGTTGACCTTTAGCGACCACTTCTGGGCCAGGGCCACGATGTATTTCTCTGCCAGATACAGGAAGGGATACCGGTGATAGTAGCACTCAGCCAACTCAAGGACTTTGTAGCCGATGGAATAACGGCCGGTTTCCGCATCCTTTTCCACCAGTTTTTTCTTGGATAGCGAGCCCAACATGGCGTAAGCGGTTGTCCGGGTGACATCCAAAGCCTTACTGATTTCCATGACGTTCATGGGATTGGAGTTGGTGGCCAGCAGGTTCAGGAGATCCAGAGCGCGGTCAAGGTTCTTGGGAGCAGCTTCATTTGCAGACGTCTTCATAGAAATGTCACCTCATATTTTTGATTTCTGACCTATTATGACATAAAAATAGACAACATGTCAAGAAAAATGGTCAAAATTTTTGAACAACCAAAAACCACTTCGGAGGGGACCTATGGTATTGGATTTTGAGTCAATGCTCCGGAAGCTCCAGGCAGATGGCCCCAAGGTCATCGCCGTGGGTGCTGCGGAGGATAGAGATGTGCTGCTCTCTGTGGAGGAGGCCCGACAGCTGGGGATCGCCCGGGCAATTCTCACCGGCAACAAAGAGAAGATCAAGGCGATTGCCCGGGAAAACGGAATTGACCCGGCCAATTATACCATTGTAGATGAGCTGGATGCGGCCCAAGCCTGCCTGACGGCGGTGAACCTAGTGCGGCGAGGGGAAGCGGCGCTGCCCATGAAGGGCTTCGTGGACACCTCCGTGATGCTCAAGGCGGTATTGAATAAAGAACTGGGCCTGCGGGGTACAGGGCTTATCAGCCATGTGGGTATTCTGAAGGTTTCCGGCTTCGACCGGCTGTTCTTCGTCAGCGACTCCGCCATGACCATCGCCCCGGATCTCAAAGCCAAGGCGGACATCATCCGCAACGCCGTGAAGGTGGCCCGTGCCTTCGGACTTGACCAGCCCAAGGTAGCGGTGCTGTGTGCGGTGGAAAAGGTCAACGAAAAAATGCCTGCCACCGTAGACGCCCAGACTCTGACGGAGATGAATGAGCGGGGTGAGATCACCGGGTGCCTGGTGAAAGGTCCCCTGCAGTTGGACAACGCCGTCTCTCCGGAGGCCGCCCGGCACAAGGGCATCACCCACCCCGTGGCCGGCAATGCGGACATTCTGATCACCCCGGACATTCAGGCCGGCAACATCCTCAACAAGTCTATGGAATATTTCGCCAGGGCGGACAAGGCTGGCGTGATCATGGGCGCCAAGAAGCCAATCATTTTGACATCCCGGGCCAGTTCTGACCGCGCAAAACTCCTTTCCATTGCGGTGGGCCTGCTGGTGGCCGGAGAGGAGTAAGACATGGAAAAAGCATACCGCATTCTCGCTATCAATCCCGGCTCCACCTCCACCAAGATCGCCATCTTCACCAATGAGGAGATGACCTTTTCCAGAGAACTCAAACACTCTGCGGAGGATCTGAAAGACTTTCATCACATCAACGACCAGCTGGACTTCCGGCTTCAGGCGGTGCTTACCGAACTGAAGAAGGACGGCATCGCCCTGAGAGAGTTGGATGCGGTGGTGGCCCGGGGCGGCAACATGAAGCCCGTGGTGGGCGGCACCTATCAGGTCAATGAAGAGATGCTTCGGGATCTGGAGATCGGAGTCATGGGCCAGCACGCCTCCAATCTGGGAGGACGCATCGCCTATGCCATCGCACAGCCTCTGGGACGGAACGCCTATGTGGTAGATCCGGTGATCGTGGATGAACTGGAACCCCTGGCCCGGTATTCCGGAACTCCCCTGATCGCCCGAAAGTCCAAAGATCACCCACTGAATCAGAAAGCGGTGGGCCGGGAAGCGGCCAAGGCCCTGGGCGGTGAGTATCAGGACTACAACTTCATCATCGCCCATCTGGGGGGCGGCATTTCCGTGGGCACCCACAAGAAGGGACGGCTGGTGGATGTGAACAACAGCCTTGACGGCGACGGCCCCATGTCTCCGGAGCGCTGCGGCGGACTGCCCTTCGGCTCCGTGATGGACCTTTGCTTCTCCGGTGAATATACCAAGGCAGAATTGCGGAAGAAGCTCATCGGGGGCGGAGGCATGGTGGGATATCTGGGTACCAACGACGGCCGGAAGATCACCGAGCGCATCCGCTGCGGCGATGAGAAGGCTGCAGAGGTCTATGAGGCCATGGCCTATCAGATCTCCAAGGAGATCGGCGCCTGTGCCGCCGTCCTCAAGGGTCAGGTGGATGAGATCCTTCTTACCGGCGGCCTTGCCCATGACGAGATGCTGGTGGGCTGGATCCGGGAGCGGGTGAACTTCATCGCCCCGGTGGCGGTCTACCCCGGTGAGCATGAAATGGAAGCCCTGGCGCTGGGGACCCTCCGGGTCCTGCGGGGCCAGGAGATTCCTCAGGTCTATCCCAATCCGTAAGTAAGTGTTCATTCAAAAGAATCAGAAGGGCTCTGACATCTCTGCGGCGGAGGCAGGCGACCGCCCAGGAGGCTGCTGCCCTATTTGATAAAGCTGCAACTCCCGGCGTATTCCTTATCACGAATCATTTTTAGGAGGTTAAGATGAACAAGAACATTCGGCGTATTCTGTCTGCGGTTTTGTCTCTGGCAATGACGCTTTCCCTGGCGGCCTGCGGAGAAAAGAACAGCTCCGCTCAGCCCGGCAGCACCGGCGCTGACGGCGAGAAGAACACGGAACTCAACGTGGCTCTAGCCGGCGAGCCCAACGCACTGGATCCCATGTGCGGCGCTACCGACCGTACCTCCAGCGCGGTGTACAACAACATCTATGACACCCTGCTAGTGGCCGACGAGAAGGGCAATATCCTTCCTAACCTGGCGGAGTATGAGCTCATCAACGACACCACCTATGAATTCAAGGTGATCAAGGGCATCAAGTGGCACAACGGCGACGAACTGAAGGCCAACGACATCGCCTTCACCATGAAGAAGGGTTGCGAGACTGCCATCACCAAGTACATCTGGGGCGCCATTGATCCCGACAGTATCGAGATCATCGACGAATACACCCTGCGGGTGAGCACCTTTGAACCCGCTCCCGCCCTGCTGGCCCTGATGACCGCTCTGCCGGCCTCCATCCTCAATGAGAAGTATGTCACCGAGGTGGGCGACGGCTCTGGCACTGCCCCCATCGGCACTGGCCCTTACAAGTTCGTGGAATGGTCCCGGGGCAACTCCATCACCCTGGAGCGCTTCGACGACTATCACGGTGAGACCCCCGACGTCAGCAAGGTGGTCTTCCGATTCATCCCCGAGGCGACCAACCGCACCATCGAGCTGGAGAGCGGCATCTGCGACCTGGCCTATGAGATCCAGACATCTGACCTGAGCCGTGTTGCCGACAACCCGGATCTGACCCTGTTCAGCGGCATCAGCAACTCCGTCCGCTATATCGGCTTCAACTGCCAGAAGGCTCCTTTTGACAACGTGGCCGTCCGTCAAGCTATCGCCTCCGCCATCAACATCGAGGGCATCGTCAACGCTGTGAAGATGGGCAAGGGCGTGGTTGCCACCAACCCCATCGCCCCTGACATCAAGTACTTCAACGATGATATCAAGCTGCGTCCTTATAATCCCGAGGGGGCCAAGGCCGCTCTGGCTGCCGCCGGTTATTCCAACGGCCTGAGCACCACCATCTGGGTGGACGAGCAGAAGGAGCGTGTCGATATTGCTACCATCCTCCAGTCCCAGCTGGCCGAGATCGGCGTCAATGCTGAGATCAAGGTCTCTGAGTGGAGCTCTCACGTCACCGCCTGCTACAACGGCGACATTGATATCTACATCTTCTCTTGGTCCTGCGCCTGCCCTGATCCCAGCATCATCTTCAACTCCGTGTTCAACTCTGCAATGCTGGGCCAGGGCGGCAACTGCTCCCGTATCGTGGATGACCGGATCGACGAGTTGCTGAGCATCGGAAACACCAGCATGGATGAGTCCGAGCGTGAGTCTGCCTACAAGGAGATCCAGCAGCGCGTGTACGATCTGGTGCCCTGGGTGCCTCTGTGGGTCGATACCATCGAGATCGGCGCCAACGCCCGCATCGATTCTATGCCTGTGACGGCTACCACTGCCTGGTCTATAAAGAACGTCATTCTGAAGTAACGAAAGAAGGCAAATAAGGAACCCCGAAGGGTTGCGGCGTCTGCGGCGCGGACGCCGCAACTCTGAAAAACCGGGCGCTCCTGCATATCTGGAGGAAATGCCATGCTCAAATATATCGGACGAAGAATCCTGATGATGATCCCCATTCTCCTGGCAGTGACGTTTGTCGTGTTCACCCTGCTCTACATTACCCCCGGTAACCCGGCGGAATTGATGCTGGGTCAGAATGCCACTCCGGAAGCCGTGGCGGAGCTTGAGGAGGAGTTGGGTCTCAACCGCCCATTCCTAGTACGCTACGCGGACTATCTCATGGGTCTGTTGCGGCTGGATATGGGAACCAGCTATGCCACCAAGGAAGCGGTGATGACCCGTATCTGGAACTGCGTGCCATACACCCTGGAGCTTGCGGCCATCTCGATTTTCATAGCAGCGGTGATCGGTACACCCATCGGTATCATCTCCGCCACCAAGCAGTACACCGCGTTTGACAACGTGACCATGATTTTTGCCCTGATCGGCATCTCCATGCCGGTTTTCTGGATCGGCATCCTGCTGATCCTGCTGTTCTCCGTGCACCTGAAATGGCTACCTCCCTCGGGATGGGGGACAATGAAGCAAATGATTTTGCCTGCTATCACGGTGGCAGCGCAGTCTGTTGCCGTTATTTGCCGTATGACCCGCTCCTCCATGCTGGAGGTGATCCGGCAGGATTACATCCGCACTGTCCGGGCAAAGGGCCAGAAGGAATATAAAATCATTATCTCCCATGCACTGCGCAACGCACTGATCCCCATTGTCACCGTCATCGGCCTTCAGTTCGGAGCGCTGCTGGGCGGCGCCATCATGGCGGAGACCGTGTTTGCCATTCCCGGCCTGGGCCGACTGATGATTGATGCCATCAAGCAGCGGGACTATCCCATCGTCCAGGGCGTTGTGCTGTTCGTGGCTGTGACCTTCAGCCTTGTCAATCTTCTGATCGACATTATCTACGCCTTTATCGATCCGAAGATCCGCGCCCAGTATAAGTAAGGGGGGCAGTATGAAAAAGAATCAAACCGAGAAGCGCTACAGCTTCGCCGCAGATACCTGGCGGCGGCTCTGCAAGAGCAAGCTGGCCATGCTGGGCGTTTTTATCCTGGTTGTGCTGGTGGTCTGTGCTGTGTTCGCCGATTTTATCGCTCCCTACGCCATGGACGCCCAAAATCTGAACGGCGCCTATCAGCTGCCCACTGCTGCCCACTGGTTCGGCACCGACGAGTATGGCCGCGACATCTTCAGCCGCTGCATTTTCGGTGCCCGGATCTCTCTGGTGGTCGGATTCATCGCCGTGGGCTTTGCCATTGTGGCCGGCGTGCTACTGGGCTCCATTGCCGGCTATTACGGCGGCAAGCTGGATAACCTCATCATGCGCGTGATGGACGTTTTGATGTCTATTCCCCAGATGCTGCTGGCCATCTCCATTTCCGCGGCCTTGGGCTCCGGCCTCTTTAACCTGATGCTGGCAGTGGGCATTGCCAGCACCCCCAGCTATGCCCGTATCGTCCGAGCCTCCGTCCTGTCCGTCAAGGATCAGGAGTATATTGAGGCTGCCCGGGCTATCGGCACCAGCGACTTCAAGATCATTGTCAAGCATGTCCTGCCCAATTGCCTGGCCCCCATCATCGTGCAGGCCACGGCCGGCGTGGCCCTGGCCATCCTGACGGCTGCCGGCCTGAGTTTCCTGGGCCTGGGCATCCAGCCTCCCACTCCGGAATGGGGCTCCATGCTCTCCTCCGGCCGCCACTACATTCGTGACAACTGGAATATGACCGTGTTCCCCGGCCTGTGCATTGCCGCCACCATCTTCAGCCTGAATGTGCTGGGCGATGGCCTGCGGGATGCACTGGATCCCAAGCTGCGTGACTGAGGAGGTATTTGAGATGGAGAACAAGAATTCCGTCGGGACTCTGGAAGAGAACAAGGAAAACCTTCTGGAGGTACATGACCTTTGGGTAGAGTACCGCACCAGCCGCGGCGCTGTGAAAGCTGTCAACGGGCTGAACCTGAACATCGCCATGGGCGAGACCCTGGGCCTGGTGGGCGAGACCGGCGCCGGTAAATCCACCACAGCCTTCGGCATCATGCGGATTCTGCCGGATCCCCCGGCGAAGATCACAGGCGGCGAGATCCTCTATAAGGGACGGGATCTCCTGAAGCTCTCCGCCAAGGAGATGCGGGACGTCCGGGGTGAGGAGATTTCCATGATCTTCCAAGACCCCATGACCTCTCTGGATCCGGTGAAAACCGTGGGCAACCAGATTCAGGAGATGATTGAGTTGCACACCGACATCTCCTCCAAGGAGGCCTGGACACGGGCGGAGGATATGCTGGAGGTGGTGGGTATCAAGCGCGAGCGCGCCAACGATTACCCCCACCAGTTCTCCGGCGGCATGAAGCAGCGGGTGGTCATCGCCATGGCCCTTTCCTGCAATCCCAAGTTGCTGATCGCCGATGAGCCCACTACCGCTCTGGACGTGACCATTCAGGCCCAGGTGCTGGAACTGATGAAAAAGCTCAAGGCCGAGTACCGCATGTCCATGATCATGATTACCCACGATCTGGGCGTGGTAGCGGAGGTGTGTGACAAGGTGGCTGTGCTTTATGCCGGCAACATTGTGGAATACGGCGCCATGGAGGACGTTTTTGACGATCCCCGTCACCCCTATACCCGTGCACTTTTTGACGCAACCCCCACGCTGGACGGCGAGAAGCACAAGCTCAACATCATTAAGGGATTTTCTCCCGACCCCATCCACCTGCCGGAGGGCTGTGCCTTCCATCCCCGCTGCAAAGAAGTGTGTGACAAGTGCTCCGCCGTCATGCCGGAGATGGTCGAGGTGGCTCCGGGCCATCTGGTTCGCTGCGTACACGCCGTGCCCTGCGGCGCGGAGAAAACCGAGGAGGTGGCAGAATGAGCAACGCAGTCAATACCCTGTTAGAGGTCAAGAACCTGAAAAAGTATTTTGCCACCAAGGCCGGTCCCCTGTGCGCTGTGGACGATGTGTCCTTTGACGTTGCCCGAGGCGAGACCCTGGGCCTGGTGGGTGAGTCCGGCTGCGGCAAATCCACCACCGGCCGGGCCATTCTGCGGCTCCACGAGCCCACTGCCGGCCAGGTGATCTTCGAGGGCCAGGACATCGTGGGCTACAACAAGGCCCAGATGAAGGCCATGCGCAAGGAGATGCAGATCGTTTTCCAGGATCCCTATTCCTGCCTAAACCCCCGTATGGACGTCAAGAGCCTCATTGAGGACTCTCTGAAGGTCAGCGGCAACGGCGAGAGCCGGGCCGAGCGGGAGGAGAAGGTCTATGAGGCCATGAATCTAGTGGGCCTGGAAAAGCGCCTGGCCACCTCCTATCCCCACGAACTGGACGGCGGCCGCCGCCAGCGCATCGGCATCGCCCGGGCGTTGATCCTCCAGCCCAAGTTCATCGTGATGGACGAGCCCGTTTCCGCGCTGGACGTGTGCGTGCAAGCCCAGATCCTCAACCTGATGCTGGAGCTGCAGGAGAAAATGGGCCTGACCTATCTTTTCATTTCCCACAACCTCTCCGTGGTGAAGCATGTGAGCAACAAGATCGCAGTGATGTACTTGGGTAAGATCATGGAGGTGGCTTCCTACCGGGATATCTTTCTGGAGCCCCATCACCCCTACACCAAGGCTCTGCTTTCTGCCATCCCCATTCCCAAGGCGCACCTCAACCGGGAGCGGATCATTCTGGAGGGCGACATCACCAGCCCCGTGAATCCTCCTGCCGGCTGCCGCTTTGCCAGCCGCTGCTGGAAGTGCAAGGAGATCTGCAAGCAGCAGAGCCCGGAGCTGCGCAAGGTTGGCAATTCCGTTGTGGCCTGCCACTTCGCGGAAGAAGATTAAACAGCATACAGTTAAGCGGAGGAGCACATCTCTATGAAAAAAGAAGAGGCTGTACAGGGCTTTCGGGCCCTGATGCAGGAAATCAACCATCTCACCTGCATGGAAGAGGAGATGATGTGGGATACCCGGGTGAATCTGCCTCCCAGAGGGGCGGAGTACCGCAGCGAGCTGATGGGGTATCTCTCCGGCCAGAAGTATAAACTCAAGACCTCTCCCCGGATGTGGGAGTACCTTCAGGAACTGAGCCAGTACACCTTTGACGACGTGATCCTCAACCGGATGCAGGAGGTGGCCCGCCGGGATTATGACCGGCTGACCAAGATCCCCGCCGATCTGGAGGCCCGCTATGCCAAGCACGGCATCATGACGGAGCTCATCTGGCAGGACGCTCGGCAGAATAACGACTACGAGTCTGTGAAGGGCGTTCTGAAAAACAGCTTTGAGTTCAAGCGGGAGTACGCCAGGTGTTTCGGCTGCGACAGCGTGATGGACTACCTGTTGGACAACTGGGAGCAGGGCTGCACCACCGCCCAGGTGGACGGGATTTTCTCCGATATCAAGGGTTATGTCCTGCCGCTGCTGGATAAGATCCGGGCCAGCGGCAAGCCTTACAGCCGCCAGAAGCTGCAGGGCTTCTATCCCCGGGAGCAGCAGCTGGCCCTGATCCACGACGTCACCGCACTGGTGGGCTATAATCACGAGGCTGGTCGCATCGGCGAAAGTGCTCATCCCTTCACCTTGCGGATCTGCCCCAGGGATGACATGCGCTTCACCGTGACCATCCACGAAACCGACTTTACCAATGCGCTGATCTCATCCCTCCACGAGGGCGGCCATGCCCTCTACGGCCAGAATCTAGCGCCGGAGCTGAAGGGCACCACCTTGGCCTGGGGCACCTCTTGGGGCTTTGATGAGGGCCAGGCCCGGTTCTTTGAGAATTTCGTGGGCCGGAGCCTTCCTTTCTGGAAGTACATCTTTCCCATGGCGCAGGAGCGTTTCCCCCTGCTGAAAAACACCACTGCCGAGGAATTCTATCAGAACCTCAACGCCGTCAACTGTGGGCCCCTGCGGCTCTATGCCGACGAGTTGACCTACAACCTGCACATCATCCTGCGCTATGAGTTGGAGAAGCTCTACTATGACGGCAAAGCGGATGTGGACGAGCTGCCGGAGCTCTGGAACGACAAGTACGAGGAGTATCTGGGCTACCGGCCCAAGAACGATGCCGAGGGTATTTTGCAGGATGTGCACTGGTTCAGCGGCTGGATCGGCTACTATCAGTGCTATGTGCTGGCCAACTGCTATGACGGCCACTTCCTCCACTCCTCCATGAAGGACATACCGGACTTCTGGGAGAAGGTGAGCAGAGGCGAGTTTGACGAGATCAACGACTGGCACAACCGCAAGGTGCGCTGCACCGGCAACCTTTACTCTCCCATGGAGACCCTTTACCGCTTCTCTGGCGAGACCCTGACCGCCAAGCATTACATTCAGTACCTCAAGGATAAGTTTGAACCCCTCTATGGCATCTGAGGAGGCCGCAACCCATGCCGGCAATGGAGACGCTCCGGCGCCTCCCGGAAATATTAAAAATTTTTGTTAGGAGGATATAATCATGCCCGCAGTACACATCAAGACCAACGTTGCTTATACGGAAGAGCAGAAGACCAAGGTGCTCAAGGAGATTACCCGGGTGATGGTGGACGTGGCCCACAAGAACGAGGAGGCCGTCATGGCCACCCTGCTGAAGGTGGACGGCACCATGGGCAACACCGACGAGCCCTTTGCCTTCCTGGACATCCGCAGTATGAACGGCATTGAGCACAAGATGAACAATGACGTCTGCGTGGAGATGACCAAGATCATGGAGGACGTTTTGGGCGTGAACCCCCTGCGTCAGTATCTGGTATTCACCCGGGTGCCCGAAACTTGCTGGGGCCTGATGGGCGGCATCGCCATCTGGGATTCCAAGACCCGCCTGTGGACTGTCAACGGCGAGGAGTGCAAGTAAACACCCCTCTTCCGGAGCCCCGGAGCCGGGGTTGATCAGAACCTGTACACCCTACCACTAATTTATTAGGAGGCAATTTTATTATGGCTAAGAAGAATATCGGCGCCCATCCTGCGGTATCCCCCATTCCTGCTTTCATGGTGTCCTGTGCGGACAAGGAAGGCAATTCTGACATCATCACCATCTCCTATGGCGGAATTGTCAGCGCCAACCCCCCCATGGTGTACATTTCCGTCCGTGACACCCGTTATTCCTATCCCATGCTGAAGGAAGTCAACGACTTCGTCATCAACATCCCCAGCGAGGATCAGGCCAAGGAGACCGACTACTGCGGCATCACCACCGGCCGCAAGGTGGACAAGTGGAAGCTGTGCAACTTCACCGAGGAGAAGGGCGAGTTCGTCAAGTCTCCCATGATCAAGGAGTGCCCCGTGAACATGGAGTGTGTGACCCGTCACGTGATTCATCTGGGCTCCCACGACATCTTCCTGGCTGAGGTTGTAGCCACCCATGCCGACGAGTCCGTTCTCAACGACAAGGACAAGGTCATGATCGACAAGGTGAAGCCCTTTGCCTTCTGCTACAACATCCAGGAGTACTGGTCCCTCAAGGAGCTCATCGGCCACTATGGCTGGTCCAAGCCCGAGCTGGACAAGGATCTGGAGAAGCTGAGCACCAAGGGCGAGTAATTCTCCATCGGAAAAGGCGGATCTCCCCTGCCCCATCGGAGCAGGGGAGGCACGCCTTTTTCCCGCAGGACTTTGAGACAGGAGGCAGAGTATGAGCAGCAAGGTCTATGAGGCCCTCTTTCAGGATATTGACCGCCATATGGACGAATACATGGGGGAGCTGTGTGATTTCCTGCGGATCCCGGGGGTCAGCACCTATCCGGACGGGCGGGAGAACATGGAAAAGGCGGCAGAGTGGATTCTGGAAAAGCTCCGGACGCTGGGGTTTGAGGGCGGTCTCCGGCAGACGGAGGGCTGGCCCATTGTCATGGCGGAGCACACGCACCGCCCCGGTGCGCCCCGGCTTCTGATCTACGGCCATTACGACGTTCAGCCGGAGATGCCGGTGGAGGAGTGGATCTCCCCACCGTTTGAGCCAACCATCCGGGACGGTGCCGTATACGCCCGGGGAGCTAACGATGACAAGGGACAAGTCTACACCTATCTGAAAGCCCTGGAAAGCTACCGGCGGGTTTACGGAGAAATCCCCTTGAACATCCTCTTTGTCATTGAGGGTGAGGAGGAGATTGGCAGCAAGAGCCTGTTGCGGCTGATGCGGGAGCAGCCGGAACTGATGCAGGCGGATATCTTCCTGATGTCCGACAGTTCCATGCTCTCCAAGGAGATCCCGGCCATCACCTGCGGCTTCCGAGGGATCATGGCCATGGAACTGGAGATCCAGACTATGGCCCGGGATCTGCATTCGGGCCTTTTCGGGGGCATTGGCCTCAACGCCGGGGAGGTGCTCTCCAATCTCCTGGCGAAGATGAAGGACGAAAACGGCCGTGTGACCATTCCCGGCTTCTATGACAGGGTTATACCCCTGACAGAGCGGGAAAAGGCGGAGATGGACAAACTGCCCTACAACGAGGCAGTGGTGGCCAAGAGCCTGGGCATGCCGGCCCTGCCCGGCGAGGCTGGCTATACGGCAGTCGAGAAGAAGAGCTGCCGGCCCACACTGGACATCAATGGCATGTGGTGCGGCTTCACCGGCGAGGGCTCCAAAACCGTGATCCCCGCCCGAGCCCACGCCAAGCTTAGCAGCCGGCTGGTGCCGGGGCAGGAGCCGGAGAAAATCTTCGCCTGCTTTGAAAAGTTTATTCGGGAGAATCTGCCGGATGGCGTCCGCAGTAGCGTTTCCTATGGCTTCGGCGCCATGCCGGTGCTGGTGGACATGGGGGATCCCAACCTGGAACGGGCGGCGAAGGCTATTCGGGAGGGCTTTGGCCGGGAGGCGGCTTATATCCGCTCCGGCGGTACCATCCACATTGTCAGCGAGGTGAAAAACAGTCTGAAGATCCCCTCTCTGCTGATTCTGGGATGGGGCAGGCCGGAAAACGGATCCCACTCCCCCAACGAATGCTTTTATATCGATGATTTTCGCAGCGCGGTGCGGAGCCTGTGCGTGCTGTTCCGGGCGCTTGCCCGGGAGGACGAATGAGGAGGTTTGCAGTCATGAGTGAAGAAACGATGCCCAGAGAAAAGGCAGTGGAGGATGTACGAATCATGGCCGAGCGCATGGCCTTTCTGCACTATGCCTTTGCCAAGACCCTTAGTGAGATGTTGCCAGCTGAGGAGGCAGACCTCCTGACCCGTATGGCTATTGAGGAATACGGCCGACTGGCGGCGGTCTCCGTCACGGAGCATCTGGAGGAGCAGGGAAAACCTGTGACCCTGATGAATTTCCGCTACGGCAAGGATCTGCCCTCTGTGGGCTGGGAGTATACCCCCATTGCCATGCCGGAGGACAAGCCCGCCGGCAAGATCAGCAAGATAACCTACTGCCCCCTGGCTGCCACTTGGAAAAAACTGCCGGACGGCTGCCGGCTGGGCCGATACTACTGTTGGATCGACCAGATGAAGTACAAGCACTATGGCAGAGGCTACCACTGCTTCCATGACAAGAATGCAATGGATGGCGACGAGTGCTGCATCATTCGCTGTGAGCTGGGGGAGCCAGAGGAAAACTGAGCCCCTGTTATCTGTCGGGTCTCCGGCGGGCAGCGGACCGTCTGGAACTTCCGCTGGAGAATCTGAAGAAGCGGTTGGATGCTATGATGAATGAGTTTTTCTCAGAATAGGGTAGAGCACAAATAAGAATGCCATACAAGGATGGGCGGGGCGTTCTGTACCGCAGAGCCCAAAAAATCAAGCGGAGATTGCTATTTTGACGTATGTCCTGTATAATTGCGTTATACCAGCGAAAAATACAAGATTACGAGGAGAACATACAATGAATAAGACTGAATTGATCGCCGCCATGGCTGAGACCAGCGGCCTTTCCAAAAAGGACTGCGACGCTGCTCTGGCCGCGTTCATCACCACGGTCGAGACTGCTTTGAAATCCGGCGAGAAGGTGCAGCTGATCGGCTTCGGCTCCTTTGAGGTCAAAGAGCGGGCCGCCCGCACCGGCCGCAACCCCCGCACCAAGGAGACCGTGGAGATCCCCGCATCCAAGGCTCCCGTATTCAAGGCGGGGCAGGCATTCAAGGACGCGATCCGGTAATGATGGAAGCACGGTCTGGGTTTAGCCCGGGCCGTGCTTTTTGCTGCATAATTGGTTCCTAGTATGTGTGGCGTTCGGCATAAGCATACCGTGAAGGACTGAGAGGGGAGGGGCGCTCACGAAGGGGCGCCCTCCGTCCATGTGAGATTTAAAATGTATTCCATGCAGATGCAGCCATCCTCTCACAATAGGAGCGCAGGAGACTTGCATGATTAGAAAGCATCTAGCGCAACCATGGGCCCATTGGCAAGCGTGTGGCCGTTTGGAATGGAGACCGTGACCGTGGCGGTGGGCATGCCAGTTGTTGGCGGGACCTCCTCCACAGAAAGGGAGGGATCCATGAGGGGGAGCTGCGCACCTAAAGTGGAGAGCGCACGCCACGCGAGGCGCTTGTCGGAGGACAGCTTTTCGAAATCTGAGGGGCGGTTTATTCCGAGTCCTCCGTGACCCACATCCGGGAAACGGTGAAGGTGAAGCGGATACCGCGCTCCGTCTTGTCCGTCTGCACGGTGTCGCAGGCAGAGAACAGGAAGGACAGCGCCTGCCGGATGGTGGAATTGAGAACCACCAACGGCGTGGGAAATTCCAGCGCCACGGAGGTGGTATTCCGGCTTTCGTGGGGCGGCTGCTCCATGAGGCGGACGTGAGGGACCAGATGGTCGATCTTTCCGGCGGCTTCCCGCAGAGCGGTGAACCGGGACATGGCAGTGGGGTCGATCATTTTCACGGTAAATACTCCTCCGCAGTGAAGAATTATACTCCAGATTATAGACGGTGTTTCGGAAAATGTCGAGTTAAAAAGGAGTGCGTTTCAGGCGGTCTTTATTTACTCGTACAAACGCAGGTGTAGGTTTCATCGCACACTGAAAAACGAGAGTTTACTGAGTGGGCAGTTGGTCATTTGTAAGTTCCTGCCGCACAGAGGTGCAGCGTGCCTGCACCTGCGGAGTCAACGGGTCGCCTGCGGGTTGCATCTGCGCCACCTCGTCGATCAGGGCGAGCGCGGTATCATACTCTTTGTAATAGTGGTACACAAAGGCCGCGTTGAGGAAGATGGGCTCCGCAGACGCCGGACGGAAACGAATATGCTCCTCCAACGCCTTGCGGTAAACCGAGATGCTCTGATTGCAGAACCACAGGCCTTGCGCTTTCTGTTCCGCACCGCCGGTTCTTTGGTCGATGCCGCAATACGCAGAGCCTATTTGGGAGAGGATCTGTGCGGCTACAAAGCGGTCCGGCAGCTCTCCGAATTTATATCGCGTGTCATAAATGTCGAGCACTGTGGTCAGCGCGTCAATGGCGCCTTCAAAATCCTGCTCTGCGTGACACAGATGCTCCCCCAGATGTATGAGTGCGTGTGGATAAATCTCCGCATCCATAGAGGATCTCGGGCGCTCGTGCTCCGCGATGGCGACCGCCTCCCGGATGCACTGGCCCGCTTCCTCCTGCCGGGGCGGAGAAACCGCTTTCAGCGCATCGCCCTTTAGCAGGAGCGCATTGGCGCGCTCAAAGGGGCTGCATCCCGGGAAGGCCAGCTGGTAGTCGCAAAGCAGAAGCGTCTTTTCTGGCTCTGTGTGCAGAAGGCTGACGCCGCAATTGTGAATGAAGGGAATCTGCAGTTCTGTTGGAATATGCTCGGGGTGCGAAAAAAGGATGTCGATTGCCTTTTCGTGGCAAGCCTGAGCGCTCTCCATATCTCCGAATTTTTCAGCCATTACAGTGCGGTTTGCATAATTGGAGAAGAATGCCGTTGCAAATTCTGCCTGATGATCCGTCTCCGCCGGCATCTGTGCAAGCAAGTCCTGTATGACCTGCTCGATGCGTTCACAGCCAACACGGTCCTCCAGCTGGATCAGATTCGGAATACACGCTGTGGTCGCGTCCAGGGCCCTGACCGCATATTGCACCTGGCCGGTAGCCTTCCAGAGCTCGGCCATTCCCTGCTCTGCGCTGCTGAACAGCCGTACCATGCGGGATAAGTGCCCTGCGGTATTGGCTGCCTTGGAATACCTGCCGGCGATGGTCCCGATTTGATTTGCAAGCGCGGGCTCTAAAAGCTGCTCCTGTAAAATATCCTTTGACCACAGATACATTCCTCCGGCGATATAGGTCATAAGCCCGTAATCGCTGGGCGGCAGCTCGAGTTCACCGGAGATCTCCTCACGCCAGGCTTCGACCAGAGCGCGGCATTCTTTTAAGGATTCTTTCCGCATCTGCTCGCCAAAGTCTGGATGGCCAAGAATGTATTTCGTACCCTCGCGATCCCGCACCGTTTGAAGGAGCGGTGTTATATCGCGCATAATAGCCAGCAGCTCAACCGTTGGGGGAGCGCCCGCTGCCAGATGGCTGATCATCCTGACGCTCAGCGGCTCGTAGGCCAGTGCAAGCGTCAGCAAAACGGTTTTGACCGGAGCGAACCGCTCCGTGCCGTAGAACTGACGGAGATACTCCGTATAAAATGACAGCAGGGAGGACGCACTGTTCATCACGTCAGCTGTCTGCGCGTCCTTCAGCACGGCGCGGATCACCGGAAGGCCGGTAAATCGGTCGTTCAGCACCGTGCACACCCGATCGGTCTCATCCGCTGTGGGTGGTCTGTCGCCGATCAGGACGCTCTCCTGCACGGCCTTCTTCAAAAGCACCCTGTTTTCTTCGCCCGCTTGGAAGGCTTTGCGCTCAGTGAAGGGGAAGTTTTCCACAAAATCCCGCTGAAAGGTGGCTTCCGCCTGTTCGGGGCGATAGGTGACCAGCACATAGGTTCCCGTGTCCAGAAGCGCCGGATCAGGGACAAAATGAAGCAGATCCGTATCTCCGGGCACCAGTTCATCGATCCCGTCCAGAATCAGAAGCAGCTTTTGACGGCCATAACAGCGGTTGTGATATGCCCGGAAGGTTTTTAGGAAAGCAGCCATCTCATTCCCGCGCTGTTCCGGCTTTGTGTCCAGAGACAGCGGAGGCCAGCTGCTGCTGTGCAGCCGGTCTTCGTCTTCCGGCGCCTGCGAGAACAGATCACTCAGGGTGACCGCAAACTCCTGCTTTGTCCGGTAAGACATACGGCTGAAGTAGTATGCGCGGCAGGTGATCCCCTGTTTTTTCAGAGCGGCGCCTCCGAAGCCGTCCAGATAGTGGGAAAAGGTGCTCTTGCCTGTACCGGAATCCGCCTGTAAAAGGAATACGCCTTTCTCATGGTGCTGAAGGCACTGCGTGAGCCAATTCATGTAGTGGGCCTGCTTCCAGTACCGGTCCGTGTCGTGGTAAAACCGGAGGGCGGCTTCGATCCGCTCGGTATAGACCTCCTCATCAAAGGCACTGTTCAGCGTGATCGGAGTGTCTCCGTAATACCGGGCACGCAGTCCGAAAAGATAGGGAATGCGCACCGTTGTGCGCTGCCCGGTCCGATAACTCAGTGCTAAGCACAGATCCTGCTTGTCGGTCAGAGAGTCAAACAGGCGGATGTCTCCATCGACCTCCCGGATAAACGGGCTCAGGCAAAAGGTCACATTATCTGCGGTGCAGCAGAGCTCTCCGTCTCCGTTTTTTGAATAGGTGATCTGCTGCGCCAGATGCGCATTGGCTTTCAGGCAGTCCGTTAAAAAACCGAGATTTGTTTCCAGACTGTTCTGAAACTCCTCGGATCCGTCGGGCTGGAGTGCGCCGTGGCCGACTGTGTCATTGCGCCATCTGACGATTTTTCCCTTGTTGTACTGCTTTGACAATTCTTTCAGCAGCTTCCCCAGAGGGCTTTCGGCAAGCTGCAGATCGGCGGTCAGCTTCTGCGGAACCGTATTCACCCAGTCGCCGAAGGACAAAGACCGTTCGGGATCACACAGAAGCGCAGGCAGCTCTTTCTTTTCAAGATGCTCTGCATAGGCGATGCCCGTCAGGGCGTACCAGCGGATCATCCCTTCAAAAAGATCCTTCAGCTGTAGGAAAAAGCCGTATACGCTCCCGTCATTTGCCAGAGTTCTGAGTCCGGTGTACATACGGCTCAGTTCTGCGGGGTAGTTGTCCGTCATGTTTTCATACCACAACTCAGGCCGATGAGAAAGTGCTTGCAGCCAAGCGGAGTTTGCCATAGAACTGACCTCCTTAAATACAGGTTCCCGCGAGTACAGGAATGGAACGGATACGTCAAGCGGGTTTGGTGGGTTGTACGGCGCAAAAGCGCGCGTTTTCCGATTGTTTTCACGGAAGGGACGGCCAATATGGCGATAACGGAACGCGTATGCGTCCCGTTACCGTTGTTTTCTATGGGGTTTTGCGCGGGGCGGACAGCGCTGGGCGGGGGAGGGGATCAGCCGTCCAGACCGGCTTTCAGGGCCTCCACCGTTCGCCGCAGTTCTTCCAGATTGGCAAGGCAGGTGTCCAGCTTTTTCCGGGCGCTGGTGCGGTCCACGTCAGCGGAGAGATCCAGCGCCTTCAGCTGGGCGGTAGAACGCCGGACGGCCCGGCCAAAGGAATCCACCGTCCGCAGGGGATTGGCGGCAGGGGCAGGCTTGGGCGGAGGCGGGGGCAGCTCGCCGCGTTCGGCCCAGCCGGTCATGGTCTCGTTCAGATTCAGAAGATCCAGATACCGCTCCACCGTGGCCCGGCTCAGGTCGCTCTGGGCGGCCATCAGCTCTGCCTGCTCCTTGGTCCCATCGGGGAGCTGTCCGCTTTCTGAGAGGACTTCCCGCAGCGTTTCCAGCTGACGGGCCATGTCGAAGGAGGAGAGACTGCGCCGGTGGACGTTGGCGCCCATCAGCGCCCGCAGTTCGGAGAGCCGGTCGGGATACCGGCGGACTTTACAGGGGACGGCGGCCTTGCCCAGCTTCCGGGCGGCCATCACCCGGCGGTGTCCGCTGATGATGCGCCATGTGTTCTCGCCGTCGGGCGTGACCACGATGTCCTCCAAAAAGCCGTCCTGCTCCACGGAGCGCATGGTGGAGAGGAACTCGTCATCCTCCGCCATGGAGAAACGGTTCATGGGGTTATCCACCAGAGACGCCACGGGCAGCTGGCGGGTCAGTTCGCCGTTGACGGCGCTGGCGTTTTCCGTGGTCTTTTGCAGGGTGGAGAAGATGGAGGGGCTCTTTTTACCTGCCATGGATCAGCCCTCCATTCTTGCCAGCATTTCGTCGCACAGGGCGGCGTAATCGCCGGTGGCGGTGCAGCGGGGGGAGAAGAAGCACAGGGGCTGGAGGGCCAGCGGGGCCTTCTTCACGTCGATATTCTTGCGGATGTACGTCTGGAAGGCCAGACCCGGCAGCATGGCGGGGAAGTTGGCGATCATTTCCCGGTCAAGGCTGGAGCCGGTCTCCACGGCGGTCATGAAGAGATGCCCAAGGCCCGGATGTCCGGGTTGGCGATCTCGCGGACGGACTGGATGGTCTCCAGCATGACGTCGTAGCCCTCGATGGAGTTTTTATCCACCTTGATGGGGATGAGGACATACTGAACAGCCACCAGCACGTTGATATTGAACAGGCTCTCCAGAGAGGGGGAGCAGTCGAAAAACACGAAATCGTAAGTATCGGGGATCTGGGGCAGGAGGCGGCGCAGGGTGGTGTCCCGGCCAAAGGGCATCTCCTGCATGGTGGCCAGCGCCGGAGCCAGCAGGCTGCCGCCCCGGATCAGGTCGAGGTTTTCGGTGGAGGTGTGGCAGACGGCGTCCGCCAGCGTGGCGGTCTTGGACACGATGACGTCCGTCAGCGTGGCGGCGGGGATCTCCATCAGGGACAGGTTGCTGGTGGCGTTGCCCTGGGTATCCATGTCCACGATCAAAACCTTTTTGCCACGGCGCACTAGCTCACCCGCCAGATTGATGGCGGAGGTGGTCTTGCCGGTGCCGCCCTTCTGGTTCATCACGGCGATGGTTTTCATTCCCGGGCACCCCCGTTCTTTTCCAGCTCCTCGATGCTGGCCACCTGCTCCAGAACGCTGTCCAAAATCAGCTGGCTCATGCTCATGTGCAGCTTGGCCGCCGCCATTTTGATGCGGGCGCGGTCGTCCTCCGTGGCGTAGACCAGCAGCTTGACCTTATTGCTTTTCTCATCCATCGACAGATCCTCCGTAATTGCGACGTTTTGATGGTAATTTCTGAAAACTATTATGACATCATAATGTCATGAGGTCAAGAGGAAAATGGTCGAATTGATGTCAAAAATAATTTGAAATGGCCCGGCGGGACGTCGGGAGGAGGGAAAACTAATTGAACAAAAACAAAGTTTTGTTCAATTAAGGGGAGAGCAAGCTCGGGGAGGGGGGGTTATTTTGACAAAGTGAACGTCTCCTCCGCTTAGGCGCTTTGCCTCCTTTTTGCGCTTGCCATACACGCACCGTCAGTATTTCTTGGGGAAATTCGCCTTTCCTAATTGCCAGAGATATTGGTCGATTTCCTTTACGGTATATGATTCCAATTTATAAAACCGTTGAAAATCATGCAATATCGCATGGAAGGAACGATAATCCAACAGCATTTCATTTGTAAACTTTGAAAACCCATCTATATCCCTGTAATACCGCAGAATCTTGTTGATGTAATCATCGTATATGGGGTAAACATCAGGCTTGTGATGACTGCAATATTTTGTGGCGAAAGAATACAGCTTTTTCGTCTTGCCATTTGGAAAGGTCACATAAGAAATATCGGAAACAAGGCTTAAATCATGAGCCTGTAACCGTTTGTCAACATCTAAGGACAGAATGTGCCGCGCGACAGGATAAATCGAAAAAATATTCGTACTGTAAAAATCATTCAATGTGGCGGCCTTGATCAAAATGTTTTCGATCCTGTCATTTTGAGGGGCCAGTTCAAGAAACAGTTTGTTCAGGGCACTCTCCTGCAGCCGGTAGGTTTCCGAATCATTCCATGCGCGCAAATACTTTTCGACCTCGGAGGCCGAGGGCGTGGCGATGACGCCTGACGGGAGCTTTGCGGCAGAGACGGACGTTTCCCGCCCTCTGGAATGTTGGCCGGAAAGAAGGGCGCTCACCTTTTCCGGGGTATACGCGAAGGTAACGATTTCTGCGGATAAATCGCAAGCGGTTACAGTAAAATCCGCGTATAGCCACCCTAACGCATAACTTTGCGTACGGTCATTTGCCCAGCTATACTTCCGCATAGATCTGGCAAGAGGAAATCCCCATATACGCTCGATCTCTGTAAACGAAAGCGTAAGTTCGTCTTGCCCCTGTTCATGGCATTTCTTTAGATAATTGGTAAAATGAATATACTTATCACCATGCGGCATCAGAATTCGCCTCCATCGTGCTTGTTTTAGCATAATACTATCATGCGTTCATCGGAAAGTCCATGAAAATGAGAGAAGCGTCATAATTGATGCTTCTCTTTATTTGTTGGAATATGTTCACGATCCAAATGATGAGTCCGAACACACGACCTGCCTGAAACTGTTTTCTGGAATTGGTTCCGGTGTGTAGGGCGCGGCGGAGAGCGGGACGGGGAGGAATTATTTGACAAAGTGAGCTTCCCTCCCCTGTTTGGGCGCTTTTTTATGGCTTAGGGGTGAACTGTAATCCGCGCAGGGCGGCGGCTACCGGGAAAAGCTCCCACCGGTTTCCCGGCGGGAGCCTTTGCGTATTGAAAAAGCCGTTTCCGTGGGGGCAGAGCCGCTTACTCGCCCAGCAGACGGTTCAGCATCGTGACCATCTGGGTGCGGGTGCAGGGGCCTGCGGCATCAGCCGGTTGTCGGAACCTCTGAGGATGGCAGCATTCGCCGCCCATGCGATGGCTTCCTCCGCATACGCGGACACCTGCTAAAAATCGTCAAATCCCCGCGCGTCCGCGCCGCTTTGTACTGTTTCCATACCCAGCGCCCTGGCAAAGCGGTAGAGCATGACCGCCATCTGCTGACGGGTGATGGGATCACCGGGGCCGAAACAGCCGTCGCTGTAGCCGGTGACGATGCCAAGGGCCGCCGCCCAGCGGACAGCCTCCGCATAGTAGGCGTCGGCTCCCACATCGGAAAAGAGCGCCGCCTACTCCGCCTTGGGCTTTCCGGCCGCCCGCCACAGGAAGGTCACCAGCTGGCCGCGGGCGCAGTCCGCATCCGGAGAGAAATGCGCGTCGTCCGTTCCGAGGGTGATCCCTTGGCTTACGGCCCAGAGGACCGCTTCATAGTAATAATCGTCCGCCGACACGTCCGCGAAGGAGACCGGCACGTCGGCCGCGTTCAGAAAGGCCGCTTTGATCGTCACTTCGGAATCCGGCATGATATGGTTCGCCTACCTGCTGGCTACATAAGACAATTTTGCTCACGAATTATTCCCCGTGAATTTGCTTACCATCAATTGTGTACCCCTGCCTTGATAATATCCTCCCTGCGTGGTATACTACCATATAAGTAGCGACGCACGCGTCGCAAGTTCGAGGTGATAGAAATGATTCAACGCAACTATTATCTGGATCGGCTCATTCGTAATATGTGGAATGGCGAGATCAAAGTCATTACCGGCATCCGCAGATGCGGAAAATCGGTGCTGCTCTTTGAGTTGTTCGATGAATATCTCCGCAATCACGGCACGGATGCCACGCAAATCATTAAAATCGAACTGGATCAGCGGCGGTATTATAAATACCGCAATCCCATTACGCTCTGTGAGTACGTGGAGCAGTTGGTGCTTGGACAGCAGGATAAAAAGCTCTACCTGTTCATTGACGAAGTTCAGCTCACCGCTAAAGTCATAGATCAGGAAAACGGCGGGATCGAGGTCACGATCTACGATATGCTCAACGAGCTGAAAGCATATAAAAATCTCGATGTCTATGTGACCGGCAGCAATTCCAAGGGACTGTCCAAGGATATTGCAACGGAGTTCCGTGGCCGCGCCACGCAGATCCATGTATTCCCACTTTGCTTTGAAGAGTTTTACTCCGCTGTCGGTGGTGATGAACGCAAGGCACTGGACACTTATATGCTGTACGGCGGTATGCCGCGCCTGCTTGCCATGCAGGATGATAAGGATAAAAAGGATTATTTGTCCTCTCTCTACACGGAGCTGTATGTAAAAGATATTGTTGAGCGAAATGGCATCGAGCGTGAGGATATTCTGAATGACATTCTCAATTTCCTTGCCTCTCAGATCAGCTCCCTGACGAATCCAACGAACATCGCAAACGCTATCGCCAGCATGAAAAACGAGAAGGTCAATCCCGCGCTTGTTTCTAACTATGTGCAGGATATTGTTGACGCGTTTCTGATTTCCGTAGCAAAGCGCTATGATGTCAAGGGCAAGACCTATTTTAACTATCCGAACAAGTACTACTATACGGACATCGGTCTTCGCAATGCACGGCTGAATTACCGACAGTATGATCCCGGTCATATCATGGAAAACCTGATCTACAACGAGCTTTTGCGGCGCGGCTACTCGGTCGATGTCGGCGTTGTAACCGATCGAACAAAGGGTGCCAATACGCAAAAGGAGATCGACTTTGTGGTCAATGATGCTGACCGGAAAATCTATATTCAGTCTGCATTCCGGATGGACACGGAGCAAAAGACTGCGTCGGAGCTTGATTCTCTGCTGCTTACCAAGGATTTTTTCAAAAAAATCATCGTTCGTATGGATATCCCGCATAACTTCTACGATGAAAACGGGATTTTCCACTGCAACCTGATCGACCTGCTTCTCGGGCGAGTCGAACTGTTCTAAATGCTCTGTGGAATCTATGCCACTGCGTATGGTGTTCAATAGCTGCGTTTTTGACCATCCACGGCATAGCACCTGCTCCAGATACCATTTTCGCTCATCTCTTGCCAGCGCATCTGGCGCACGTTGCGCGGGGAAAAGCCTGTGCGGTCAGGGAAATTCGTCTGCAAAAACTCTGCCGCTGCGATGGCCGCGCATGGGATGTTCTGTTGTTTCATTATATAAGTACTGTTTTTCGTACTTTAACTCGGTTTTCTTCACAAGGACTGAGCGGGAAGTATGAAGCGTGCTTCGTGGAAGTAAACTTCATTTCGACATAAAATCTCCATAGTCAATTTAACTATGGAGGTTTTCTGAATGAAACCATACCCGGCGCTGCTCGCAGAGCTTCTCTCCAAGGAACTGTATTCCCTGCGGCAGCAGAAGTCGCTGACGCAGGAAGCCATGGCAGAACAGCTTCGCATTTCCAGCCGCGCATATAGCGACTTGGAACGTGGGAAGTACGCCGCCTCCGCCCCGACCTTGCTGTTTCTCTTTTCTATGCTGGAGGCGGATGCGCAGCGTGTGCTGATTCAGCAGTTTATGAAACAGGTTCAAGCATTGGAGGGGACAGATGCTGCATGAACGACATAACGGATATTGCCGAAGTATATGACCTGTTATACCGCCTCGGTTTCTCTGCGACAAACACCGCATTCTTTCAGTTATCCTACGCAGTCTATCATAACTTCGGAACTCCTCTCATCGGAAGTGTTTTTTTGCCAAACCACATTTTAACGAGATTTGAGTTCCTTGGGAAGTGGCGTATGCCGCTTCCCTTTTTATTTTGCCAATGATAACTTTACACTAACCTTTAAGTCCGCCTTACCCACCCCTCACGGAGTGGGCTTGCGGCGGACATGTTGTCAGGCCAACCGACAGGCACAGCGGGAGCTAATGGGCGTCAATATGAAAACGACAGCGCTGCTGAACACGGCACGCTAATCGTTGCGTATATTTAGTCAGCAAAAAGCATGGTCATTGACCGCACTTTTCTTTGCCCGGTTTAAATGATAACTGCCATTATCGAAGTATGATCCCGGCCTTTTGTGGGAATTCCGGGTCCGCTTTCGTCAGCGACAACGATCTGCACGCTGCGTCCTCCGGCTGGTTTCGCTCTGCTTCCCATGCTTCAACTGTTTTAGGCGATACGCCCATGCACTCTGCAAATGACCGCTGCGTCAGGCTGGTACTGTTGCGAATCCGTTTGATTTCGTCTGCCTGATAGGTTTCAACCGGCACAATGGTAAGATGCTCGTTTTCAAATTTTTCGAGCGGTTCCGGCGGCGTGTTCGCCACTTTTTTTGATGAGAAAACGCAAATTATTCGACGGTTCTGACGCGGCAGTCCCCTGTTTTTGGAGATGAGTTATTGCAAAACACGCACAAAAAATATCGTCGGTTTCGAGGAAAACTGAACTCGTTTTTACGAATTTCGGCTCTGTTTTTTGAGTGAGTTCTTCGTAGAACCCAGCCGGTTTTTCACCGGAATTGACGCTGCTTCCGGCGGAACGAAGCTGTGCGATCTGCGCAGTTCGACCGCTGAGCGACGCATCTGCGGCTGCTTGCACGTGCAATATGCAAGCTGCTGTTGCTGATAAAAATGCTGCGGAATTTCCGTTCAAGCGCGCCAACGATGGCAGCTTTTTTCTGATAATTCCGCCCTCGCAACCGGCATTTTTATCTTTGAAGTCAACAGCTTTTCGCTCTACAAAGACGACTGAAAGCATCCAAATTCTCATCGGAAAAGTTTATTTATCGGCCCTTTTACGAGAGAAAAAAGATGGCGGAATGTGTCCAGCGCGAGTCGCAAAGCGCGTCCTGCGTGAGCAAAAAAACACATTCTGCCGTCTCTTTTTTTGAGTACTCCTGACTGGGTTTGATGCAATTCACCTGCGGAGTTCTCCCCCATCTTGGCACTCCGCGGTTACGAAAAGCGGAGGAAAAATGAGAATGAACGGAGCGCTCTTTGAATCTTTTCCACTCAGAAAATGAAGAAGAAACACACATCCGCTGCCCTGCTTGGGCGGCGGCAACGGCGCTTATCGGCCACGATTTCAGACCGGGTTTCGGGTTAAGTTTCGCCGCATTTCGGGCTGAATCCTGCCGCATTGCTGCCTGAGCGGGCGGCAATATGATGGCAAATGCGGCTGTGTTTCATCCTCTAAAAGCGTCCGTCTATGGGGCTGACAGGCAGCAGTTGAGCCGAAAAAACTCCCGATCAATGCCTCGAATGAGCCAAAAATCCCCACAAAAAAAGAGGCGGGCGGCTATCTTCCGCCTCCGTCAAATCGCGTCCTGGCAGCCCTTTTTTCATCAAATCCGCGAGCGCTAATCGGGAACGGGTAAACCGTTATCTTAGGAAAGTATGAAATTTTCCTTGAACTTCTCTGCGATATATGATAAACTGTGCTTAGTTCAGATTATGATTCAGGAGCCGCACCAGGTCTGGTACACCTATGTGATGCGCGGGCTCGCCGTAGTAATCTTTGTGAATTGGAAAGCGCATCATGGACCCGGCATGAGTAATCTTTGTGAAAGTGTCGGTAAGTAAAACGTATCTGTCCCAATCCATCCTATGTGATAGCAGCCGGGATGCTGTAAATCTCCCGGAGAGACGCCTCACTCTACGAAAGAGGCCGACAGAACCCTAACTGCCGTAGATACTAATAGCTTAATAAATAGGGCTGCACACATAAGCAAGAAAAAAGTGTTGCGGGGAATCCCTAAACTGCACACACAAGCAGGTAAAAAAAGTGTATTGCCGATTGTCGAGATTCCGAATGGAGCTGGCATGGGGCGGCTCTGGCTTCAACGCGGATGAGTAGATGAACTCTGCAAAAAAGAAAAATAGATTTTCAACAAATAGACAGACAGGAGATCGGAATGGGACGCAGAAACAAAACATATTCCAAGGATCTGCATCAGCAAGCCTATGACCAACTGACAGGGATGCTGGCATTCGGCGAGAGCAAAAAAGAGGCAATGGCCAGCGGCACGGCGAAGAATAAAATATTTTCTCACGCCACCTATAAAAACTATTGGAAGCACATCAAATATTTTTTGGAGTATATCAAGGAGAAGCATCCGGAGTGCACCACCTTGAAGAGTGCGAAGAAGTATGTCAACGAGTGGCTGCAGAGCAGAGTGGATCAGGGCCTTTCCGCGTGGACGGTGCAACTCGAAGCAAAGGCACTGGGAAAGCTGTACGGAATTTCTCCGGACGACGAGGCGTACTTTGATCCGCCGAAAAGAAATCGGCAGGATATTAAACGAAGCCGCGGAGACCGGGTGCGGGATCAGCACTTCTCAAAGACGAACAATGATGAACTGATAAAATTTTGCAGAGGGACCGGCCTGCGGCGAAGAGAATTGCAGCAGCTGCGGGGAAAGGATCTGGTTTCCAGGGAGCAGATCGAAGCAGAGCTTTCCGAGCTGGAGGAGATCCCCAAGGAGCAGCAAGCGCCGAGCGTCGCGCGGCGTCTTGAGATCCTCCGGGACACGCAGCTGTTTCCGGAGGCGCAGTCCTTTATCCATGTTCGCAACGGCAAGGGCGGACGGGAGCGTCTCAGTCCAATCGTCGGCAAGCACGCGGATCAGATCGTGGAGCGGATCGCGGACACACCGGCAGAGGAAAAGGTCTGGCAGCACATCCACACCAGCGCCGACATCCACGGCTACCGGGCGGAGTATGCCACGGCCATCTACAAGGCTCATGCCAGGGCCATCGAGGACATCCCGTATGACAAGGTTAACCGCGGCACTGGGCGGCGTTACCAGAGCGAGGTGTACACCTGCCGCAAGGATGAGGCCGGGAGAAAATTGGACAAGGCCGCCATGCTGGTTTGCAGCAAGGCGCTGGGGCATAACCGTATCAGCGTTGTGGCAGATAACTACATTCGGGGTCTGTAAAGGAGGCGTCCATCATGGCTGAATTCGTAAAGAAACCCGCGATTGGTGGGTATAAGCCGGTGGCGGGCGGATCGTCCGATTCGGAGTGTACCCATGTGATTCTGACGTTAGGCGAGTATGCCGGGCTGAAACGGGAGATCTCCAGCGCACAGCAGGCGGCAAAAAATGCAGAATACAATGCAGACAAAAAAATCCACCAGATACAGAGCGAAGCGCAGAGCAGAATAACGGATGCGGAGAAGAAAATAGCGAAAAATACAGCAGAATGGGAAAAGAAATTAGCGGCAGAACAGCAGGAAAGCGCTCTGCAGCGAGGGCTGAACGCCAATCTGCTGCGGATCACCAAAGAACGGGCCAATGCGGAGCGGGACCTGAAGCCTAAAAAAGAGCATACCGGGTATGTTGTGCTGACGTCAGTGGAAAAGGAATCCCGCTATAAGGATTCGTATGGACACCCTCGGACGATTACATTGTGGGAAACGGCGATGGAGACGCCCTATACCGTGGATTTTGAGGCAGAGCAAGTCAGGGGCTTGATAAGAGAACTGACTCAGGAAGATGAAGACGGGAATTGGCCGATCCGCCGGATCGGCATCACCGGAAACTATCTGGGCAAATATGCGGATATGATTCAGGATAAGGAATGGCGCGAGGACTATGAGAAGTACAACGTCATGCTGGAACGGTGGCTGAGGGCAAATTACAGGAGCGGTTACTGGGAGTTGGTCTTCCTGCATACAAAGCCCCTGGCTGTTGTCCCACCGGATATGCGGGCGGGCCGGGGATGAGTTCCCCCCCCCTTCCCTGTTCGCTGTGCGCCCTTGCGCTGAATACAGAAGACCCCCGGTTCGCACGAACCGGGGGTCTTTGTTCCTCTCCGCGGCCGGAGGATTCCGGCCGCGGCTGGGTTCTATGGAGTTTGGTTTGCGGGTCACGCCGCGTCGGGCGGGAGGGCGCGGACCGTCCCTCCCCCGCTTTCTCCTGTGTGGCTCTTTATTTCTGCTACTCTAATAAAGTTTGCAGCGCCCGAATGCCACAGCGAACCGGGACAAACACTGCCGCGAATATGACCCGAAAAGCAGATATTTAAGCTTTTCACCCACTTGACAGTTTAGTGGCTCATGCTTTATAGTTGGGGGGCGGAGGTTTAGGTCTCTGTACCCCTGGCCTTTACCAGTTCAGCATTTTTTGAACCGCCAGAACGATGAGGCCGGAAATTGTGGCCGCCAGAATGTCAGCTGTGAACTGTCTCATTCTTTTGGCCTGCGCCGTCGGCTTATGCCGTCGGCTTTTTTTCTGCCCATTTTACCACCCGGTCCTCTTGCGTTGTTTATGATTTTCTGTTCACTTGGAAGACCGCCTTTAAAAATGTTATCATTTCCAACGCAATAGCGGCCATGTTAGCGTTTGCCAGGAAAACCACTGGGGCTATTTCAGCCGGACGCCAATAGGCCATTGCTGTAACGATACATAGTTGCCCTCTAGGTGCAAGGTTTTTGCTGGATTTTTGCCAGTTCTCTTGCTTCAATTATACCACGGATTGGCCTCTATGGATTGAAATATAAGGATTTTTCTATTATTCAGTGTACAATAAATATTTTTCGTGTCTACTTTTCTTGACTGCTACACGGTTCCCTTTCAATTTTTGAAATTTAACTGATTGAAAATCAGAAATTTGACTGAATATAGTTGCGAAATCTGGCTGAATGGATTATAGTGGACTCAGCTTATAGTCGAGGTGAACGTTTATGGATAAGCAGAACTACAAACCCCGCGTTATTGATGCAAAGGTGAAAGAATATCTGTCGGCCTTTGGTGCCGTTTGCATTGAGGGGCCCAAGTGGTGCGGAAAGACCTGGACTTCCTCTTATCACAGCAAAAGCGAGATCTACATCGGTGATCCTGCCAACAACTTTCAAAATCGCCAGCTAGCCGAATTGTCCCCCGCTCTGATCCTGGACGGTGAAACTCCGCGCCTGATTGACGAGTGGCAGGAGGTTCCTCCCATTTGGGATGCCGTGCGATACAAGGTGGATCAGGTTGCGGAAAAAGGACAATTCATTCTGACCGGTTCTGCTACTCCTAACCACAAGGGCATTCTGCACAGCGGTGCAGGCCGTATTGCCAAACTGCGGATGCGTCCTATGTCCCTATACGAGTCTGGGGATTCCTGCGGTAAGGTCTCTCTGGAAAAGCTGTGTCACGGTGAGTTGGCACCTGCATTAACCGGCGAAGTGGATCTGAAAAAGTTGATTGAGCTGATTATCCGCGGCGGTTGGCCTGGCAGTTTGGGATTGCCTATTGAACAGGCTGCAAATACCGATGATGACAAGGCAAAGTTGAAGAACTTCGGATGTACTCATGAGCAGCCCCCCTTTCGCAAGATCAGGGGGCAAGAAGTTACCCCCGGAAATGGGGGCCAAACCGCCGCCGTTAACTGGTAGCGCCACGGTGAGCATATCATAAAGAACGACAAAATGCAACTTTTTACGCTATTCCGAAGCCAGAATAAGGGGCTGATTTCTACCCCTATATTTACCCCTAACAGCTTTTATAACAGCTTACCGTATTTTACAGAAAAACCAGCAAACCCTTGAAAACACTACATTCTTTTACGCGCATTTTCTTTATTTTACACCTCTTTGAAATTTCATTGTATTATCTCCTCGCATTCTTGTATTTTTCGCTGGTATAACGCAATTATACCGAACCTGCGGCAAAATAGCAACATATCAGTACGCTCCGCAGGAGATCAGTCAATTTTGGAGGTTCTCCCCGCCGTCACACAGCATCGTACCGCCGCTTCCGGCTTTTGGGAGATTCCGGGAGCGTCATGGCCAGTTGCCCGGAGGAGCCGGCCCATACCCGCAGCCGATAACGCCGCCCGGACCGCCAACACAGTTTCCCTTTCTGACACGCAGTCTTTGTGATCTGCGTGTCGCGCTCTCATACTTACGAGGTCTTGATCTCGTTTTCCGCAAAATACCGGCGGCCGCATCCGTGTCTGCCAGTGTTTAAGCGGGCTGTATATGTCTCACGTGAGTTTTGGCCGGGTGTTTCTGTCGGGCGCCGCACGACCTTGTCTCGCGTGAAAAAGGCAGCTGCCACAAAAATAAGCCTTTTCGCTTACTTGTGGCAGCTGTTCTGCTCTTTGTGCGGTCTTATCTCAACGAATTTATCAGGACGCTTCCATCAATGTGCTGAGCTGGTAGACTTTCTGGCTGGACTTTTCGCCGGTCTTCCAGAAGAATTTGCCGGTGAAGCCATATACAATGGCCAGCACAGGGCACAGCCAGCAGAACATGGCAAAGGGCAGATACGACATGGTGGAGACCCCCAAGGTGCCCGCCATATAGGCGCCGCACAGAGACCACGGAACCAGAGGGCTGATGATCGTGCCGGAGTCCTCCAAGGTACGGGAGAGGGTCTGAGGCAGGAGGTTTTTCTTCTTGAACTCGCCGATATACATTCTGCCGCCCACCACAATCGCCAAGGTCTGAGATGCCGTTGCCATCAGCAGCAGCGTGCACGTCAGGACGACAGCGGTGACAAGCCCGCCGGTAGACTTCACCAGAGGGTCCATTTTGGATAGCAGAGCCTCCAGCAAGCCGGTCTTTTCCATGATGGAGCCGTACAGCATACCGAGGATGCCCAGAGCCGCCGTCCACAGCATACTTTGCAGCCCGCCTCTGTTCACCAGCCGGTTGAACTCGGGCAGCGCGGTGTCAATGGAGAATCCGCTGTCCAGAATATTCAAAATACCGGAGAGCGTCTGCCCCTGAACGAGCATCGCCAACACCACAGCCACCAGAGTGGAGACCATCAGCGTGGGAATGGAGGGACACTTGCAGACCGCCATGACAATGACCGCCACGGCGGGCATCTACGGCAGTTCTCTTTCCAGAGTATATCACATAGGGAATTTCACTTTTACATTCAAGTGCGAAACGCTGTAAAGCATATATACTATATACTGATTGGAACTGAAAACTTAGAACGCTTTCTGCGAATCTGTATGTCCCTGCGCAGACAGTCCATGCATATGGCAAATGGGATTTGATTGAGTTTCAGAGCGGTTTGTGCTACAATCATTCTGAAGCTATCTGCCATTCAGGATACAAACGCCACAGAAAGTCCAGAGGAAACGTCAGCATGACCAGAAGCGAATTTGGCCGGAAATACACATCACAGCTCAACCCGCAGCAGTTGGCGGCGGTACACGCCGTCGACGGCGCAGTGCTGCTTTTGGCCGTACCCGGCAGCGGAAAAACCACGGTGCTGGTGACCCGGCTGGGCTATATGCTCTGCTGCCGCGGGATCTCCCCGGACGCGATCCTGACCATGACCTACACCAAGGCGGCCACCAGGGAAATGCAGAAGCGGTTCGTCCGGCTTTTTGGTCAGGACTGTCCGCAGGTCCCGGAGATTCGCACGATCAACGGCGTTTCCTCTAAAATCATCGATTTTTATGCCCGGACGCATGGCAGTGGAAGCACCTTTACAGTGGTTGAAAATGAAGGAGAACTGGCGAAAATCGTTTCCGATCTGTACCGGGAACTCAGCGGCGAGTTCGCCACACAGAGCGTGATCAAGGAGCTTCGCAAGGGGATCGCCTATGTGAAGAACATGATGCTTGGCAAAGAGGATCTCGGCGAATTAGACACCGGGTTTGACCAGTTCCCGGAGTTGTATGCACAGTACAATCTGGCGCTGCGGCAGCGCCGGTGGATGGATTATGATGACCAGATGATCTACGCCAAGACCATTCTGGAAAATTATCCGGATATTCTGGCCCATTTTCAGGACGCCTTCCCCTATATCTGCGTGGACGAAGCGCAGGACACCTCCAAAATCCAGCACGCCATCATTCAGCTGCTGGCCCGGAAAACCGGCAACCTATTCATGGTCGGAGACGAGGATCAGAGTATCTACGGCTTCCGGGCCGCCTACCCGGACGCGCTGATGCAGTTTGAGCAGACCTATCCCAAGGCCCGGGTGCTGCTGATGGAGGAAAACTACCGCTCCACGCCGGAGATCCTCCATCTGGCCAACGGGTTTATCCGGAAGAATACGGACCGCCGCCCCAAAACTGTCCGCCCCACTAGAGTGTCCGGGGCGAACGTACACCTGATCTCGGCGGCAGACCGCACGGCCCAGTACGCATGGCTGCTGGACATGGCGGCCCATTGCGATGGGCAGACCGCCGTCCTCTACCGCAACAACGACAGCGCCCTGCCGCTGATTGACCTGATGGAACGGCAGGGTCTTCCCTTCCGATGCAGACAGATGGATGACACCTTTTTCACCCATCGGCTGGTGGCGGATCTACTGGATATCATCGCCTTTGCCAACGACCGTAGAAATACGGAGGCATTTCTCCGCATCTACTATAAAATCGGCTGCGGCATCACCAAAAAGGCTGCGGAATATGCCTGTGAAGCCTGTCAGCGCTCCGGGAAAACGGTTCTGGAGGAGCTGCTCACCTTCTCCCCTCTCTCCCAGTATGCCCGGGACAGCGCTGCCGGACTGATGGACCTGCTGCCGCAGCTTTTGGAGGAGACGGCGGCCCGGAGCCTGAAGCGGATCTGGACGGAGCTGCGCTACAAGGATTATGTGGAACAGCAGCAATTAGACACCAACAAGTTTGAGATCCTGACCCTGCTGGCGGAGCGGGAAGCCGATCTGAATACGCTGGTCGCCCGGCTGGACTATCTGCGGATGCTGGCCTCTGCGCCGCCGGACCCCTCATCGGAGGGGCTGATCCTCTCCACCGTCCATTCCAGCAAGGGCCTGGAATATGAAACGGTCTACCTTCTGGATGTGCTGGATGGGATCCTGCCAGCCGTTACGGAGCCGAAGGGCCCGGAGGAGGAACGGCGGTATCAGGAGGAGCGCAGGCTCTTTTATGTGGCGATGACCCGGGCAAAGGACCATCTGTACCTGTTCTCCTGCCTCGACCGCGGCTCTGCGTTTATCAGAGAATTGCGCCGGGAACTGCCGGTGGAAAAAACCGAGGAGGATGACCTCTTCGCCGCCTTGCGAGAGGAGCTCTGCGGAAAAGCCTATTACCACGGACAAAAAGGCCGGGGCACTATCAGGGCCGCCTGCGAAGGGCGCTGCATGATCGCCTACCCCGGCGGCGAAACGGAAACTCTGACCATCGGCCAGATGTATGACCGGCGGCGGGTTCTGCGGGCCGCACCCAGCCGCACCGCCGTTCAGGGAAAGCTGCGGGTGGCGATCCCCCCTGCCGGACAAACTGTTCCGCAGCGGGACAGGAGCCTGACGTCGGAGGAAACGACGGCGCTGATGGCCGGCGCGGTACGTGGCCGGAAGGTGATCCATACGGCCTTCGGCACGGGAACCATCGTCAGCTGTCAGGGAGCCGTTATGACCGTACAGTTTCCGCAGTCCGGCGAAAAGAAATTCGTCCTGCCGGATGCCATGCGGCGAGGTCTGCTGCGCTATGACAGCGATGATTCGGTGTAGGAAAGCACTCATAGCGTTCCCATTCGTCTCAATCACTCAACTGTAAGGAGGATTTTTATGAAAAAGCTTTGGATCGTTTTATTGTCCCTTTTCCTGCTGACCGGCTGCGGACAGAAACCCGAAACGCCGGTCCCCCCTTCCGACCCGTCTCCCACGCAGCAGGAACCCAATGAACCGCCTGTGAGTCCGGAGCCGGAGACGCCTGCCCGTGCGGAACAGGTCGACTTGACCTTTTTCGTTGAGGGCGAGGAAGAAGCTCTGCCTGCCACCCTGTATGTCGGGGATGGGTACTCCCTCTATATTCCCGATGAGGACTGGGACGGCCCGGAGCAGTCCGCGGAGAGCGGCGTTCCGACGGACACCTGGGTCAGCGCCTTCAACAGCGATGTGGCGCTGTCTGTATCCCGCTATGGGGATATGACGGTCACGGAGGCGCGGGATGCCTTTGCTCAGTCCAGCGGCTATGAGTTTGAGGATCTGATGGGCGGCAGCCCCGGTGACCCGCTGACGGGCACAAATGAAAAGGGCGAATACCTTTCTTTCTTTGTGGCTGCGGGCGGCGCGGATTCCTATGCTGTTTCGTGGCGGTATCCGGCGGAAGCGGCTGAGGGCTTCGGTGCCCGGCTGCCCACCATCGCGGAAACCTTCCTTGCAAGCTGAAAGATCCCCTCTGTCGAGAAATACTCCGCAGCCGGCAAATGCCCTCCGGGAGCTGTTTCGCGGAGGAAATGTTCCGAATCGCGCGAAAGACCGCCTTGTGCTTGACCCGGGCAGTTTTTTGCCGTGAAAACAGGCAATGCAGAATTTGGTACGGTCATTTTGACAACGTGGAAAAAACTGCTCCGGCACACAAGTGTCGGAGCAGTTTTGTTTACCAGAAAAACCCAGATAGACGGGCTTTTTGCTATGCAAAAGCATAGAAAAATAAGAAATGTGCCATTTCCTCGCCCTTGCGGGGCAGCCGGAAATGATGAAGAAAAACTATTTGTGCATGTTCGCAGTGCGCTGCTCATGCAGGAAGCTTTATGGAGAATGAGGCGGCATATTGAGATCCCGGCCCCATCTATCGCTTACACCTTTTCTTCTTCCCGGATGAACATGATGAAAAAGCTGACGGCCAGCAGTGCGCAGGAGACCCAGATGCCCCGTTCGGCCATGTGCGCCGACAACAGCGCCCCCAGTCCCGCGCCTATGGCAAACAGGCCGATGACGCCGAAATAAGTCAGCGCCTTACAGAGCACCTCCCGGTCATGGGTGTGGAAATAGACGCACAGGGCTTCCGTGCCGCTGCGCATATTGCCGATGCACATGGTACTGGCGTAGGCGTGGCCCCGGACCTTGCGGAAGGTCTGCACCTGCATGGCACAGACAAAGGACACTACGGCGTTGGCGAAGGTGTTGGCCTCCTGCGGCAGAAAGCCCACCGCAAACAGCAAAGCGATCTCCGCTAAAATGATCATCTGCCGCCAGTGCACCTTCTCCGTGTACTTGAAATGGCGGTGGATGCACTCCGCCGCGAAGATCCCTAGCAGAAATGACAGCACCGGGATGAGATACCGGGCGCTGTGCCGCCACTGGCCGTCAAACAGATAGGCGCTACACAGCACGATGTTGCCCGTCTGGGCATTGGCAAACACCTTGCCCCGGCAGAGATAGGTATAGGCGTCCTGCAAGCCGCCGGAGAGAATGATAAACGAGGCGGTCAGCAGGGATTCCGACATCTGGCCGTGATGATTCCGGAGGTTCACGATCAAGACTCCTCTTCAAGTGTTCTCATGGCTCAGCGTCCGCTGTTCCAGTGTTCTCTGGTCCGCAGACGGCTGATGGCCCGGGCCAGCTGGGCCTCCGCGTTCCGGTGCTCCTGCATACTTTTCTTTTGCAGAAGGGCCTCCTTTGCGGCGTCCTCCGCCCGTCTTGCCCGGTTGACGTCAATGTCCTCCGGCCGTTCTGCCGTGGACACCAGAAGCATGACCTCCCCCGCTTCGACCTTCACCAGTCCGGCGGAAACGGCCGCTGTCCGCAGCGGGCCGCCCACCGGCTGAAACCGCAGCTCCCCCGGCACCACAGCTGCGATCATATTGCTGTGGTGGGAGAGGATCCCCATTGCGCCGTCCGTACAGGGAACCACCATGAATTCGCAGTCACCGTCAAAGAACAGAGTGTCCGAGGCCAGGATCCGTGCGTGAAACGCGCTCATCAGACCTCACCCTCCTCGATCTTTTTCGCCTTGGCGACCACATCGTCCAGCGTACCCACATTGTAGAAGGCCGCCTCCGGATACTGGTCCATTTCGCCGTCCACGATGGCGGCAAAGCCCCGCAGCGTCTCCTTCAAAGGGACATACACACCGGGGATGCCGGTGAATTTTTCCGCTACATGGGTGGGTTGTGCCAGAAAACGCTGGATGCGGCGGGCGCGGTTCACGGTCTGCCGGTCTTCGTCGCTCAGCTCGTCCATGCCGAGAATGGCGATGATGTCCTGTAATTCCTGATATTTTTGCAGCGTCTCCTGCACCCTCCGGGCAATGCGGTAATGCTCCGCACCCACAATGTCCGCCTCCAAAATCCGGGAGGAGGATTCCAGCGGGTCCACGGCGGGGTAAATGCCCTGCTCGGAGATCTTCCGGCTCAGCACCGTGGTGGCGTCCAGATGGGCAAAGGTGGTGGCCGTGGCGGGGTCAGTCAAATCGTCGGCGGGCACGTAGACCGCCTGCACCGAGGTGACGGAGCCGTCCTTCGTGGAAGTGATGCGCTCCTGTAACTGGCCCATCTCGTTGGCCAGCGTAGGCTGATAGCCCACGGCGGAGGGCATCCGGCCCCGGAGGGTGGAAACCTCGCTGCCGGCCTGGACGAACCGGAAAATGTTGTCGATGAACAGCAGCACATCCTTGTGCTCCACGTCCCGGAAGTGCTCGGCCATGGTCAGGCCGGACAGCGCCACCCGCATACGGACGCCGGGAGATTCGTTCATCTGGCCGAAGACCAGCGCCGTCTTATCCGCCACGCCGCTCTCCCGCATTTCCCGCCAGAGGTCATTGCCCTCCCGGCTCCGCTCACCTACGCCGGTGAAGATGGAATAGCCGTTGTGCTCCATGGCTACGTTGTGGATCAGCTCCTGGATCAGCACGGTCTTACCCACGCCGGCGCCGCCGAACAGGCCGATCTTGCCGCCCTTGGGATACGGCTCCAGCAGGTCGATGACCTTGATGCCGGTCTCCAGAATCTCCACGGCGGGGCTTTGATCCTCAAAGGAGGGCGGGTCCCGGTAAATGCTCTTGCGGGGTGTTTCCGCCGGGAGCGGCTCTCCGCCGTCGATGGGCTGGCCCAGCACGTTGAACATCCGGCCAAGCGTCTGCTCCCCTACCGGGACCTCGATGGTCTTGCCGGGGGCGGTTACCTTCATGCCCCGGGCCAGACCCTCGCTGCCCGCCAGCATGATGCAGCGGACGACCCGCTCGCTCATGTGCTGGGCTACCTCCATCACGCGGGTCTGACCGTCCAGCTCCACGGACAGCGCTTCCTTGATCTTAGGCAGATGTCCGGCTTCAAACTCCACATCCACCACAGGGCCGGATACCTGCGTGATCGTTCCGATTTTCATACTGTTATCCCTCGCTTCCAAAGGTTCCCCGCTGTGCCGCCGCGCCTGCGGAAATTTCTGTGATCTCCTGAGTGATAGCCGCCTGCCGCACGCGGTTGTATTGCAGCCGCAAGGCGCTCAACAGCTCCTCTGCGTTCTGGTTGGCGGCGTCCATAGCGGTCATGCGGGCGTTCTGCTCGCTGCAAAAGCTGTCCAGCAGGGCACTGTACAGGAAGCCGGAGACATAGCTGGGGATCATGCTGTTCAGCACCGCCCCTACGGACGGATAGAATTCAAAGGGCTCCTGCACGGCCTTTTCCTTGGCGGGCGGCGCGAACTGCATCCGGTGGAAAGGCAGCAGCCGGGTGGACTTGGCCTCAGAGAGCAGACTGCTCTCCATATCGGTGTAGACCACGAAGATCTCCTTCAGCGTTCCCGCCAGAAAACCGTCCAGCAGCAGAGCACTGATCTCCCGCGCCCGGTCCAGCGTGGGATTCTGGGCGGTGTAGAGAAAGCTGTGCTCAATGGGGATCTTGTGCTGGTCAAAGTACCGGCGGCCATACTCCCCCACTACATACAGCTTGGTGTCCGGGTGCTGGGCAAGGAGCTTTTCAGCCTCCTTGATGACGTTCTGGTTGTAGGCCCCTGCAAGGCCCTTGTCCGCCGTGATGACCAGACACCCATAAGTGCCCTCCAGCGGCGTGTTATTGTCCGGCGGATAGAAATAGGGACTGTCTACATCCCCTGCCGTGCGGAAGACCCGCTTGATCTCGCCCCGCAGGGCGTCAAAATACGGCCGGGTGTTAGCCAGATCGTTCCGTGCCTTCCGCAGCTTGGTGGAGGCGATGAGGTACATGGCGTTGGTGATCTTCCGGGTCTGCTGTACGCTTTCAATCCGGTTTTTGATCTCACGGGTATTGGCCATCTCACTCACCGTTCTTTTCCGCGGCTTCCGTCTGGAACCGCGTCAGAAATTCTCTGGACAGCTTCAGAATCGTCTCCCGGTCCTCATCACTTAACTGACCGCTCTCATCGATCCGGCGGCACAGGGCCTGGTCCTGGGTCTCGATATAGGTCAGGAGCCCGGTGCGAAAATCGTCCATCCGCGCAAGGGGCACCGTCTGCATTACATGATCCAGCGCCGCCACCAGCAAAATCACCTGCTGGTGCTGCTGGTAGGGGTGGTTCTGGGGCTGGCGCAGCAGGCGCATCAGGCCCTGTCCGTAAATCAGCTGCCGTTTGGTGGTCTCGTCCAGATCGCTGGAAAACTGGGTAAAGACCTCCATCTCCCGGTACTGGGCCAGATCCAGACGCAGGGCGCCCGCCGCTTTTTTCATGGCCTTCGTCTGAGCATCGCCGCCCACACGGGACACCGACAATCCCACATTGACCGCGGGCCGCTGGCCGGAGAAGAACAGGCTGCTCTCCAGAAAGATCTGGCCGTCGGTAATGGAAATGACGTTGGTGGGGATGTAGGCGGACACGTCGCCGGCCTGAGTCTCCACGATGGGCAGCGCCGTCATGCTGCCGCCGCCCAATTCCTCCGAGAGGTGGGCGGAACGCTCCAGCAGACGGGAGTGCAGATAGAACACATCGCCGGGGTAGGCCTCCCGTCCGGGGGACCGCTCCAGCAGCAGGCTCAGCGTCCGGTAGGCCACGGCGTGCTTGGAGAGATCGTCATAGACGATCAGAACGTCCCGGCCCTTCCGCATGAAGTACTCGCCCAGTGCTGTTCCGGCATAGGGAGCAATGTACTGCAAGGACGCCGACGCGCTGGCGGGTGCGTTCACCACGATGGTATAGTCCATAGCACCCTTGTGCTTCAGATTTTCTACCAACTGAGCGACGGAACTGGATTTCTGCCCGATGGCAACATAGATGCACACCACGCCCTTTCCCTTCTGGTTCAGAACGGTGTCCAGGGCGATGGCGGTCTTGCCGGTCTGCCGGTCGCCGATGATCAGCTCCCGCTGTCCCCGGCCAATGGGGAACATGGAGTCGATGGCGAGCAGGCCCGTCTCCATAGGAGCGTTTACCGGCTGGCGGTCAATGATGCCGGGGGCCGGGGACTCAATGGGCAGATAGCCCTCTGACGGAATGTCGCCTTGCCCGTCAATGGGCATACCCAGCGCGTCCACCACCCGGCCCAGAAAGCCGTCCCCTACCGGGATACCGGCGGTCTTACCTGTGCGGCGGACGATGCTGCCGGATTCAATGGCCTCACTGCCACCGAACAGGATGCAGCCTACACGGTCCGGCCGCAGATCCTGCACCATGCCCTTCACACCGGAGGAAAATTGCAGAATTTCGCCGTAGGCCGCGTGCTCCAGTCCGCTGACGGTGGCGATCTCGTCACCCACCGTCAGAACGCTGCCCACCTCCTCCGGCGCGGCATCCGGCTGCCAGTTGCGGACGGCCTCCCGCATCAGCGGGATGACGGACTCATCGGCGGGGTTCAGCTGCTCCAGCCGTTCCCGGAACTGCCGCAGACGGCCCTCCAGACTCCAGTCATACAGGTCGGCGCCCACTTCCATCCGAAAGCCCTTTTCCAGCGCGGGGTCCTGCTCCCAACGGAGGGGAACCTCCTGCCCGTACTGCTTTTTCAAAAAGGCCGCAAAACGGTTCCGCTGCGCCTCACTGGGGGCGTCCGCACTGCGCAGAACCGCTTCCAGTACCGTTTCACGCATGGGACTCCCCCCTCTCCGCCGCGTCCAAAAACTGATCGAACGCATCGCCGTCGGATTGCAGCACCAGCTTTTCCGTGGCTGTCACCGCCAGATCCTTCAGCTCCTTCTGCGCGTCGGACAGCAGCTTGTCATGCTCCCGCTGGGCAGCGGCATGGGCGTCCGCCAGAATTTGCTCCGCCTGTGCCCGTGCGTCGGACAGCTGCCGCTGCATGGCGGCGTCCGCCGACTTCTGGGCGGCGGCGAGCTTTGCCGCAGCGTCGGCGTCGGCATTTTTCAACTGCTGACGGACCTCTGCCATCGTTTTCTCCGCGTCTGCCAGCGTCTTTGCCGCTTTCGCATCCTGCTCCTGATAGTACTGCTGCCGCTTCTCCATAAACGTCTTGACGGGCTTGTAGAGCAGCAGATACAGCCCGCCTGCCAGAATCACAAAATTCAGCAGGTGCAGCAAAATTTGCTGCCAATCAATATTCAACGGGATATTCACGGTTTCCCACCTGCCTTACTTATAGGACAAAGATGATCAGAATGACGACCAGCAGCGCATAAATGATAGCGGTTTCGATAAAGACCAGTCCCAGCATCAGCGTGGTACGGATCTTGCCCTCCGCCTCCGGCTGACGGGCGATCCCCTCCGCAGACTTGCTGACGGCAACGCCCATGGCCACGGCGCCGCCTGCGGCGGCAAGGCCGATGGCAATACCCGCGGCGATGGACTTGGACCCCGTGGCGTCGCTCTGGGTCTGGGCGGTTTCCGCCGCAGCGGGTGCGGTAGCGGTATCCGTGGAAGACGCGGCCAGTGCGGGGACCGTCAGGGACAGCACCACCAGCAGGATCAGGAACAGCGCGGGGACCTTTTTCTTAAGCAGTTTCATGTTTATTACCTCCAAAATGATTCGATCCGTAAATGATTGGGACGGTCATGCCCGCCCGGACGCCGGTTCGGGATGCTCCGATACCTCGCCGTAGAACAACGCTGTGAGCATGGTCAGAACATAGGCCTGGATCAACGCGTGAAGCAGGGTGAACAGAACGCCCACCAGCACCGGCAGCACGTAACTCAGCTGCACATAGTAATAGACCAGCTCCGTTACCAGCAGGCCGCTGAGCAGCGCACCGAACAGACGGAAGCTCATGGAAATAGGCAGCGAGAATTCCTTCAATGTGTTGCCCACGCCCTTCAGACCGTTGCCCGCGATCCCGCCGGAGAGGATCACAAGATAGGATAAGCAGCCAAGGGCGATGGCACCGTTTACGTCCGACAGCGGCGCGGGAAGGGTCACGGAGCGGCCCGTGGTGGTGACGGCCTGCAAGCCAAGCAGCTCAAACAGCGTCCCCACGAAGATATATGCGCCTGCGCCGAAGATGTAGGCTCCCAGAAATCCGTTTCGCTGAGGACTGCTGGTTTTGGCCATGCCGTCAAACAGGCTTACGGCCTGCTCCAGCAGCAGTTGGAACCGCCCCGGCACCAGCTTGAATTTCGGGATGACAAACACGCGGATACACGCCGCCGCTATCAGCAGGATAGCGGATACCGTCATGGCGGAGATCAGTCCCGGATTGACGTTTTTCCAGCCGAACAGGCTGATCTGATTTTCCTCATGTAGGACCGCGTCCCGCATGGCGGTCTGAATGGTCTCCGTTTTTCCAGGCGGCGCCGTCAACAGACTGCCCGCGAACAGGACCGCGATGAGCAGGACCCATAGGATCATAAATTTCTTTTTGCTTTTCATGCTGATAGCCGGTCTCCTTTCCACACCGGAATACAGGTGCCGCGGTCTGGCCTGACCGCGTCCCATTTTCCGGCGTGACCGTTAAAGGACTTGTCTTCTAAGAACGCCCGTATTATACTGTTCTAACAGAAAGATGTAAAAAGTATATTTGATATGTTGGACATATCTGAATGATATGGCACGGAGGCGAAAAAAGTGGCTATTCCCTACGATTATTACCGCATTTTTTACTATGTTGCCCAACACAAGAGCTTTACCAAGGCCGCCGAGGCTTTGGGCAACAACCAGCCCAACATTACCCGCTGCATGAACAATCTGGAGCAGGATCTGGGCTGCAAGCTGTTTGTCCGCACCAACCACGGTGTCTCCCTGACCCCGGAAGGCCAACGGCTTTACAGCCGCGCTGCCGTAGCCTTTGAACAGCTGCGCCTTGGCGAAAGCGAGGTCCGGGCGGATTGCAGCCTGCGGACCGGCAGCATTTCCATTGCCGCCAGCGAAGCCGCGCTCCATCTGACCCTTCTGAACCGCCTTGACGCGTTTCACCGGCGGTATCCGGGGATCCACCTGCGGATCACCAACGATTCCACCCCCCGCGCCATGGAAGGGCTGCTGCGGGGACAGGTGGACTGCGCGGCGGCCACCACGCCCTGTCCGGTGAGAAAGTCCCTGCAGGAAACAGCGCTGGTCTCCTTCCGGGAGATCCTGATCTGCGGTTCGGATTTTCATGATCTGACCGCGGAAACGCGGAGCCTGCGGGATCTGGAAAACCTCCCCTTTGTGTGCATGAGCAGAGGAACCAGTACATATACCTTTTATCAACAGCTGTTCTTAAAGTATAATCTGGCTTTTCATGTGGAAATGGAAGCCGGCACCATGGATCAGGTCCTTGCGATGGTGCAGAGCAATCTGGGCGTCGGTTTCTACCCGGAGTCCATGGCCGCTTCCGCCCTTGCCGCCGGGACGGTGTTCCAGATCCACCTTGCGGAGCCGATCCCGGAACGGTTCGTTAACCTGATCGAGGATACATCCCGCCCCCAAAGCGTTGCCATGAAAGCCTTTAAGAAAATGCTGCTGGCCCCGGAGGAAGAGTAAAATACCGGAGAGGAAATTGCTTCCTCTCCGGTGTTTTTTTGGATGGCCTCACGTCTGCCGGTATGGGCTTTTGCGCCGTCAGTCGCCCAGCGCCTGCTTCAGATCGGCGATGATGTCATCCGGGTCCTCCAGACCGACGGACATCCGGATCATGCCGTCGGTAATGCCGGCAGCCTCCCGGATCTCCTTGGGGATCATGGTGTGGGTCATGGCGGCAGCCTGCTCCACCAACGTTTCCGTATCGCCCAGAGAGACGGCCAGCGTGCAGAGCTTCAGGCTGTTGATGAACTTCTTACCGGCCTCCAGACCGCCGGCCACGTCAAAGGAGATCATGCCGCCTCCGCCCCTCATCTGCTTCTTGGCGATGGCGTACTGGGGATTGGATTCCAGGAAGGGATAGCGGACCGTTTCGATCTTGGGATTGGCCTCCAGCCACTTGGCGATCTTCAGAGCGCTTTCATTGTACTGCTTCATGCGGACACCCAACGTCTTGAGACCGCGGCACACCAGAAATGCGGTGAAGGGCGCCATGACGGAGCCGAAGTGCATGAGGGTACCCAGACGGCACTCCCGCAGGAACTGCTCATCGTTGGAGATCACCGCGCCGCCCAGCAGATCGCCGTGGCCGCCGATGTATTTGGTGAGGCTGTGGATGACTGCATCCACGCCCAGATCCAGCGGGGTGGTGTTGTAGGGCGTGGCAAAGGTGTTGTCGATAAAGACCTTGACGCCGTGCTTATGGGCGATCTCCACCACGGCGGCAATATCCACCAGCACCATGGTGGGGTTGGCGGGAGACTCCACATAGATCAGTTTGGTGTTGGGCTTGATCAGGCCTTCCAGCTGGCTGAGATCGGCGGCGTCAAAGGTATCGTGGGCGATCCCGAAGCGGGGCAGCCAGTCGCTGGTCACGTCCTCCGTGCCGGAATACTTGGCCTTGGTGAAAATGGCGTGGTCGCCACTTTTCAGCAGCGCGAAAATCGCGCCGGAGACAGCGCCCATGCCGGACGCATAGGCCACGGCCCCTTGCCGTGCTCCAGCGCCGCCAGCTTCTGCTCCAGATAATCCACGGAGGGATTGGTGATCCGGCTGTATGCAAAGCTCTCGGCGTAGTCATCGCAGGCCTTCACCGCATCGTCCGTGGAATCAAAATAGAATGTGGACGTCTGATAAATGGGCGGGATCAGGGCACCGTACATATCCCGCGGCTCGCCGGCGTGGACCTCTACCGTGTTGAATTTCAGATCTTCATGCTTCAAATCAGGGTGCTTCAAAACTAACTGGCTCATTTAAAATACCTCCCGTCGGTTGTGTGACTGCGCAAATGAATGCCTACTAACTTACTTGGTTGCATTGAGCATAGCACAAACACCCATGGAAACGGAAATATCCGATGTTATCGCTGGCAATAACATTCGGATATTCTTGTTCAGGCTTCGGGAAGGTCCCGTCCGTATTTTTGCAGAAGCTGGATAAAGCGTTCCGCAGGCTGTGACAGCGTATGGGCCTTCTGGCAGACCCAGCCGATGGTGATGGGATCGTCAAAGCCCTTGATGGGACGCTTGATCACCCCCTGCGCCCCGTTGCTTTCGGAGATGAAGCCGGTGCCCAGATCATAACCCTGACACTGCTGCATGACCATCAGGCTTTGATAGAGTCCGTTGACAATGGTGACCTTCTGGGGATAAAAGTCCGGCACCAGTATCTCCTCCTGCAAAACGGAGGGCGCGTCGGAGTCCAGCTCATACATGATGCAGGGATACGGGTGTAGTTCCTCGATCGTCAGGACCTCCTTGGAGGCCAGAGGATGGGACTTATGGATAAACACATAGGGCTTGCTGTCAAAAAGCGGGTGAAATTCCAGGTTGTTGTCGCCAAAGACACGGTTCATGTGCTTTCGGCTGCGGCTGCTGATGAACAATATGCCCAGCTCCGTGGTTTTGTCCACGACCTGCTGGATGACCTCCGGGCCCTGCCCTACCAGAAATTTATAGGTATAGGATTCCTTTTGATAGGTGTTCTGATAGGCCATCATTGCATCGATGGCGAAGCAGTAATGCTGGCTGCTGACGCTGAGGGTTTCGTGGGTCTTGCTCAGATCCTGTGAAAAGTGCTGGGAAATATGCTCAGCGTCCGTCAAAAGCCGTTCTCCCATGTTCAGAAGCTCCCGGCCCTCGGCGGTCAGGGTGATCCCGGCGGCAGAGCGGACAAAAATCGTGATCCCCAGCTCCTCCTCCAGCGCGCAGACCATTTTGCTGATGCCGGGCTGGGAGACATACAGGACCTGAGCAGCTTTGCTGAAGGAGCCGCATTTTGCCACCGTGGAAATATACTTTAACTGGAGCAGTGTCATACCAAGTACCGCCTTTCCTCATTTTTCGATGGATCTCTCGTATTATAGCACAAGAAATTCAAAATGCGCAACTAAAATCATACCAAAATGGTTTGCTTTAATAAAAACAAACATTTCTGCGGCACAAAACGGATTTTTTTGAAAAATACACGATTATGGGGCGATATACACAAAAGTAATTGCAGTTTATAACATTGGTTTATTGGACAAATCCGACCTTTGCGGCTATCATAGAAAACAGCAAGCGGTTCTCAGTTTTTCAGTGTGCAAAATAGAGAAATAGGGAGGAACTTACTTTATGCAAGAGAAAAAGATCAAATTTACCGACGTCCTGTTTGTCGGTCTGGCGTTCTTCGCCTCCTACTTCGGCGCGGGCAACCTGATTTTCCCGCCGATGCTGGGCCTGCAAAGCGGCAGCAACTGGCTCAGCGGCATGATCGGTATGCTGGCCTCCGGTGTGGGCCTGCCCATTCTGGCTATCATCGTGCTGGGTATGTGCGGCTCCGTCCAGAAGATCTCCGATCATGTGAACAAGAAGTTCTACACCGTCATGATCGGCGCCATCATGATCCTCTGCTGCTGCGTGTCCATCCCCAGAACCGCAGCCGTCGGCATTGAGATGGGCCTTCAGGGCATCTGGCCCGGCGCGCCCTATCTGGTTTTCGTCATTCTCTACTTCGTGATCGCGTTCCTGTTCGCCAAGGACCGCGGCACCGCCCTGGACAAGGTGGGTAAGATCCTGACCCCCATTATGACCATCATCCTGTTCATTCTGGTAGTCAAGGGCGCTGTCAGCCCCATCGGTACCCCCGGCGCCGCCTCCGTGGATAACGCCTTTGTCAACAGCTTCCTGGGCGGTTACAGCACCGGTGACGTTTTGGTGTCCTTTCTGGCTGCCGGCGTGTTCTTTGACAGCATCAAGCGCAAGGGCTACGAGGGCGAAGCCTTCCGCAAGGCCCATGTCCGGGCCTGCCTGATCGCCGCCGTCTGTCTGGCTATTGTCTATGGCGGCCTGCTGTATATGGGCGCCTGCGTCAGCACGGAGTACACGCCCGACAGCATCAGCAACGCCAACCTCCTGCTGGCGATCATCCGCTCCAGCGGCGGCCAGATCGCGATTTACGGCCTGTGCCTGTCCGTGGTGCTGGCCTGCCTCACCACCGCCATCAGCCAGATCACCGCAGTGGCAGACTTCTATGAGACCGCCACCCACGGCAAGCTGTCCTATAAGGTTCTGGTCATGATCGTCCCCATCGTCACCACCATCGTCGCCAGCTTCGGTCTGGATACCATCGTGAGCCTGACCTCCCCCTGGTTCTCCTTCTTCTATCCCATCACGCTGGTGATGACCATTCTGGGCATCTTCGAGAAGAAGATCCCCAATGACGGCGCGTTCAAGGGCGCTGTGTACTTCACGGTGATCTACGCCGTTCTGGATCTGCCCCACGAGTATGGCTTCGGCTTCCTGGACCCCGTTCTGAATCACATCCCCCTCTATGGTCTGGGCTTCGGCTGGATCGTTCCCGCCATCGTGGGCTTCATCGTGGGTCTCATTGCCTGGAAGGGCAAGGGCCGCACGGAGACCTGAGCAAACTTGTTCTGAGCTTTATACCGTATTGGAATGGAACGCGCAAAGCGCGTAAGGAGGAATTTCTATGTCCATTGAAAAAGGCGACGCGACCAAATATGTCCATACCGGCAACGGCGAGCTGTGCTATGAGCTGAACAAGGCTCTGACTGTGCCGGAGACCTTCCCCATCTACCTGTCCTCTGCCTACATCTTCGACTCCATTGATCCCATCGACAAGATCTGCGACGAGGGTGCTCCCGGCTATGCTTACTTCCGTCTGGGCAATCCCAACGCCGACGCCACCTCTCAGATCCTGGCCGCCGGTGACGGGGCCGAAAAGGGTCTGGTATTCTCCTCCGGCATGGCGGCCATTACGACCTCCATTCTGGCAACGGTGAAGCCCGGCGATCACATCGTGGCCTCCCCCATCATCTACGGCGAGGCGTTCTACTACCTGAAGTATGAGCTGAAGCGCTGGGGCGTGGAGACCACTTTCATCGACTTCAACACGCAGGATGTGGCGGACTATATCCGTCCCAACACCAAGCTGGTATACGGCGAGACCATCGCTAACCCCCTGATGAGCGTACCGGACATCCAGCATCTGGCGGACGTGGCTCACGCCAACGGCGCCAAGCTGTTTATCGACAACACCTTTGCTACTTCGATCATTGCCAAGCCCATCAAGTACGGCGCAGATCTGGTGATTTACAGCGCCACCAAGTATCTGGGCGGTCACGATGATCTGGTAGGCGGCGCGGTGGTCGGCTCCGAGGAGATCATCAAGTCTCTGAGCTTCTACCTGGGTCTCTACGGCGCGAATCTGGGCGCCACGGAATCCTGGCTGCTGGCCCGGAGCCTGCGGACGCTGCCCCTGCGGGTAAAGAAGATGGCTGAAAACGGTCTGGCACTGGCCAAATTCTTCGAGAGCCATCCCAAGGTGGAAAAGGTCTACTACCCCGGTCTGGAATCCTCCCCCAGCAAGGCGCTGGCCGACAAGCAGTTCGAGGGCAACGGCTACGGCGGTATGCTCTGCGTAAACTTCAAGGGCGGTCAGAAGGAGATCGACAAGCTCATCAGCAACTTGCAGCTGGTACGCTTCGTACCCACTCTGGCCGGCGTCGGCACCACGCTGACCTATCCGCCCAGAGCGTCTCACCGGGATCTCAGCCCCGACGAGCTGGCGGCCATCGGCATCACCATGGGCCAGATCCGGCTTTCTTCCGGTCTGGAGGACACCGACGATCTGCTGAATGACTTCGATCAGGCGTTGGCAAAGATGTGATCCAGCGAAAACTGCACCGTAATTTTTCAAAAGAGGAACCGTTTCAGAACGGTCCCTCTTTTACACGTCGTCAGATCGGATATTTGGTGACAGCATGAAATTCATGGTGCCGATACAGGAGAATCAGCAGCGGTAAACGCCGCAAAATATGCTGTAATTTCCAATAATAAGTGACATGGTAAACTGCTTTACACAGACTGAAATAAGCGGAGGTGCGATGCAATGACCTTTTGGGAGCGCGCATGCATGGGAAAACCGACTGCGGCGTTTATTTACGGCAATGTCCCGGTGGGGATCACCCAAATGCCGTCCGGAGTAGGAGCCTCGACCCATAGGGTCTTGCCCCCCAGCTTGATCTGAACGGAGCCGCGCTCCATCAGCCGTTTTCTGGCAACGCCGTTTGACGGGAGGCCGTGTCTCCGCTGATACTGCGTGGTGGAAACCAGACTGCGGATAGTCCGGGGAGACAGCTCCGGCAACGGGACCGGCTGCCAGAGAAACCTCGAGAACTGCGTCCGATACGTGTAAAGCATGTATCCTTCACTGGTAAGCAGACGGCGCATTTCAGCATCGTGACGCTGCCCTTCCCCCTTTGTTCGCTTCGCAGCTTCGTGGCGCGCTTTTTCTACGGAGAGCGCTTTGCGGGAGCGGCCGTCAGTCAGATAGTCGGCCAGATCTACGGTCCGGCATTTGACGGCGGCAGACGCATTTTCCCGCCAGAAACGGCCAAGATCCACGTCGGAGAGGAAGTAGTGCCCGTGGATCAAATGGGACTGTTCCTCCGGAGTGAGACGGTCCGCAAACTGTTGGATGATATAGGACATGAAGAAATGATTGACGTGAATGTGGCGGATGTTTGGGACGAAAAAATCTTCGATCCACTGCCGCTCGCAGCAGAACATACGGCACAGATCCGCGATCGTGTAGCGGTATTCGGAGCGGATCAGCGCAAGAATCTCTCTTGCCACCGCTTCTGCCGGGCGGTCCTCGGAGACTGGCTGGATGGTGTGGAGGAATGGAGTTGAAACGGACATGAGAGCACCTCCGATGGTGTGGTGGAATGCGTTTTTGTAAAAAATTTGCCCCGGAGGGGCAATTTATTTTGGTGTCGGAAGCTGTTTATTATAATCAGTATATACTGTTTATAAACGATTGTCCACATATTTTATTTGATTTTTCGGGCTTAACCAAATATGCAATAATTTCGCTGCCTATTGACACATATAACCGTTCAAACATACGTAATGACATGCTATAGCACTTTACAGCTTAAACAGCATCACATTGCGAGGCCACCGCTGCTCTGCGGCGAAAAAGGAATGGTTTGCTACCCCTCCTTTCCCTCTCCAGCGCAAACATGGCCGGTCAGAAATACTTCTGACCGGCCCGCATCTTTTTCCCCGCATCTTTTTCCCCGCGTCTGCTGTCTGACAGCTCCGCGGATCAGTTTTTTTCGGAGGCGGAATGGACCGCCTTTCTGAATTGCAGCGGCGTCTGCCCCGTGATATTTTTGAATACCACATAAAAATACTTGGGATTGGAAAATCCGACCAGTCCCGCAACAGTCTCCACCGGCTGCTCGGTCTCCCTCAGCAGTTCCTCCGCACGGCGGATCCGGGTCTGGTTCAGGTATTGACTGATGGAGGTCTGCGTACTCTCCCGGAAGATTCGCCCCAGATACGCGCTGCTCATCCCCAGCGAGTCAGCGATCCGGGTAGGTGAGAGATCCGAATCCGCATACGACTGTTCGATCTGGCGAACCACTTGAGACGCCAGCTGATCAATGTGCTGTCTATGCAGTTCCCGATTGTTCTGGACGATTTTCCGGAAAGCATCAGAAAATATGGCGTCCAACGTCTGGATATCCTTCAGCGTCGCCCAGAAATTGTCGGAAACCAGCGGTTTTAACGCAGGCAGCTGTTTTTCCATCAGTGAAACGATCCGTTGGAAGACAAAAAGCTGGTCCTGAAACCGGTCCTCCCGGATACTGTCCTGAATCTGCTGCCACAGTCTCTGGATCTGCTCCAGATCGCTCCCCCGCAGGGCGGAAGCCAGTTCCGCACTCATTTGCTCCGTAAAGCTGCTGTGGGGACGGCGGGGTGTAAAGTCTTCCTCCTGCCAGCAGTGCCGGTCCGCTGCCCAGAATTTCTGGCGGCGCATTTCACGCAGCACCTGATAGCATTCCACCACCTGCGGGAATGTGGTCCTCTCAGAGCCGCAGAAGCAGTAGATGCTGGACTGGTCGGCCCATTCCCGGCAGATTGCAAGAACGGTCTCCCGCTCTTCTCCGAAGAACAGGACCACCTCGCAGCCGTCCTGATGATAGGTCAGCGCGGACACATCCGTGTAGGTCTGCCTCAGCGCGGGCAGCGCATGTCCCGTTTCCATCAGCACCAGCGTATAGGGCGCAGGCAGCTCCGGCAGCAGGCCGGGGTCCTGCCCCTCCAGAAGGGATTGCAATGCGCTGGCCTTGCGGTGCGCTTCGGACTGCTGCGCCAGCTGTGAGACCTGTCCCGCAAGCTCTCCCTTATTTTCCATCCCGATATTCCGCAGAGTTGCCCGGACCTGATAGACCGGGAAGTAAAGGAACAGGAGCACCCCCAGACTGCAGATCGCCAGCAGCGCAAAGCCGATCACAATGCAGACGATCAGGGCGTTTTTCAGCTCCAGCAGCTTGGGGACACATGCCTTCAGCGGCGTGATCTTCAGATAGTGCCAGCGGGAGGTGTCCAGTCGGCAATACAGGCAGACGGTCTGCTCGCCGTTGATCCGCTTCAGGATATACCCGCTGTCCGCCTGCCCCTCCCTGCTGATCTCGCCGAAAAACAGCGGGATCAAGGGCTGAAGCTCCTCCCGGCCGGCGGTGAGAAGTGCTCCCGTCTCATCCAGCAGCATGCAGTCCCCCTGCCCGTTAAAGGACAGGAGCGTGTTCAGATACCGGTCATAGTCTACATTCAGCATCAGCGCGCCGCCGGTGGGCTCATCTTCGGAGGTGGTCTCAAAAAATAAAAAGGAGAAGTAGGAGCGGACCCGGACGGGATCGTCCGAAAAGGCGGTGCGGCGGATGGGCCGCATCCGGAGATCGGGGGTCAGGGTGCGAAACAGTTCCGCCGCATCCTGATCCGCGTATTCGTCAATGGGGGCGCTGATCACGTTGGAATCTGTAGAGTAAATGGATCCGGTATCCCGGTTATAGACCTGAATGGAGTCTACAAAATCGTTGCTGCTGACATAGGAATCCAACTCCCGCAGCGCGTAGACCTGTCCCATTTTGTCTAACGTCTTGTCTCCCCGCAGCGTCAGGACGGACGGGGCGTAGAATACCTGCATCCCGTAGTTTCGGACAGTGGCGGAGAGGATTCCCGAAATGGAGTCCAGCTGCCCCACGAAATCCCGGTGCTGCAGGGCCACGGAGTCCAGCACCACAGACTGAAACGCGGAGTAGACCAGGCCCAGAATGCACGCGACAGCGATCAGAATGCAGGCAAAGGCGGTGAGAAAGGTTTTTGCGTGGCGACGAAGCAGATTGTAAATTGGAGACATATTGATCGTTGTACGCAAGCACTCACGCCCTTTCTCGGTATTGAAGTTCAGTATAGCAAAAAAACAACGATGCCGCAACTTTACTTCCGTTGGGAAATCAGGTAAGATAGTCACATTGACATCTGTTTGACGGAGGTACTTCGGCATGAACGCATACAGGATCTTCAAAAGGATCGCGGCCTGCCTGATATTGGTGTGCTGTACCGCCGGATGCGCCGGCAGCCCACGGCCGGCTGAGGCCCCGCCGTCCATGGCCGGGTACTCCGGAACCGTTACGCTGTACTGTTCCATGCAGGAGGAGGAAATTCAGGCTATCAAGGAGGGCTTTGAGGCGAAGTACCCCCAGATCACCATGAACTACTTCTTCGCGGGAACCAACAAGGTCCTGACCAAGCTGGCCACGGAAATGCAGTCCGGGGAGATCTCCGCCGATCTGGTCTGGACCGGCGCTCCGTCGGATTACAGAAAGCTGAAGGAAAACCGGTATCTCTCCCCCTACATCTCGCCGCAGGCCATCAATATCAACGAGGCCTTCATGGATGAGCACCATTACTACATCGGCGGACGGCTGATGTCGGCGGTCATCGCCTACAACACGGATCTGGTCTCCGAGGAGGACGCGCCCCGGACCTGGGACGACCTGCTGGATCCCAGATGGAACGGGCAGATCGTGATGACGGACCCGGGCAGCTCCGGCAGCATCAAATACTTCGTCGGCGCGCTGATGAATTCCCCTGCCTACGGAACGGCGTATTTTGAGCGTCTGCGGGAAAACGGCTGCATGCTTGAGAGCAACTCCACCGCCACCCATCTGCAGGTCGCACACGGGACGTACGCCGTGGGGATCTGCATGGACTATATCGTCAGCAACATGGAAGAAGCCGGGGAGCCTATCTCCTTCCGCCTTCCGGAGCGGGATACGGTGCCGATCTACAGCCCCATGGGGCTGGTAGCCGGCTGTCCCAACGAGCGAAACGGTCGGCTCCTCTATGACTACATCCTCTCCAAAGAAGGGCAGACGATCCTGACAGAGCACCATCTCCACAGCATCCGTGATGACCTTGGAAACACGCCTGACTCCATTCAGACTGTGCTGGATTCCCGCCTTCCGGTCAATGAGCAGGAGATCAGCGATACGATGGAGGACGTCATGGACCGGTTCGACAGGATCTTCTTTCAGGATTGACCCTCCCCCACGGCTAAAGTAAAAGTCGGCGTGTATCAAAAAAATCCGCCCTGATTTTTCAGAGCGGATTTTTAGTTACACTTCACTGAGCAGGAAGTCCAACGCCTTTACGATTTTAATACCGTCCACGTCGCTGATGAGGTCGCAGTCCATGGCAATCACGGTTTTCTCGTAATTGTCCTGAACAGCTTGCAGCGGAGCAAGCTCCCGTGCGCGGGTTTCGGGGGCGTTCATGTTGTCAGTGACTTGGATATACTTTTTCTCATTCATCTTTGTTGCGATGAAGTCGATCTCCTTTTCACCGACCTTGCCGATAGCCACCTCATACCCGCGTCGCAGCAGTTCAAAATAGACGATGTTTTCCAGAATGTGTCCCACATCGCCGCCCCGGTTTCCTAACAGGTAGGTGCGGAGGCCGGGATCGACGATATAGTATTTGCCCAGCGTCCGCAGGTAGTCCTTTCCCTTGATGTCAAACCGCTTGACCTCATAAAAGATATAGGACTCCAACAGTGCGTCGATATAGGCAGAGATGGTCTGCACCGCAGGCTTGGTCTTTCTGCCATCGTCCAACAGGCCCTCGCTGACAAGGGTGCGCCCGATGGACGCAGCCGAGGTGTTGTTGCCGATGTTGTCAGCCAGAAACAGAACGATCTTGCGAAGCAGCAGCGCGTCGGTGACGGCCCGCTGTTCTTTCCGTTTGCCGCGCTCCAGAATGTCCCGCACGACCACAGCAGAATAAATGCCGTCCAGCAGCATATTGGCGCGCTCCTGATCCAGCTCCGCCTCGGCCAGCGCGGGCATACCGCCAAACTGTGCGTAGGCCTCAAACAGGTCGCGCAGCTCATACGCTTCACCGTCTTTTCCCTTGGCGCGCTTTTTCGTCATTCCGTTGGGCGCTTTGTACTCCTCCAGCAGATAGCCGTGGAAGTCCAAAAACTCACGAAAGGACAGCGGCAGCATCTTGATCTCCACATAGCGTCCGGACAGATACGTGGACAGTTCGGAGGACAGCAGGTAGGCGTTGGAGCCGGTCACATAAATGTCGCAATCCAGATCCACACGGAAGGAATTCACGGCATCCTGCCAGTTCCGAACCTTCTGCACCTCGTCCAAAAAGAGGTAGAGCCGCTTGCCCTTGGGTGCGCGTTCCATCACATACTGATAAAGGCTTTTGCTGTCCATGTCTGCAAACTGCATGGACTCAAAGTTCATCGAGAGGATCTGCTCCTCCACAACGTCCTGTTCCCGCAGATGTGCCATCATCAATTTCAGCAGGCTGGATTTGCCGCAGCGCCGGATTCCGGTCACGACCTTGATGACCTCCATATCCTGAACGGAAATGAGCTTATCAAGGTACTGCGATCTGTTTTTTAACTCCATGATTCTGTCACCACCTTTTGAACATGATAGCACACCTCCAGCATTAAGTAAAGTTTTTAACATCAATGTGAATAACTTTTTTCTTGTCGAAGTTTTTAACATTGACGCTATTTCTGTCGCGCCTGCACGCACCAGCGGTAATCCGGCTGATTCTTCACGCAGGTGACAAGGGTGATGATGTTCTCCGTGCTGTCATTCAGGACACTGGTATCATCCACGCTGATTTTAGCCAAAAGCTGTTTACCCGTCTGGTAGGCGTCAATACGCTTGGCGAATAAAACACAGGACACGGCGCGTTGCCGTGTCCTGTGTTTTTTCGGAAAGTCCGTCAGTCGGAGGTGCGAACGGGATCGTCCCCCGTTTCATTGGGAATGTCGCCGCCGGCATTCTCTACAGCCTTTTTCTCCATGCGGTTCATGAAAATAGGAGAGCAGACGCCAAACACGCACAGGGCGATCAGCACCCAGCAGAGAGGCGTGGAGAACAGGATGGCCGGACTGCCGCCGGACAGCCGCAGGGAGCGGCGCAGACCGTTTTCACCGATGGGGCCCAGAATCAGGGCCAGCACAATGGCCGCCGGGTTCAGATCGAACTTGCGGACCAGATAGCCCAGCACGCCGAAGATCATCATAATGACCACATCGAAAAAGTTCTTATGGATGGCGAAGGAACCCACCACACACAGGACGGCCACGCTGGGGATCAGGATGGCGTCGGAAAGGCGGGAGATCTGTGCAAAGCCCCGGCAGCCCAGAAGGCCGATGCCCAGCATAAAGAACTGGACCAGCACAAAGCCCGCGAAGAAGGTGTAGGTCATGGGCGCATAGCGGGTAAACAGCTCCGGTCCCGGCTGGAGGCCCTGAATGATCAATCCGCCCATGAGCACGGCGGTCACGGACTCGCCGGGGATGCCCAGCGTCAGCATGGGGATCAGGGAGCCGCCGGTCACGGCGTTGTTAGCTGCCTCAGAGCCTGCTACGCCCTCGATGGAGCCTTTTCCGAACTCCTCTTTGTGATGGGAGAACTGCCGTGAGGTATTATAGCCCAGGAAGCAGGCGATGGATGCGCCCGCGCCGGGAAGAATGCCGATCAGGTTGCCGATGATCCAGGAGCGGAGGATGGTGGGGGTGATCCGCTTGATCTCCTTACCGCTCAGGGTGATCTTGTCGCTGAACTTGGCTGCCTTTGCCCGCTGCTTGATTTTCTTCTCCGCCAGAATCAGCACCTGAGACATGGAGAACAGACCGATCAGGGCGCAGGTGGTGTTGATGCCCTCATACAAAGAGGCCTGTCCGAACATGAACCGCTGAGCGCCCTCCATGGGGTCCATGCCGATGGTGGACAGCAGCAGGCCCAGCGCACCGGAGATCAGGCCCTTCAGCAGGGACTTGGACGCCACGCCCGCGATAATGGTCAGGCCGAAGATCGAAAGCCAGAAATATTCCGGAGATCCGAATTTCATGGCCAGCTGCGCCAGCAGCGGAGCGAAAAAGTACAAAGAGACGCAGGAGAGCAGGCCGCCGCAGAAGGATGAGAAGCAGGCCACGGCCAGTGCCTTGCCCGCCTTCCCCTGCAAGGTGAGCTGGTAGCCCTCAATGGCGGTGGCGGCAGAGGCGGGGGTGCCCGGCGTGTGGATCAGAATGGCGGAGATGGAGCCGCCGAAGATCGCACCGCAGTAGATAGCGCCCAGCACGATCAGTCCCGTTTCCGGGGCCATGGTAAAGGTCATGGGCAGCAGCAGCGCAACGCCCATGGCGGCGGACAGGCCGGGCAGACAGCCGATGATGATGCCGATGGCGGTGCCGCCGGCCATAAACAGCAGATTGCTGAGGGACATCGCGTTTACGAAGCCGTGTCCCATCAAGGCTAAAGTTTCAAGCATAACTCATGCCCCCCTTTATTTGAACAGCAGGCCCACAGGCAGCTTTACACCCAGGAACATGGTAAACGCGCCATAGACCAGTCCGATGATCACAATGGTAGAGACCAGGATCTGCCACTTGGGGACCCTGAGATACAGCAGGCTGGCCGCCATCAGCACGATGGTCGCCAGATAGAAGCCGACGAAGTACATACCGGCCAGATATGCGATGAGCATTCCCAGAACGATAAAAAACTGCTTGGGCTGGAACCCTTCGAAGATTTCCGGAATACCGCTGGTCACCCCGTTCTTTTTCGCGGCAAACAGCATTTCAACCACATAACCGGTGGTAAGCAGAAACAGGATCGCAATGATGCACAGAGGATAGATCCGAGCTCCCTTTTTCAGATCTCTGGACATCAGGAAGAAAAAGGCGCAGACCGCATACATGAAGCCTACAACGCCAATATCAGTTTTTTTCATAGTGCCCTCCAGTTCGCACTGCATTGATGCGGAAAAATAAGGCGGGAGCAACCACCGGCTGCTCCCGCACAAAATGGGGATCAGTCGCCCCAAACGTCGGCCAGACTTTCAGTGAAGTCCTGCTGCTGCTTGATCAGAGCGGCGGTGTCTGCGCTGTTCTTATAGTCAGTCTCCATCCCAGCGGCCTCGGCAGCCTTGAGATAGTCGGCGTCCTCCATCAGCTTCTGGAAGGCATCCTCATAGAACTTGATCACATTCTCGGGGGTGCCGGCAGGCGCCACGATGCAGCGGGAGGAACCCAGCCACTGGTCATAGTAACCCAGTTCGCCCATGGTAGGCACGTCGGGATAGCCCTCCAGACGCTCCTGATTGTAGACGGCCAGAACCTTGACCTCAGAGGTGAAGGAAGCGAAGTCCGCTACCTTGGCCACGGAGAAGTCCACCTCGCCCTGACGGAGCGCCAGCAGCTGGTCGGCGGTGCCGCCGTAAGGAATGTCGGTATATTCAAAGCCGGCAGAAGTAGCCAGAACCTGCGCACCGATGTGGTTAGATGCCCGGTTGCCATTGGTGGAAGCCTTCAGCTTGCCGGGGTTGTCCTTTGCGAACTTCACCAGATCCTCCAGCGTGTTGAACTGGGAGTCCGCCTTCACCAGAACCACGGAGGTCTCCGTCACATGGTTGCAGATGGGCGCGAAGCTGTCCACGGTATACGTTGCCAGACCCTCGGAGATGGTGGCGTTAAAGTTGGGCAGGTTGATGAAGCCCAGCGTGTAGCCATCCGGGGCCGCCTGAGAGAGGGCCGTCCAGCCAATGGAGCCGGAGCCGCCTTCCAGGTTTTCAATGATGACCGGCTTGCCGATGTACTTTTCAGCATAGGCGGCCAGCACACGGGCGGTGTTATCGGTTCCGGAACCCGCTTTATAGGATACGATCATGGTAACATTTTCCTTGGGGGTCCAGTTCTCATCTGAAGTGGAGGGCTGATCGGAAGTGCCCGGATCAGTCTTGGCGCTGCCGCCGCAGGCGGTGAGGGCCAGTGCGAGCGTACCGGCCAGCAGAAGGCTCAAAAAACGTTTCATCTTCATAGCAAAACTTCCTCTTTTCCTTTCTTAACTCCCCTGAAATTCGATTGACATTCGTTTTTCCCAGGGGTCCGGATCATATGCCGTTCAATAGCAGGTGCACCTATCGGATTGGGCATATTGCCTACATTCAGTCAAGCATACCGGGTAAAAAAAGTAAAGTTTGAATAATTGTGAAGGTTTCAAAGTACGCTTTTTGAACTTTTTCCTCCCACGCCGCCGCCTGTAAAACCGCCGCAGACGGCCCAATAACCTGCCAATCCTCCGCAAGCAGCCCCTGTCCAGGAAACGGAGCGGCTCTTGCGGGGCAGACGGTCCGCACCAGTAAACAAGCCGCACGGAAAATCCGTGCGGCATACTGCTCATTTTTCGGATAAATTGCCAAATGGCCCAGCTTCAACGCAGGATAGAGCAGGCCGGTCTCAGCGGGACAGGTAGTCCCGCACCAGTGCGGCGGCCTCCCGGGCGGCTTTTTCCTCGTCCAGATTCACCAGCTTTCCGTGGCGGACCGTGACCTTGCCGTTGACCACGGTGTAATCCACCGGGCCTTTCCAGCCCACGGTCCCCAACAGGGATTTGGGGTCCAGATCCGCCCCCACCAGCTCCAGACGCCGGGTGTCGATAGCGAACAGGTCTCCGGCCTTCCCCACTTCCAGAGAGCCGATGTCGTCCCGGCCCAGGATCTTCGCGCTGCCCACGGTGGCGATTTTCAGAACGTCGTAGCCGCTGGGAGCCTTTTCACTGGATTGGAGACGGTGGAGCAGATAGGCCACCCGCAGCTCCTCCAGCAGATTGGAGCCGTCATTGCTGGCGCTGCCGTCCACCGCAAGGCCCACGGGAACGCCCAATTCCAGCATTTCCGGCACCCGGCACACGCCGGAGCTGAGCTTCATGTTGGAGATGGGACAATGGGCAACGCCGGTACCGGTCTCCGCCAGACGGCGCAGCTCCTCCCCGTTAAAATGGATGCCATGGGCGTACCAGACGTCCGGGCCGATCCAACCAAGGGATTCCATGTATTCCAGAGGCCGCATCCCGCACCGCTCCCGGACGAAGCGCTCCTCGTCCTTCGTCTCGCAGAGGTGGGTATGGAGCCGCACGCCCAGATCTCTGGCCAAAATTGCGGACTGCCGCAGCAGCTCCTCGGAAACGCTGAAGGGTGAGCAGGGTGCCAGCGCCACCATCCGCATGGAGAATCGGGACGGATCATGGTAGGTCTCCACTGCACGCTGACAATCCCGCAGGATCTCGTCCACGGTCTGCACAACGCTGTCCGGCGGCAAGCCACCATCCTTCTTGCTCAGGTCCATGCTGCCACGGGAGGCGTACATCCGGATGCCCAGATCCTCCGCGGCGGCGAACTGTGCGTCCAGCAGCCCCTCCGCCTGCCCCTGCGGGAAAACGTAATGGTGGTCGAAGCAGGTGGTGCAGCCGTTTTTCATCAGCTCCCCCATGCCGGTGACGGAGCTGTGGTAGATCACCCGGCTGTCCAGATTCTTCCAGATCTCGTACAGGGCCTTCAGCCAGTCGAACAGCTCCAGATTCTGCACCTGAGGCAGGTTACGGCTGAAGGTCTGGTACAGGTGGTGATGGGTGTTGATGAGGCCGGGATAGACGATGCAACCGGCGGCGTCGATGACCTCCTCCGCCTGCTGTTCCTCCGGGCCGATGTAGGTGATGACGCCGTTCTCCATCAACAAATTGCTGTCGGTGTACACGGTGTCGCTGGGGTCGCAGGTGACGATGTGGGATGCGTTTTTCATCAGTAAGCGTGCCATGGATATTCCTCCGTTCCGGGGTCGCCCCCCTTCCCTGTTGTCCTTTCGGATCTGTTCCGTTTTTTTGTTCAATCGTTTAAAATGTGCGAAATTTTGGAATAATAAAAAATAATTGCCTAGAAAACGGGTTGCTTTTGTGCTTTGAATGTGCTGTAATGAAGAAAATCTGAAAAAGAACCGTCTATTGAAGAAGGGCTTTTGGTACCACGCCGCGGGGCGTTGTATGAAAAGTTCTTCTTTTTTGCATATCCGGCAGTCCGCCGGGGAACGCGATTTGAAAACCTGATAAAAAGAACCGTCTGAAAAGAAAGGCTTTTGTTTTTTGCCGCCGGCAAAAAAGGAGGTCTTTCTTTTTATATATACCATATTACAAGGAGGATCACAATGGACGTTATCAAAGTAGAAAAACGGAACGAACAGGCAAAAGCGAATCAGCTGCGGCGGAGTGGCCTTGTGCCCTGCTGTGTTTATGGCGGCGATCTGCCGGAATCCATCTCCATCCAGATGGATCAGCAGACTGCCAACAGGCTGTTCCACACGAAGCGTGAGGGCAGTCAGGTGGGCCTTGAGCTGGACGACCGGGTCATCCCCGCGCAGATCAAGGAGAAGAAGAAAATGATGAGCGGTCAGGTGGAGCATTTCGGCTTCCAGGCCCTGTCCGCCGACAAGAAGGTCAACAGCGTCACCCACATCTTCCTGAAAAACACGGAGCTGGTGCCCGGCACGCTGGAGCAGATGCTCTTTGAGGTCCCCTTCGCTTCCCTGCCCGCAGATATGATCGACACCGTTACCGTGGATCTGGATGGGATGCCCGCCGGAACGACGGTGACCGTCAAGGATATTCCGGAATTTCAGAGCGACAAAATCGAACTGCAGATCGATGCGGACAGCATGGTTCTGCGGATCGTCGATAAAAAGCGGGCGGTGGAAGAGGATGCCTAAGCGTCCTGAGTTCCCATCCGCCACACAAAGAGACTTGATCCCTGCGCCAGCGCGGGATCAGGGCCCTTCCGCCAGAAAGGAGCATACACGATGCAGTTGATTGGACAGCCAATCAAACATGTTACCTTCGGAAAAGGCGTGGTCACAGTCTGTTTTTCCGCCGGTGAAAAGAAATTCATCTACCCGGACGCCTTTTCCAACTTCCGGA
>OGKG01000174.1_pt1 | contig 76006 bp, 70 predicted proteins | sample 1572201 | NCBI WGS metagenome assembly OGKG01 (sample SAMEA2582146, study PRJEB24529) | metagenome | biome: Human gut stool | place: China | collected 2011 | reverse complement strand
CTTTTTACCCAATGCCCACACACTCCAGACATAATTTGATTGCTTTGCTCAGCACCGTTGCCGCTTCCCCCCGGTAAGCGCCAAAGCACAGCATGGCGGCCCCGGCCAGCAGCAGCAGGACCTGGGCCCCAGCTTTTTTCCTGTGACTCAATTTGCATCACCCTCCCTTGTTGATATATGTGCCTCGCCCCCGCCGGGGACGGGCCTGCCGGATGCCAGCTTTTTTCCCCGGTAGTATTCCTGCTTCCGGGCATACATGGCAAGATCCGCCTCCTTGGTGAGCCGCCCCACAGAAAACTCCGGATGGTCACCGGCAAAGGCACATCCGGCGGAAATGCTCAGAGCCTTCACCCTTCTCCCGGACCAGGCTGCCACAATCCTGTGAAGCTCCGCCAGGATCTGCCGGGCCTGTGGCTGGGTCATATGCCCCAGCACCACGAACTCATCCCCACCGATGCGGAAGATCTTCCCCCGATCCCCCACCGCCTGGGTGATGCATTGGGCAGCGCCGCATATCAGCTCGTCCCCCGCCTCGTGCCCCAGGGCATCATTGACCCCCTTGAGGCCATTGATGTCCATGAGAAAGACGGTCAGATCCGCCGGAACGGAAGGCGCATACTGCTCCAAGGACTCATGGTATGCCAGCCGACTGAATACGCCGGTCAGAGGATCTACGGAGCTCTTCATGCGCTGCTCCATCAGCTCTTTTTCCATACGAAGCTGCTGGGCCGTATAATACTCGTAGATCCATTGAAGCAGGATGCTGACAACGCCAAAGAGCGCCAGCAGAGCCACCAGAGCTTGCAGCAGGAAAACGGAGATATTCCGGCGCAGGCTTTCGCTGACATCTAGGCCTTGCAGGTACAGCTCCTTGAAGATGGCCTTTCGCAGAAACAGGATGCACAGAATGCCCACCACCACCGCAACCGTTTCCGAATAGATCAGCCGCTTCCGGTTTCCGGACTCTGGCATCGCCGGGGGGCAGTCGCACAGCTCCGACAATCGGTTTTTCACCGACTTCCGGGACAGGACCCAATGGACACCGCAGCAGGCGATCACCGCCAGAACATAGGACAGCCAGTCCCGGAATATGGGATAGGAGAAGAGATTCTCTAAAATCATTGGCCGCAGCATGGGGAAGCAGCAGAATAAGGCGGCGAAAACGCACAGACCATGGAGCCATGTGCAGGCCGCCCCGATCGCCCCTATGCCCAGATAGGTATGCCTGTGGGGCTTTCGAAAATAAAGGTCAAAGAGCCAACCGGCCCCCACCGCAAACAGCACCCTGGCAGCTGCCAGCATCACGGAGCCAAGGGGCATACCGCTGGCAAAGGGAGAAAACATCCGGTCGAGGGGGGACAGGCTATAGGAGCCGACCCACATAGACGTGGCCGCAAAAACGCATACCACCGGCACGCTCCCCTGGGCCCCCAGCATCATAGCCGCCACGATCACAAGAATGTGCAGCGTGGTGGTGGAGACCACGGGAAGCTCAATATATCCCAAATAGGAAAAGGCAAACACCGCCTCCCAGGCCATCAGCATCAGGATGATCTCCTGCAATTTCTTTTTCGTAAGAGCGATCCCATATCGCTGTCGAAAACGCTCCATAGGAAATTCCTCCTTGTGTTTCTATTTTGTGGGGGAATGGCAATCATCCTGCTCTGCTGCTTTCATTGACCCTCCGTAACATGGATTTCCTCAAAATTGTATGCTCCCACCGGGTATTCGTTAATGTATCCTTCAACACGGAATGTATGACCGCAGCCTACGCATTCATAACCTTCGCAATCGAAACAATGCTGAATTTCAGGCCCCATTTGGCCTTCGGACTCATAATCTCCGGTACTGTAGTCAGAAAGGTCAATTGCATTGGCAGCACCACAGTACGGGCATTTTACAACTCGCCTCATCCTGATTCCGTCCATACCCATTTCCATTTCATTCAGCTGAACGGTCTGGTAGTATTCCTCTAAAGCCTTTCTAAAAATCTGCGATTTGGGCTGTCCTGTCATCTGACTGCAATATGCAAGCATCTGGTTTTCCTCATCGTTCAGGCGCACCCGATACTGGTTGTCACGTTTATCATCTACAGTTGGTCTACCTTTTCCAGCCATGTCCCGCTCCTTTTCGGATATCCATTGAACCTTACTACCCCAAATTATACAGATTCCGGCATCCCTTGTCAACGATTAAATGTGTATCCATTTAATAAACTTTCTATAGAACGGCAAAAACGCCCAGGCCGACTTGAACAGCCCCCTTATGTATTTTTATAAGGCAGCATGGTATGATTGCTCCGGATTTTGTCACAAAAAAGGAGGAATCAATTTGAATATCTATGGTTATATCCGGGTCAGCAGTAAGGATCAAAACGAAGACCGGCAGAGGATCGCATTGGCGGAGGCTGGAGTGCGGGATCAGAATATTTTCGGGGATAAGCAGTCCGGCAAGGATTTTAATCGTCCACAGTACAAAAAACTCTTAAAAAAATTAAAAGAAGACGATCTGCTCTATGTCAAGAGCATTGATCGCCTTGGGCGCAATTATGAAGAGATCCAGGAGCAGTGGCGCGTCATCACGAAGGAGAAGCGTGTGGACATCGTTGTGCTGGACATGCCCCTTCTGGATACCCGCAGAGGGAAAGACCTGATGGGTACATTTTTAAGTGACATTGTCCTGCAGGTCCTTTCTTTTGTTGCGGAGAACGAGCGTGTAAATATCCGGCAGCGCCAAGCCGAGGGCATCGCCGCCGCAAAGGCCAAAGGCGTAAAATTCGGTAGACCCGCCTTGCCGTTGCCGGATAACTTTCACAGGGTCCATGAAGCATGGCGAAACCGTGAAATGACTCTCACCGAAGCAGCCAAGGCCTGTCATATGCCGGTAAGCACATTCTACGGCAAGGCTAGAAATATAGAAAAAACGTTCTTCAACGCATCGAGTGTTTAATTCGCAAATGTGTACATTGCTATAGGCGCGTATCAGGAAACCACTGTTACAACTATACACTGTTTTTGTCGCTTTTTCAATAATCTTTTTATAATTTATTCATAAAATTTGCCGAATTTGGAAATCTACACATTTCAAAAGGAAGAAAGTGAGGATCTAAAAATGAAAAAAAGAATTTTTGCCTTAGTTTTGGCCTGTGTGCTGTGTCTGTCCAGCCTTTCCCTGACAGCCTATGCCGCTTCGGTGGGCGGGGCCTCCCAGATGCTGGAAAAGGCAAAAGACAGCGTGGTATCCATCTGGGTGGTGGGCTATGACCCGAGTGGCAGAGCAGTGACTTACGGCACCGGAAGTGGCTTTGCCGTTGGAAAAACCGGGAAGGACTCCGATGTGTTCCTGACGAACTGGCACGTGATCACCATAGGCGGAAACTTTCCAACGGACTACGTAAAAATCTGGATTCTGAAGGAAAACTGCCCTATTCTGTCCAATTATGAGCCGGATCCCTATAATTCCATCGAATGTCGGGTGATGAAGACCACCTCCGGATATCCGGACTACGCCATAATCAAAATGCAGAAGTTTGAGCCGGGCTACAAAGCCCTTCCGTTGCTTCCGGTAGAAAAGGTAACAAAGGGAACCACCGTATATGCCCTGGGTTTTCCCTATGTTGTGGAGGCTAGCTCCGTTGAACAATTTGGCGGCTCAAATCTCACGGCAACCAACGGCATCATCTCTCGTTTGGGACAGCTGAACTGGGCCGGAAATACCAACATCATTTTTCACACCGCAACCATTTCCCGCGGAAACTCCGGCGGCCCGCTGGTTACGGAGGACGGTGCCGTCATCGGTATCAACACCTATGGCTTTGGGGAGACGGCGGTTGATTACTCCTGCGCCATTTACATTGACTATGCCATGGAAGGTCTGGACGAGCTGGGCATCGAATATACCGTCTACTCCAAGACCTGGATGATCGTAGCCGGAGTGGCGGCGGCAGTCGTCGTCATTGCGGCGGTGGTCGCCTTTGTGATCATGCGGAAGAAGAAGGCAGAAAAAGCTGAACGGGATAGAAAGAAAAGAGAAAAAGATATAGAGGATAGCATTGAGAAAGAGAAACGAGAAAAAGAAGAAAAGCTCAGAATTCAAAACCTTCTCAGCAAATACAGGCTGGTATCCGCTGACGGAAAGTTTTACGCCCTGAGCTATCCGGTCACCGTGATTGGCCGGGATACCTCCTGCCAGGTCCGTCTCCCAGGAGAGACAAAAGGTGTCAGCCACAGGCACTGCCAACTGAGCTTCCAGGGAGATGACCTGATTCTGACGGATCTGGGCTCCACTTACGGAACCTTCATCCATGAAAAGCAGGTTCCCACAGGGACAAAGGTAAAGCTGCATACCGGCTCCTACTTCTGCCTGGGCGGGCCGAGCAGCAATAAATTTACGGTGATGTAAAAAAACATTCAAAATATAAAAAGTTATAAAACAGGAGGAAAACTATCATGGAAATCATTCGCTGCCCCAAGGGCCACTTCTACGACGCCGACAAGAGCGCTACCTGCCCCACCTGCGCCAACGAGAACGGAAATCAGGAATTCAGCTTTGGCGACGCCAGCGTCGGCCAGACCGCAACCACCTATCCCGGGACCGAACCCATCAGCGGCGGATTTAACGCAGGAGGCACCCTTAATGGCATGTGTTACGACGGGTTCGTGGGTAAATCTTCAGATACAATGGAAACAGAAGCATTCATAAACGGGAAGTCCGTCAATACTGTACCAAAGACCGTTCCTGTCAATGACGATAACGGCAAAGCAAACGCAAACAAGAAGGTCCAGGACTATCCCCCCACAATTCCTGTAACTCCAGGGCCTGACAGCAATGTTGAAACAGGCCACGAAAACGGTGCGGTAACGCATGGTGTTTTCAACCCCGTGACCGGTTGGCTGGTCTGTGTCAAGGGTCCCAGCAAGGGGACGGACTACCGTGTCCGCAGCCAGTACAACTACGTTGGCCGGGCCAAGCACATGGATATCTGCATCTCCGGAGACGAATACATCAGCGCCGAAAAGGCGGCGATCATTGCTTACGACGAAATGGAGAAAAAATTCTTCATTGCTCCCGGCATGGGCCACAATCTGATTCGGCTCAACGACAAGATGGTCATGGGCTCTGAGCTTCTCCATCCCTATGACAAAATCACCATTGGCAAGACCACCCTGCTCTTTGTCCCCCTCTGCGGCGATCAATTCGACTGGGCAGAGTGCTGAGAAAGAGGCGCACAAATGGATAGTGAAGCAAATAAACTCCGTGCCAAGGAGTACGGCTACATGGAAATGTGGCTCCATGCGCTTCTATCAGTTCTCGTGCTGCTCATCTGGGATCCCATCTGGGTTTACAGAGTGACGAAAGCCACCAATAAGCTGGACCATTCTCAAAACCGCACCCCGACGGGAGCCATGCTGCTGAGTATCTTTGTCCCGTTTTACTGGGTATTCTGGCAGTATACCGTTGCCAACATGCTGGACGAGCACGCCGCCAAGCACGGAGAAAACGCCGACAATGGAGCAATTGTTCTGATATTCGCATTTCTACTGCCATTTGTCAATGTGTTTGTGATCCAGCACCGGCTAAACCGGGAGGCCCTGTGGGAAACCAGAGGACGCTCTTCTGTGAATGGCCCGGGAGGGTTCCAGACTGACTTCAATGGTCAGGGCTACGACATCCCGTCTCTGGTGCTGGTTGCTCAAAACGGTCTGGCTGTCCCGGTGGAAAAGAGCGTAATGCTGATCGGCAGAAGTTCTGAATGCGATATCCGCTTCCGGGAGGACGCCAGCGACGTAAGTCGGCGGCACTGCCGCATAGAGGTTCAGGGGGGCCATGTTCGCCTGACAGACCTGGGCTCTACCTGCGGCACCTACCTTCGGGGAGAGAAGCTGACACCCAATGTACCGGTACTGCTTCACAAAGGGGATACCTTTGCTCTGGGTAAGAGAAACCACACGTTTACATTGGGCTAAACCACAAAGAATGCAGGTGAAAGCAGATGTCAGGAAACAAAAGAACAACAATACAAAAGCTGAGGGCACTTCAAACCCGGCTCTTACTGGTAGGAATCGTGCTGGCTATTGCCAGCATTGCCTGCATAGTCTTGCTGAATCACGAAACAAAACCGGAATTGGAGTTGCCGACGGAAACACTGACGTCGATGCCCAAAAAGTGGGCGGTGCCATCGGAAACGACGGAAACACCACCGGAATTGTCCAAATCAGAGGACGAAATGCCACCTGATCAAACAACAGCCACGGCATCGAATCAAGGAGCCGACGCAACGGATAAAACCATTGCGGATGCCACTGAGGCTGTTTCCAAACCGGTGGAGAGGGAGACCAATGAGGCCTCTGCCGCATCGGTGAATACGGAGGGTAACGACGCCGTGCCTGAATCGGCGGAGGAGGCCAATGAGGCCGTTGCTGAATCGGCGAATACAGAGGGTAACGAGGTCGTGCCAGAGCCAGCGGAGGAGGAAGTCAACAAGAGTTCTCCCGAACCAGTGGAGGAACCCTCCGAATCGATGGATGTAACTGTCCCTAAGGAAGAATCCGAACCCACGGTTGCAGGAGCTTCAGCGGCAACCACTGAAGCAACAGTGGCAACAGAGCCTACAGTGGTTATGCCACCACCTCAGGTGTTGCCATCCGTCCCAACGGTTTCGCCTATGACCGCACCGGAGGAGACATCATTCCAGGAAGTTGGGCCGGCAGAAAAACACCAAAATGGCTGGGCCATTGCAGCAATTCTTTTGAATGTTCTTCTCGGAGCGGACATGATTGCTCTTGCAATCATCCATAGCAGGCTAAAGAAAGAGATGAATCGGAGGGTGACACCTGTTTGGCATCCGGAACAGCCAAAAATTGGAAAAGTGCATGGCATCGGGACCCGGTCCTACCAGCAGGACAGCCTGGGACTCACCCAAGTGTTAGGAGGCATCGGCACCCTGGCCATGGTTGCCGACGGCATGGGAGGGCTTGCCGGTGGAGACCAGGTCAGTCAGCAGATCATTATGAGCGGCCTCAATTATGGAGCCGCCATAACATCCTGCCAGGAGACCAATCCGCTGGTAGATATGGTGCGCAGCATCAATGCCGACATCAATCGGATGCTGGGGCCGGATCTGATCTACAAATGCGGCTCCACCCTCATCGCCGTACTGACGGTAAAGGACCGATTCCATTGGATCTCCATCGGGGACAGCCGCATCTATCTCTACCGGGCAGGCTTCGTCAATCAGCTGAACACAGACCATGACCTGATGCAGCTGTGGATGCCGGAAATTCTCTCCGGCGACCGATCTTATGCCGCAGCAACCCAGGATCCGGAAGGACGAAAGGTCACCAGCTTCATTGGCATGGGAGACCTGAAATATATGGACTACAGCCGCCAGGCCATCCGCCTCCGGCCGGGAGACCGGCTGATCCTGGTGACGGACGGTGTATACGGTGCCGTTCCACCGGAAACCATGGCCGCGATCTTCAAGGCTAACCAAAACGTATCCGATGCCGCCCAGGCATTGGATCAGGCGGTGCGGGTAGCGGCCCTGCCACACCAGGACAACTACACAGCGCTGATACTGGGCTTCTGAGGTGGAGGTTATGGATCCGAATCTTTGTCTGCGCTGTATGGCAGGCACAGTCCAGGGCGGCATCTGCGACCACTGCGGAAAGCCCAGACCGGAGAAGCCGAATCCGGTGGCCCTGCCTCCGCAGACCATTCTCCATGGCAGATACTTCCTGGGCTATCCTCTGGGGGTTGGCGGCTTCGGCATTACCTACGCCGCATTGGACCTGCAAAAAAACGTCCGGGTAGCCGTCAAGGAGCTCTTCCCCGGGACCAGCGTTTACAGGCAGCAAGGCACGGGCCTTGTGCTGCCCAACCTGGGCCAAGCCGAGAATTTTGGCACCTTCCGGCTTGCTTTTCAGAAGGAAGCCAAAACCCTGATGGAGCTCCAGGGGCAGCCGGGCGTTGTCCGGATCTACCACGCTTTCAGCGAAAACAACACCGTTTATTATGTGATGGAGTTTCTGGAGGGCGAGGACCTGCGCAGCCGTCTGCAAAGGACCGGCCCCATGAGCTGGGAGGTCTTCGCCCCCAAGCTGCGGCTCCTGCTGGACGGCCTGGAACGGCTGCACAATGCCGGGATGATTCATCGGGATATCAGCCCGGACAACATCTTCCTGACGGACCAGGGTGGCTGCTGTCTCATTGATTTCGGCTCCGTTCGGGCCTACCAGGTGGTGGACCATTTTACCACCCATCTGAAGCAGTGCTTCGCCCCCTGGGAGCAGTTTTTCTCCCAGAGCAAGCAAGGCCCCTGGACCGATATTTACGCTCTGTGCGTCACCGCCTACTACACCCTGTCCGGCACCCTGCCTCCAATCGCTCCCAGCCGCCGCCAGCAGGACACCGCAGTCCCCTTGAGCAAACTCTGCCCTAGCCTTCCAAAAGCTGTCGCAAAGGCCCTCACCCAGGGCATGGCAGTGGAGGCGGAAAACCGGATCCAATCCATTGGGGAGCTGCGCTCCCGGCTCTTTCCAGGCGCAGACCATGGCCACTCCCAGTCCGGCTTTTTTCGGCAGCTCGTTTGCCTCTCCGGCATATATGCCGGGCAGAGCTGGCCTCTGAAGCCAGGCTGCTCCCTACGCTTTGGCCGACGGAGCGACTGCGTGATCCGCTACCCGGACGGGACTCAGGGGGTTAGCCGCAACCAGTGTCTGCTGTATATCAGCGAACAGGGCAGCGCCTTTCTGCGGGATGAAAATTCCAGCTACGGTACATATTTGGTAACCAACGGAAAAGTGGAGCGCGCCATGCCGGGACAGTGGTTCCCGGTGGATGCCTCCGGATTCGGATTTGGAAAGCGGGAGCTTTTCCAGATTCAGTGAGGGATGTTATGCAAATTGAATATTTTAAGTACTCCTCCATCGGGAACCGTCCCGTAAACGAGGACAGCGTTTTTTGTGAAACAAGCGGCCCCCAAAGCGTCTGCGCCGTGGTCTGTGATGGACTGGGAGGCCACGGTGGCGGAAAAGACGCCTCCCAGATCGGCGTTTCGGCGCTGAAATGGGAGCAGACCACACTGCCTTCTGAAAAAGAGCTGCTGGCCCGATTCAACACGGCCAACCAGGAGATCATTGCCCGGCGCTCGGATCCCCGGCAGATGAAGACCACCGCCGTGGCCCTCTACATCTCCGGCAACCAAGCCCGCTGGTGCCACATCGGTGACTCCCGGCTGTACCACTACTACAACGGAGAACTGAAAGACTACACAAGAGACCACAGTGTCTGCCAAGTGGCGGTCCGCATGGGAGAGATCACCCGCCGGGAGATCCCCGGCCACCCGGACAGGAGCAAAATTCTCCGGGCCCTGGGCTCTGAGCACATTGAACCGGAGCTCCACCCGGTTGTGACCCTGGACAAGGGCTTTCACGCCTTTCTGCTGTGCTCCGATGGGCTGTGGGAGCGGCTCCAGGAGGATGAGATCATGCTGGATCTCCACAGAGCCACCAATCCGGAGCAATGGCTTTTCGATCTGCGGGTCCGGGCAGAGAGCCGCAAACACACGGATGTAGACAACAATACCGCCGTGGCCCTATATGTCATGGTGGACTAGGAGTGTGAAAATCATGAGAAGAAAAGTGATTTCTTTTGTACTGTCTCTGACATTGCTTGCCGGTCTGGCCCTGACCGCCGGTGCCGCCGAGGCCGGAAAATTCTTACGGGGAAGCTATGAAATGGCGGAGGAGCAGCTGCTGCTTTTCGGGAAGCCCCTGCCCGCCGGAGGCACCCTGACTGTCTCCTCGGACTCTGTCACCCTGGACGCTGCCGCGGCCACCGTTGGCGAGGTAAAAACCCCGGTGACGGTCTACTGCCTGGTAGACGCCACTACTTCCCTGAATGAGGCCCAGCAGAAACAGCAGCAGGATATCCTGGCCAACATCGCCAGCCGTCTGGGAGAAGAGGACAACATGGTCATTGCCACCTTTGACGAGAAACTGGTGGAAGGCAGTCTGACCGGTGACAGTCAGGTCATCAATACCACCGCGCAAACCATCGGCCGGAGCATTTGGACCAAAAACCTCTATCAGTCCGTGATTCAGGCTGTAAACGCCCTGGAAACCGGGACCCAATACCACACGGACCGGCTGCTGCTGATCCTCTCCGATGGCAATGACTGCGGCAAGACGGACGTCACCGAAGAGAAGGCCATTGCTGCCATTGAAAAGACCAACCTACCGGTGTACTGCGTAGCCCTCACCGGCAACTACATGAACAGTGAACTGACCAACAGCGTCAAGCACCTGAAGCGCCTGGCAGAGGCCTCTATGGGTGGCCAGTGCTACGTCCCGGCAGAGGAGCAGATTTCCGCCGCCAATGCCGCAGACAAGATCTGGCAAAATGTCCAGGCCGGTTCTCTCATCTGGGTAGGGCTAAAGAGCTTACCAGGTCTGGACCGGGATTTTGTACTGCGGGTGCAGTATAAGACCGATACGGCCAAGCTGGAAGACACCATCACCATCTATGCCGCGGACCTCCCTCAACGGCTGCCTGCGGAAACCCTGGAGCCTGTCTCCCAGGAGCCTGCCCAGCCTGATGCTCAAGCTCCCACCATCCCCCTGTGGGGCTGGATCTCCATCGGTGCCGGCCTGGTCATCCTGGTCGTTATCATCCTTCTGGTGGTCAAGAAGAAAAAAACTCAGCCGGATGACACGAACACTTCCACCGACACTGACAGCGACACCGATGCGTCCAAGCCCATTGTGGATACTCCCGTCATTGACGACATAGGCTCCACCACTTCCGTTGGGACCTGGGAATGGAATACCAACAATCACGCGACTCAACCCGTTGGGTCTCCCATCAACGGCTGCAAGCTGGAATTTGTGGCTCTGATGCATCCGGATGTCCACTTTGAGTATCGGCTTCCTGCCCACGCCCCCACCACCTTTGGCCGGGACAGCCGGGCGGACCTGATCCTCAACGGCAACGACGCCAAGCTCTCCGGCATCCACTTTGAAGCGGAGTGGGACGAGAAGCACCTGTACCTCCGGGACAAAGGCTCCACCAACGGCACACGGATCAACGGCGGTGTCTGCAAGCCCGAAAGCTGGATTCAGGTAGAGGACGGCAGCCTGCTCAGTGCCGGTGGCTATGAATACCGAGTCAGTGTTTCCTCCCTGAAGGCCTGAATTGGAGAAAAGAGGATGGAGCTATGCAGGTAAATTTATGCTTTGGGTGCATGGAGCCTACGGATAGCTACCCCTGCCCCCATTGCGGCTATACACCGAGCCAAAAAGGTGCGGAATGGGCCCTGCAGCCCGGATCGATCCTGAACGGCAAATACATGGTCGGCAGGATCCTTGGCCAGGGCGGCTTCGGCATCACCTACATCGGCTGGGACATTGCCCTGGAGAAGAAGGTCGCCGTCAAGGAGTACTACCCCTCCGGTCAGGTGGGCCGGACTCCGGGGACCAACGCTCTGAGCTGGTACACCAGCGAAAGTGCGGCCCTAGCCCGGCAGACAGGCCTGGAAATGTTCCTGAAGGAGGCCCGAAAAATGTCTAAAGTGGACGATGTCTCCGGCATCGTCCGGGTCCGGGACCTATTCCAGGAGAACCAGACCGCCTACATCGTTATGGACTACGTGGAGGGCGAAACCCTGAAGGCCCGGCTCCAGAAAACCGGCCCCATGGCCTGGGACCAGGCAAAAGGCATCTTCCAGCCTGCCATCCGGGCCATGGAGCAGGTCCACAAAGCGGGCCTCATTCACCGGGATCTGAGCCCGGACAACCTGATGCTGACCAAGGACGGCCAGGTGTTTATCCTGGACCTGGGGGCCGCCAAGGATTTGAACATCAATACCGGAGCTTCCTCCATGCAGGTGGCCAAGAGCGGATTCAGCCCCTTCGAGCAGTACAGCCAGCGGGGCGGCTCCGGCCCCTGGACCGACGTGTATGCCATGGCCGCCACGGTCTACTACACCCTCACGGGAGTGCTCCCGCCCGCGGCTATTGACCGTGTAGAGGAAGATACCATGGACTGGTCCTTAGTGTCCCCCCTCCCTGGGCGTGCACGGGAGGCACTGAGGGCTGCCATGGCGGTGTCCGTGAAGAAACGGACGCAGAGTATGGAGGAGCTGGAAAAGGGGCTCTTTGGGACGGAGAATAAAACACCCCCAAAGCCGAAACTTGCACAGAAAGTGAAGCCGGAAAAAGAGCGCCCCAGAAGGCCAACCGCTCGGGGAAAAAGGTTGATTGCCGCAGTGGCGGCGGTGATTGTTGTGGTAGGCTGCGGGGTTTGGCTGAGTTTGAGGGGACAGAAGGCAGAAGCACCTACAAATGCACAGGTCAAGATTGTCAAAGGAAATCAGCAAGCAACGACTATTGCAGCGGGCGGTTACCATACAGTTGGTGTGCGTAACAGCGGTAAAATTGCAGCTATTGGAAGTAATTCGGATGGACAAACTGCAGTAAGTCCTCTGCATGACATAGTTGCTGTTTCCGCCGGTAATCATCATACAGTCGGTCTACACAGCGATGGTACAGTTGTTGCCATCGGGGATAACTCAAATGGTCAATGCAGCATACATTCATGGAAGGATATCGTTTCCATCGCAGCCGGAGGCGATCATACCGTTGGACTGCATAGCGACGGTACAGTAGAGGCTGTCGGAAAAAACATGGATGGTCAATGTGTTGTCTTCAAATGGAGTGACATTGTAGCTGTTTCCGCCGGTAGAGACCATACAGTAGGACTACGTAGTGATGGAACAGTTGTTGCCACTGGCCTCAACAATTTGGGACAATGCGATGTTAGCAACTGGACCGATATTGTAGCCATTTCCGCTGGCTATTGCCATACAGTTGGTTTGCGAAGTGATGGATCTGTCGTAGCTGTAGGGCTCAATAGCCTTGGAGAATGTAATACAGACAAATGGGCCAGTATTATAGCCATTTCTGCGGGCAATTCTCATACTGTGGGCCTACGCAGTGACGGAACAATTGTTTCCGCAGGATCCAACCGCTTTGGGCAATGTAATGTGGATAGTTGGACTGATATTGTTTCCGTTTCTGCTGGCAATGCACACACTGTAGGTCTACGCAGCAATGGAGAAGTATGCGCCACCGGACTCAATGACAACGGCCAATGCGATGTCTCCACCTGGACCAACATCCGTACCCCCTAGAATTCTCCTAAAGCACCCTTCCATCGGCATCCCTTGTACTAATAAGAAAAGAAAAGAGGAGCCCATTATGAAAAAAACAATCTGCACTCTCTGCGTTCTCCTGCTTACCCTGGCTCTGACCGGCTGCAAATCCAACGATTACAAAAAGGCCCAGCAGGCCTACAGCGATGGAGACTATGTCCTGGCCATGGAGACCTACAAAACCCTTGGGGACTACAAGGATTCCCAGGCACGTTACCAGGAGGCTCAGGATGCCCTTTGGAAGAAGATGGTGCCCGGCGATTGGCGGCTGGATGCGCAGCTGGATATCTCCGATATATTTACGGAGGGAATTGAAAAGGCAATCAATTCAGGCGATGAAACAACCAAGCTGTTTGCCCAGGCTATGGCCGGGAAGGATATCCGTTGCATCCTGGCCGCAAACTTCCACTTCACCGAATCCGGTACTTACAGTGTTGATTTTGAATTACTGAATGCGGATGAATTTTCCAACACCCTGATGGCAGTCCTCCGTGAAGCCTTGAAAAGTTATCTGAAAGAGTTTGTGAAGAGCGAGGGTCTCACCCTGGAAGACTTCTACACGACCGTAGGCACCGATGATTGGGACGAAATTTTGGATACTATTTTCGGTGAAGACCTTGATGACCTGGTTGCGGAACTCAACGTAGATAAGCTTCTGAAGGAGTCTATAGCCAAGGAATCCCTCACCGGTCAATACCAAATCAAGGACGGCGTTATTTTCTGCAACGGAGAGGACAGCCAATTTGTCTACAACCCGGACACCGATACCATCACCGTAACACTGAGCGGTGACCTGCAGGAGTTTCTGGGCAAAGATACCGCGACTCTTGAACGGGCCTGACAGGAAGGTTGATACCTATGGAACTGAACAAATGCCTAGGCTGCATGGAAAACTACCAGGGCACCCCCTGCCCCCACTGCGGCTATGATCCCAACCGGGTGAAGGGCCAGGAATATACCCTGCCGCCCCAGACCATTCTGGCCGGGAAATATCTGGTGGGACGGATGCTGGGTCAGGGGGGCTTCGGTATCACATACATCGGCTGGGACATTGCCTTAGAGCGAAAAGTAGCCATTAAGGAGTATTACCCCAATGGCTTGGTGGGCCGGTCTCAGACAAGCCGGGTCCAGCTGGTCTGGTATTCCGGCCCTCTGGCGGAACAGGCCCGGAAGGATGGTATGGACGCTTTTCTCCGGGAAGCCCGAAAGATGACCAAGGTCAGCGCCATTCCCCGGGTCGTCCAGGTACGGGACCTGTTCTACGAAAACGGAACGGCCTACATCGTCATGGACTTTGTAGAGGGCCGAACCCTAAAGAAACAGCTGGAAGCCAAGGGTCCTATGACCTGGAACCAATTGAAACCGATCCTTTTGCCCGCCGCCCAGGCTATGGAGCAGGTCCACCGGGCAGGGCTCATTCACCGGGATCTAAGCCCGGACAACCTGATGCTCACCCCCGATGGAGATGTGCGAATATTGGATCTGGGGGCCGCCAAGGACCTGAAAAAGGGCAGCGGTGTCTCCTCTATGCAGGTGGCCAAGGGGGGCTTCAGCCCACCGGAGCAGTATTTCCAGCAGGGGTCCTCCGGCCCCTATACAGATGTATACGCTCTGGCAGCCACAGCCTACTATGCCCTCACGGGCAAGGTCCCCGTACCCGCCATCGACCGGATGAACAAGGACAGTCTGCGCTGGGACCTGCCGGAGCTGGCAGGTCCCCCGGAAAACGTGGTCCATGCCCTGCGCAGAGCCATGTCCCTTCGCAGTCAGGACCGGCCCCAGACCATGGGAGAATTCGCCGCCCTGCTGACGCAGAAGGGCCACACCCTGAAAAAAGGGCTCCCCAAGCCCGCTATCATCGGCCTCAGCGCCATAGCGGCGATATGCCTGATTGTGGGAGCTGTTGGCCTTCTGGGCGGAACAAAGAAGAGCACTCCGAAGACCGGTTCCTCTGCCGTCTCCGCTTCCCTGCCCACCAATTCGGCAGAGGCAGACGGCGTTTACCGGCTGTCCCAGGCTGCGGACCTGGAACTCCTGCGGAGCCACCCGGAGGGGGAGTTTGTGCTGACAGGGGATATCGACCTGAGTGGCGTAAGCTTTGAGGCCGTTCACTCCTTCAGCGGTACACTGGACGGAAACGGATACTGGATCCGGGGACTGACCACAGATACAAAAACCGCCGGTGGCAGCATTCTGTTTGAGACCGTTGCTATCGAGGCCCAGGTCAAAGACCTAGGGCTGGAAATCCGAGTCTCGGCCACCGGGGCCAATCAGCCCCAAATCGATGGTTTGTGCAGCAACAACCAAGGCACCATCTCCGGCTGTACCGTCAATTCCACCATATCGGGCCTTCGTAGCTACAGTCCCATTGCCGCCTCGAATACTGGCACAGTCAGCAACTGCAAAACAGTCACAGAAGCAGAGTCCTGCCAAAGCGTCCGGGGGATCCTGGGTTCCAACAAAGGAACGATAAAAGAATGCCAAGTAACCATAACCGCCAAGAATGGTGGTGTGGAGGCGTTGATCGATCGCAATTACAGCGGTTCTGTAGAACTCTGCTACGCAGCAGTTACAGTGGAAAGTTGCCACTTCTTTGATGGCCTGGCAAGCCAAAATTACGCACCCTTCAAAAATTGTACCGTCTCTGGCCAAATTGCCAGCACTCGGGAGGATGATTTTTATTGGAACGGCACCGCGAACGAAGGCTATGGAAGCAAAATCCTCAACTGCACCCTTTCCGTCACGGACAAGCGCACCGGAAAAACACTTCCCATCGCCCCTTCCTACGTAGAAGCTTCTGAGGAAACTGCCCCGGCCACGGATACCTCCCCCGGCTCAGGCACCCTGGCAGACCCCTATAAAATCAGCTCCGCCGCAGATCTGGAAAAGCTGCGGACAGACTCCAAGTCCCACTTTGTGCTGGCCAAAAATCTCGACCTGTCCGGGGTCGCCTTTACTCCCATTCAGGAATTCAGCGGCACTTTGGACGGAGGCGGCTATACCATTTCCGGACTGAGCCCCAGCTTCAGCAAGGGTGAAAGCTACTGGAACGGAGCCCTCTTTTTCAAACTGACAAAAAACGCCGTGGTGAAAAACCTGGGTGTCAAATGCAGCCTGACCACCAGCAAAGAGAAGTCCAACGGGGCCGGGATCGCCGTCAGTAACGAAGGCCTGATTCAAAACTGTACCGTGGAAATCAAAGCCCGGGGCTGCTACGCCCTGGGGGGAATTACCCAAAATAATGTTTACTGCGGCACAATTCAGGACTGCTCCGTAACCATTGTGGCCCAGGACTGCAAATTTGTCGGAGGAATCGGAGAATATCAAGCCGGCACCATTCGCGGATGTCAGGCAAAAATCGAGCTGACAGACGCCACCTCCATAGGAGGCATCGCCTACGCCAATGCCGGAACGGTGGAAAACTGCACCACCTCCGGCACTGTGACCACCAAATACACCAACGGCATTCTGGCCGGAGTCGTGGGAGAAAACATCAGCGGCGGCCAGGTATCGAACTGTACGTCTTCCGTTACCAGCTCCGGCACCTCCCTGCCTGCCATTGGATAACGAGGAAATAATAACAAAGGAGCTCGCATCATGCACAGGTATCGCTACTATCGGGCCTCTAAGGCCGCCACCGTGTTCTGGTGGATCAGAACCATATTCGTCCTCAGCGGCATTGGCAACGTAACAGGCCGCCATCCCTTGCTGGGCCTGGGCACCATCATCGTCGGCCTTTTATTGGAGATTCTTGCGGAGGATGACGTGGAAAAAACGCTGCTGCGGAATTGGAAAAAGGACCTGAACGAGGAACGCATCCGTGCCAATGTGTTTGAAGCTGTCCGGGCTTATAACCAAAATCCTTGCCAGCAGTCGCTGAATTATATCCGCACCCTGAATCCGGAGGCGGCGGACTACATCCGCCGGAACGCCGGAAAAAAACAGAAGTAAGGGCAGGAGGACATGCTATGGAATTTAACAGATGCCCAGGCTGTATGGAGCCTTCTCAGGAAAATCCCTGTTCCCGCTGCGGCTTCGACAGCCGGAGGCCTTCGGGTATGGAATACGCCCTACCGCTGAACACCATTCTGGCAGGGAAATACGTGGTTGGCCGAGTCCTGGGCCAGGGAGGCTTCGGCATTACTTACATCGGCTGGGACCTTGCCCTGGAGCGGAAGGTCGCCATTAAGGAATACTATCCCTCCGGCCAGGTCAGCCGCACCCAAGGGACCCGGAGCCTGACCTGGTACACAACAGAGCAGGCAAGCGTGGCCCGGAAAAGCGGCATGGAAATGTTCCTGAAGGAAGCCCGGAAGATGGTGAAGGTGGATAATATTCCCGGTGTTGTCCGGGTGCTGGAGCTCTTCCAGGAGAATGGCACCGCCTATATCGTCATGGAATTTGTGGAGGGCGAAACTCTGAAGACCAGGCTTCAAAAGACCGGTCCCCTCTCCTGGAGTCAGACAAAGGCGATCTTCGAGCCTGTGGTCCACGCTATGTCCAAAGTCCACCGGGCAGGGCTGGTCCACCGGGATCTGAGCCCGGACAACCTGATGCTCACCGCTGACGGCAGCGTCAAGATCTTAGACCTGGGCGCCGCAAAAGACCTGAACGTCAATTCCGGCGCCTCCTCCATGCAGGTTGCCAAAAGCGGCTTCAGTCCCTTAGAGCAATATATCCAACGGGGCAATTCCGGCCCCTGGACGGATGTATATGCCATAGCCGCCACCATCTACTACACCCTCACCGGCAAACTGCCCCCCAACGCCGTAGACCGGCTGGACCATGACACCCTCTCCTGGTCGGAGCCCGGCCTCACGGCACTGTCTCCCGCCGCCCTGGCAGCATTGGAGCATGCCATGGAAGTACAGATATCCGACAGAATTCAAACCATGGACGAATTAGAGCAGCGACTGTTCTCCGGCCCCATTCCCCAAGCCACCCCCATTCAGGAAAAGCCGCCGGAAGTGGCAGCTATGCGGAAGACGTATGCTCCTTTTCACATTGCGGCGATGGTTTTAACGGGGGTGCTCTTTGTTGCGGCGCTATGTCTCTCCCTGGATACAGGCAGCGGAAACACCAAAAATATCCGTGGTGAAGTTGCCCCAGCATCCACAGAGGCACCTGCCGCAAAGCCGGAGTCTGCCCCCGAGGAAACCGCCCCGACGCTTTCCCTAGGCAGCAGCCAAGGCAACCATTATTCCAATAGCTTCATAGGCATTCAGTGCACTTTGGACGATAGCTGGACATTTCTTTCGGATGCGGAAATTAAGGAACGAAACAACTTAACCGGCCAGGTCTTCGGAGAAAAATATCAGGAAGCGTTGAACGACGCAGATACACTACTTGATATGATGGCAACAAACGCAAACGGATATGACACAATCAACATAGGCTTTGAAAAACTTTCGGGAGCAAATGTCCTTATTTCTGAGTCGAATTATGTGAATATAGTGAAAGATGATTTAGTGGATGTTTTGAGTAGCGGTGGACTTTCCGATATATCACTCAAAACCACAGAAATAACATTTGCAGGTGAGACCCACACCTGTATATGCATTTCTGCCAGCTTTTCGGGAACTCCTGTCTACGAGACTCTCGTTTGTGTAAAACGTGGAAATTACATGGCATTAATCACCGTATGTACTTGGTTTACAGACACTACCTTGCAGCTCTTGAACTGCTTCCAGCCCCTCTAACCTTCCTCAGAAAGGAACGCCAAAAAATGATACAAAACAGATGCTTTGGCTGCATGGAGCCCATCCAGTCCTACCCCTGCCCCAACTGCGGCTTTGATCCCGGCAAGTCCCAAAGCGCGGAATATACCCTGCCCATGGGCACCATCCTGGCCGGGAAATACCTGGTGGGCCGTGTCCTGGGCCAGGGCGGCTTTGGCATCACCTATATCGGTTGGGATATGGCTCTGGAGCGGAAAGTTGCCATCAAGGAATTTTACCCCTCCGGCCAGGTCAGTCGTGCCCCGGGAGATACAAGCCTGACCTGGTACTCCACAGAGGCGGCACAGCAGGCCCAACAGAACGGAATGGGTATGTTTTTGAAGGAAGCCCGAAAAATGTCCAAGGTGGACAGCATTCCGGGAGTCGTCCGGGTGCAGGACCTGTTTCAGGAGAACGCAACAGCCTACATCATCATGGACTTTGTGGAGGGCGTCACCCTGAAGGCCAATCTTCAAAAAACCGGCCCTCTCCCCTGGTCCCAGGCGAAGGATATCTTTCTTCCCGCCATCCGGACCATGGAGCAGGTCCATCAAGCAGGGCTCATCCACCGGGATCTGAGCCCAGACAACCTGATGCTCACCCCAGAGGGCGGTGTGCGGGTCCTGGACCTGGGAGCCGCCAAGGACCTGAGCATCAGTTCCGGCCTATCCTCCATGCAGGTAGCCAAAAGCGGCTTCAGCCCCTGGGAGCAGTACCTCCAGCAGGGCGGCTCCGGCCCCTGGACGGATGTATACGCCATGGCGGCAACAATTTACTACACCCTCACCGGAAAGCTGCCGCCCAACGCCGTGGACCGAGCCAATCAGGACACCATCTCCTGGGTCGAGCCCGGCCTGGCGGCAATGCCCTCCGGAGCTTTGAAGACCCTGCAAAAAGCCATGGCTGTTCAGGCTCGTGACCGGATCCAATCTATGGAGATCCTGGAGAAAGGCTTGTTTGAAGAAAAGGAGGCCCCGGCGGCTCCGAAGGTGGAAAAAGCAGCGCCCAAGAAGGTCTCCCAAAGAAGGCCCGGCAAATCCAGCCCCCGCTGGCTGATACCGACAGCCGCCGCATTGGTCCTCTGCTTAGGAGCCACGGTGTTGCTTCCCCGTAAAACCCAAAAATCTACCACCCAGGGCATCTCTGCCCCTAAATCCTCCCCGTCCCAGCCCGGCGCAGCGGCTTCCAGTACAAAATTCGATGATGACACCACCTATATCGCTCAGCTGAGCACCTGGACCGAGCACATATCCACTTTGGAGAATGTAGGGACGATGCGCAGCTATCTGGACAGCCAAGACCAGGAGCGGTGCCGAATCTATGAGGATTTGGACGGAAAACGGCAATACGTGTTCACGGCAGAGTACGATGAAAACGGGAAGGTTGCGATGGAGCGGTGCTATGACGGGAATGGGGCGCTGCAGAGGGTGAATAACTCCTCTTGGGCCTCCAATGGTCAGCTTGTCTCCTATGAAGCACTGGATGGTGCTGGAACGTGTATTTTGCATACAGAGCGAACATTGGATGCCAATAATCGCTGTATCAGCTGGGTGCAAACAGACGGTAACGGAAAAACACGCCTAACAGCAAGCAACGACTACGCTTCGGATGGTTCCTACACAACAACCGTAAAAAAGGCCAACGGGAATATTGACTATACTGCACAGTTCAATGCTGAAGGGCAAGAGACCTCCTTCTCGTACTATACCCCGGACGGTAAGCTGGAGGGATATTCGGACTACACTTATGACGCCAACGGGAATCGAAGCCAGCAACTGCAGTATAGTGCCACTGGAAACCTGGAATATGAAACAAGGTTTACCTATGACAGCAATAAGCTCATTCAGAAAATCCGTTTTTCACACGGAAAGCAGTATAGCACTACTGACTACACCTACGGTTCCTATGGTGAGCTGTTAAACAGTCATGTCAAAGATAACTATTCTGAATACCAGGAAACGCGATTCTGCAGTATCAGCGGTACGTTCATTCGTGAATACACAATATATCCCACCCCCTCTGAATATGACTGGAATTCAATTTCTCAATATGACTGGGATGGTAATATCATTTCCAGTGATAGCTATCAGCAGGACGGAAGTCTGGCTTTCTCAACAGACTACACTTATGATGAGTTTGGAGACAGCACAGGCTCCACTTCCACAACCTATCTTGACAGCGGCAGCTATAGTGTTCGTGAATACGATGCCGAATACAACCCCATATCCAGCGTTACCTACAACAGCAACGGAGCAAAAGACCACTGGACCGAATATGTCTATTCTGAGAATACACGTAGGGATAACGACTACAATTCTGACGGCACCCTGGCATCGTACACCGAGCATCAGTATAATGACCAGCAAATGGAGTTGTGGAACAAATCCTATGACGCCGAAGGTAATCTGACATCCGAATACGTGTATACCTACGATACCAACGGTGCACAGGAAAAAATTACCGCCACCTATTACTACTCCTGGAACGGCGGTAAATCCGTCACAGAATACGACGGCGACTGGAACCAACTCTCTCGGAAAGAGTACGACGCCAACGGCAATCTGACCTCCTCCGAGTAAGTCTTATTTTTCCTAAAAGAGGTGCCCCCCCATGTTCGTCTCCATTCTCGGCGACTCCATCAGCACATACCTGGGCTTTCAGCCCCCGGGGTACGCTGTCTATTACCAGGACTATTACCGCCACGTCAACGAACTGACCTCGGTATATGACACCTGGTGGGCAAAGGTCAACCAATATCTGCGGGCCTACATCTGCGTGAATAACGCCTACTCCGGCAGCAAAGTCATGGGCACCGAATTCCCCTGTGCCTGCTGCGCGCAGCGGACCGGGACTCTGCACACAGCCTCTGCCCGGCCGGACATCATTCTTGTCTACCTCGGGTTTAACGATTTTGGCAGCGGAGAACCGGTCTGTGGGCCATGGTATGCACCGGAGAAAGGAACCTGTTTCTACAGCTGCTACAGACGGATGCTCCGGCAGGTGAAGACCAATTACCCACAGGCATCAATCATCTGTGCCACCCTGATGAGGAGCTATGTGCGAGGAGCTGAAGGCTCCCCCTTCCCGGAAAAATATGCGGGAGTCCCCTTCGAAGCCTACAACGACGCCATCCGAAGGGCAGTTCTGAAAGAGGGGGTAATGCTGGCGGACCTGGCTGCTTGCGGCAGTCGCTATGAAACACTAGACGGGACACATCCCACCGCAAAGGGGCACATGACCTTGGCTAGTAGCTGGGTCTCCTGTCTGGCAGCCCTGCAAAAGGACGGTTTACTCTAAGAAAGAGAGGATCCATATGGAACTATCAAAATGCCTGGGCTGCATGGAGGATCTCCAGGGCTACCCCTGCCCCCACTGCGGCTACGACCCAGTCAAAGAAAAACGCCCGGAATACGCCCTTCCCCCGGAAACCATCCTGGCGGGAAAATACCTGGTGGGCAGAGTCCTGGGCCAGGGCGGCTTCGGCATTACCTACATTGGCTGGGACCTGGCCCTGGAGCGAAAGGTGGCAATCAAGGAATACTACCCCTCCGGCCAAGTCAGCCGCAGTCCAGGGACCAGGAGTCTAACCTGGTATACCAATGAACCGGCGGTACAAGCCCGGGAGGACGGAATGAAGATGTTCCTGAAGGAAGCCCGGAAGATGGTCAAGGCCGACAGCATCCCCGGCGTTGTCCGAGTGCTGGACCTGTTTCAGGAGAACGGAACCGCCTATATCGTCATGGACTTTGTATCGGGAGAGACTCTGAAGACTCGACTGCAGAAAACCGGTCCCATGACCTGGACCCAGGCGGCCCCGATCTTCCGGCCCGCCATCCGTGCCATGGAGCAGGTCCACCAGGCGGGACTAATCCATCGGGACCTGAGTCCGGACAACCTGATGCTGACCCCTAACGGCGATGTCAAGGTATTGGACCTGGGTGCAGCCAAAGATCTGAATCTGAACTCCGGTGCCTCCTCTATGCAAGTGGCGAAAAGCGGTTTCAGCCCCTTTGAGCAGTACACCCAGCGGGGCGGCTCCGGGCCTTGGACGGATGTGTATGCCATGGCGGCTACACTTTATTTCACCCTTACCGGAAAGCTCCCACCCGTCGCCACCGATCGCGTTGACGAGGATACCATTTCCTGGGATATCCCCTGCCTGGACACTCTGCCCGGGGCGGCCCTGGCGGCCATGAAAAAGGCTATGGCGGTTTCTGCCAAGCAGCGAACCCAGAGCATGGAGGAGCTGGAAAAAGGGTTGTTTGAGGCAGGGCAGCAGCCGAAGGTTGTTCCGAAAGAAAAAGGGGGCCAAAAACCGAAGCGAAAACCGGAATCTGCCCCGGAGGTAAAGCCGGAGGCATACCGACAGAAACAGTCAGAACCGGAAACCAATTCCCAATCAGTCACAAAGAAAAACACAAAAAAGCTTCTGGTTGCCGCCGCGGCGGTGGCTGTGGTGCTGGGCGGAATATTCTGGGGCATCGTAAAACCTGCCCGGGATTATAAAAAGGCCCAGGCCTTGATGGACTTTGGGCAGTACAAACAGGCGCAGACTGCCTTTGAAGCCCTGGGAAGCTATCAGGACAGTGCCCAGAAAGCAAAGGATGCACAAAAGCAGGAAGAAAACCAGTCGGCCTATCAGCAGGCCCAGGCCCTAATGGACTTTGGGCAGTACCCCGGTGCGGCAATCGCCTTTTCCAAACTGGGAGACTATCAGGACAGTGAGGAACGCGTCCAGGAAGCCAGAGAAAAGCAGCAAATTGCCACGATTGCCGCAGGGAACTGGCACACCGTAGGCCTTCGCAGGGACGGCACCGTGGTAGCCGTGGGGGGAAATGACCATGGCCAATGTGATGTCAGCGGCTGGAGGGACATTGTAGCCGTTGCTGCAGGAAATAGTTACACCGTAGGTCTTCGCAGGGATGGCACCGTGGTAGCCGTGGGCGATAATTACAATGGCCAATGTGACGTCAGCGGTTGGAGGGACATTGTGGCCGTTTCCGCAGGAGACATTCACACCGTAGGCCTTCGCAGGGACGGCACCGTGGTAGCCGTGGGATACAATGGATATGGCCGATGTGACGTCAGCGACTGGAGGGACATTGTGGCCGTTGCTGCAGGAGTCGATTACACCGTAGGCCTTCGCAGGAACGGCACCGTGGTAGCTGTGGGGCACAATGGACTTGGCCAATGTGACGTCAGCGACTGGACGGATATCCGCACACCCTAGCAACATGGAACCGGAATCGGAAAGAGAGGAATTGTCTATGGAATTGAACAAATGTCTGGGCTGCATGGAGAATTTTCAAGGGTATCCCTGTCCGAAGTGTGGCTATGATCCTCAACTGGTGCAGGGCAATGAATATGTGTTGCCTCCTCAGACCATTCTAAACGGCAAATATCTGGTAGGAAAGGTCCTGGGCCAAGGTGGCTTTGGCATTACCTACATTGGTTGGGACATTGCCCTGGAGCGGAAGGTGGCCATTAAGGAATACTACCCCTCTGGCCATGTCAGCCGCAGTCCAGGTACTCTTCAGCTCACCTGGTATTCCAGCGAACCGTCTCAGGCAGCTCGGCAGGACGGCATGCAGATGTTCCTAAAGGAAGCCAGAAAAATGGTCAAGGTAGAGAATATCCCAGGAGTCGTTCGGGTACTGGATCTGTTTCAGGAAAATGGAACCGCTTACATTATAATGGAATATGTCCAGGGCACAACTCTGAAAACTTATTTACAGAAGAATGGCCCCATACCCTGGGAGCAGGCCAAGCAAATTTCTTATCCGGTAATTTCTTCCATGGAGCAGGTACACCAGGCAGGACTGGTGCACCGGGATTTAAGCCCGGACAACCTGATGCTGACCCCCACCGGCGATGTCAAAATCCTGGACCTGGGAGCCGCCAAAGACTTAAGCATCAATTCCGGCGCTTCCTCCATGCAAGTGGCTAAGAGCGGCTTCAGCCCCCTGGAGCAGTATGTTCACCGGGGCAGCTCCGGTCCTTGGACAGATGTCTATGCTATGGCGGCCACAATTTATTATGCCATCACCGGAACACTTCCACCCAATGCCGTTGATCGGCTGGCATGTGACACCCTCTCCTGGGCAGAACCGAAACTCAAGCTGCTTCCCGCTGCTGCCCGGGATGCCTTGCAAAAGGCACTGACAGTACAATTTAAAAATCGCACTCAGTCTATGCACGAACTGGAGCAGGGCCTGTTTTCGGAGGAAGCACCCACCTTTGCAGCACAAAAGCAGCAGTCCGCCGTTCAGAAAGCGCCAACGGAGAAACACAGCAAGTCTGCTCCCTCTGCCTGGCTTGTTCCCACAGTCGCCATACTCGTTGTCTGTCTGCTTTTCGGCGCACTGCTCCCCACGATGGCTTCAACGTCGGCTGGCAAGAGAGACAGCACCGAAACAATACCGGTCTCAGACAGTCCAGAAACAACTGCATCACCTGCTTATGATGCGCCCGACGATGATGATTTTGACCGCTACGATGACCATGAGACGGCAGAAGTCCAGGCAACAGCCGCCACAGCAGAGCCTTCCAATTACATCGATTCTCTGCAAGGAGATTGGCAGACAGTTTCCCTGGACAGTTCGTATACGGATGCATCAGCAATCGTCCTCACGCAAAAAATCCGCTGCACGGAGATGACAGTAAACATCAAAATTGAGATGAATTACGGCGCAAGGTGCAAAGATTGGCAGCTTTGGGCAAGGATCGACGGTAAATGGCAAAAACTGGAGCAAATTTCTTTGCCAGACGGTAACGGCAGCACCACCCATACAGTAACATTTGATACCCCAACAAATCTGGATGCAGTATCGATAACGCCCACCATCGTCGGCGGCTATTCCTGGACAGAGTGGCTGTGGCTCTCGGATATCTGGACAGCGGAATAACCCACATTTTATAGACAGATCGTCTTTGGGCACAAATATGTCCCCCCAATACCGGACATCCAGTATTGGGGGGACATATATTGCAAGAAGCGACCTCTTTGTTTTTTATAGCCCCTCCAGCGCCAGGGCGTTTTGGGTTCGGTACAGGTCGGCGTATACGCCGCCTTTTTTCAGGAGCTCCTGGTGCGTGCCTATCTCAGTGATGCGGCCGTCGGAGATGGAGACGATGCGGCTGGCAGAACGGATGGTGCTCAGGCGGTGGGCGATGATCAGTGTGGTCCGTCCCTTGGAGAGGTTGTCGAAGGCCCGCTGGATCTTAGACTCCGTTACGGAGTCCAGGGCGGAGGTTGCCTCGTCCAGGATCAGGATGGAGGGGTTCATCAGGAATATCCGGGCGATGGCCACCCGCTGCTTCTGTCCACCGGACAGGAGGGTCCCACGCTCACCTACATAGGTCTGGAAACCGTTGGGCATAGCCTGGATATCGTCGTAAATTTCTGCCCGTCTGGCGGCCTCCATGACCTCCTGGTCGGTAGCGCCGGGGCGGCCATAGCGGATATTCTCCAGGATGGTGTCCGCAAAGAGAAATACGTCCTGCTGAACAATGCCGATGGCCTTGTGGAGGCTCTTTTGGGTGATGCTTCGCACATCCAGGCCGTCAATAGAGATGCTGCCGCCGGTGACATCGTAAAACCTGGGGATCAGCTGGCACAGGGTGCTCTTGCCGCCGCCGGAGGGGCCCACAATGGCAATGGTCTCCCCGGGGGCCACCTGCAGGCTTACATCGTGAAGCACTGCCAGGTCTCCGTCATAGGCAAAGGACACATGGTCCACGGTGATCTCGCCCTTTACAGTTTCCAGGGGCTTTGCCTCCTTGCTGTCCCGGATGGTGGGCTCGGTGCGCATGATCTCTACAAACCGGTTCAGCCCGGCAAAGCCATTGGCGAAGAGCTCCGAAAAGGTGGATAGCTTCCGCATAGGCGTAACAAAGGTGGCAATATAGAGGCTGAAGGTAATGAGGTCCCGATAATCCATTCTGCCCTTCATGATCATATAGCCGCCCATGGCGATGACCGCCACATTCATACTGGTGAGAAACAGCTCCATGGCACTGTTGAAGGCACCCATAGCCTTATGAAAGGACCGCTTGGAGGTCTTGAACATCTCGTTGGCGGCGTTGAACCGGGCCATCTCCACCTCCTCGTTGCCGAAGGCCTTGGCGGTGCGGATGCCGGAAAGACTGCTTTCGATCTCCGTGTTGATGTGGCCGGTCTTCTGCTTGACCACCACGGAGACCTTGCTCATATTGCTGCGCATGGTCATGATCACCACCAGGAAAATGGGGATGAGGATCCCCACCGCCAGAGCCAGCTCCCAGCGGATGGTCGCCATGACGATGAGCGCACCTACAATGGTGATGAAGGAGGTCAGCAGGTCCTCCGGCCCGTGATGGGCCAATTCTGTCAGCTCAAACAGGTCTGCCGTCAACCGGCTCATCAACTGCCCTGTCCGGTTGGCATCGTAAAAGTCATAGCTCAGCTCCTGCATATGGCGAAACAGATCCTCACGAATGTCCGCCTCCACCCGGATGCCGAAGGTATGGCCGAAATAGCAGACGATATAGTTCAGTCCTGCCCGCAAAACATAAACAATGGCAGCGGCGATCATCAGCCCAAAAAACACCCCGTATTTTCCGTTTGGAAGCAAATCGTACAAGCTCTTCCGGGTCACCAGAGGAAAAGTCAGGTCGATCAGGGCAATCAGTGTGGCGCAGCCAATGTCCAGGGCAAAGAGACGCTTGTGATTTCCGAAATAGTGGAGAAAAATCCGCAGAGGACTTTTCTTCCGGTATTCTTCCGTGGTCATGGTTACTCTCCTTTTTCTTCTTTTTCTGCCAGTATAGCAGATTTGTGGGCCGGATGCAATCCCTTGCCATCCACCGATATTTATGCTATAGTATCCCCAGAAAAGGAGGCGCCCTATGGAACTGATTTACCTGGACCCCGGCATTGTGGTCTGCCGGAAAGAGCCGGGGATGGACTCGGAGAAGGAGGTGCCGGAGGCTCTGAAGGAGCAGCTCGGCGGGGATATCTTCCCCGTCCATCGGCTGGACAAGGGCGTGGGAGGCCTCATGGTTTATGCCCGGACGAAGTCCGCCGCCGCATTCCTGAGCAAAGCCGTAACGGATGGGACCCTGGAAAAAGAATATCTGGCCCTGGTCCATGGCTGCCCCCCCATTGACGGCACCTGGCAGGATCTTCTCTGGAAGGACAGCCGGAAGAACAAGGTCTTTGTGGTCAAGCGCCCTCGGGCAGGGGTCCGGGAAGCAAAGCTGTCCTACCGGGTCTTGATTCCCGGAGAAGAGAGTCTGGTCCGGGTCCACCTGTACACCGGCCGGAGTCACCAGATCCGGGTCCAGTTTGCCTCCCGGGGATATCCCCTGGTGGGAGACCACAAGTACGGCAGTCGGTCCAGGATAGAAACCCTCCGGCTCTTTTCCGCCGGGCTGAAGTTCCCCTGGCAAGGAAAGGAACTGTCCTTTTCACTGGAGCCGGATTGGGGCACCGGTTTATAGCCCGGTCCCGTCTTCCGGGACTTCTTCGATCTCTACGATTTGGGAAAAAGGAATCTCACGGCCATCCGTGAGGATCAGTCTGCCCTCGTAGAGGTCGATTTTTTTCACTTGGCCCTCCACCGTCAAAAGCGCTCCTCCCTCTTTTTTTCTGTCGGCGCGGTAGACCGTCATTTTCACCTTAGGCTGCCGGTCCAGATGCTCCCGGATGGCTTTCAGTGTCTCGTTGAGGGCCTGAAGGCTTTCCTCTGTCAGGAACACCGGCCCCTGGGTCAGTCTCCCTGCTTCTCCGATCACACCGTCGTAGCCAGTCAAGGCAGAAAAGGGGGCGAACTGCGCCGCCCGCTCTTCCTCCGGGAGCCGCTTCCGGGCAGTGGGCTGCGGCCAGGGCGCGTGCAGGATGGATTGGTATTTGGGATCCATAGTCATTCTCCTATAAAACCGCGAACCGGTCCATTAGGACCGGTTCGTTGATGTCTCTATGTTAGCCGTTCCGCACGGTCATAAACAGGCTCTCCATCTCTCTGGAGGTATCCTCGGGGAGGAAGTCGAAGGAGGTAGCATTGCGCAGAGTCTCCTGGCTGGGGTAGGCTACAGGGTTGGACACCAGCTCCGGATCCAGATACTGCTTGGCCTCGGTCTCCGCCACGGAGTAGCCGATGAAGTCCAGATTCTGGGCGCAGATTTCCGGATCCAGCAGGAAGTTGATAAAGGTCTCGGCAGCCTCCTTCTCCTTGGCGCAGGTGGGGATCACGCAGCCATCCACAAAGAGGTTAAAGCCCTGGTGCTCCGGCTGATAGAACTTCAGGTCCGGGTTCTCCTCCACCATGGTCAGGTAGTCACCGGCGTAGTAGGGGGCAATGTAGGCCTCCTCGTTCTCCATGGCATCGAAAATCTGGTCCATAACGTACTGCTGCACCACAGGCTTCTGCTCGGCCAGCTTGTCGGCGCAGGCCTGGAGCTCGGCAGAATCGGTAGTGTTCACAGAGTAGCCCAGCAGATACTCGGCAATGCCAAAGGCATCCCGGGAGTTGTCGAACATCAGGATCTTGCCCGCGTACTTCTCATTCCACAGCAGCTCCCAGCCGGTGACATCCGCCTCGTCTACATACTTGCTGTTGTAGATGATGCCCACGGTGCCCCAGGTGTAGGGCACGGAGTACTTGTCCTCGGGATCGAAGCTCAGCCCCCGGTAGGCATCGTCAATATACTGGGCGTTGGGGATGTTGTCGTAATTCAGCTCCTGGAGCATGCCCTCCTGGCGCATCCGGCCGATCATATAGTCGGAGGGGATGACCACATCCACAGTGATGCCGCCGTTTTTCAGCTTGGCGTACATGGTCTCGTTGGAATCGAAGGTGGAGTACTGCACCTTGATGTTGGGGTACTTCTTCTCGAACTCGGCAATCACATCAATGGAATCATCATCGCCCTCAGCAATATACTGGCCCCAGTTGTAGACATAGATGGTGGTAGTATCTTCCTTCTTGCCGCAGCCGGTAAAGAGGCTGAGGGCGAGAGCGGCAACAAGTAGGGCGGAAATAAACTTTTTCATATTCTTTTCTCCTTTTGTGGTTGGGCCGATGGGGGCATCGGCCCTTACAGTTCTAAAATTATTTGGCCCGGTCGGCAATCTTTTTCTTGTCTCCGGCCAGCTGAATGAGGTTCATCGCGGTCATCAGCACAAAGATCAGCAGGAACAGCAGGGTAAACATGGCGTAGATCTTTGGCTGGATAGGCTTTTTGGTGTAGGAATAGATCTCCACAGGCAGTGTGACAAAATCCAGACCCGTAACAAAATAGCTGATGACGAAATCGTCCAGACTCATGGTAAAGGCCATGATGGCACCGGACACCACGCCGGGCATGATCTCATGAATGGTCACCCGGAAGAAGGCCTGGACCGGCGTACATCCCAGGTCCATGGCGGCATCCGACAGGGAGGCATCCATCTGCTTGAGCTTGGGCATAACGTTGAGGATCACATAGGGCAGGTTAAAGGTGATGTGGGCAATGAGCAGCGTCCAGAAGGTCAGGCTGTTCCGCTGGCCCAGCATTTTGGTGCCCACAAACACGAAGAGCAGGGACAGGCTGACACCGGTGACAATATCCGGGTTGGTCATCGGGATATCCGTCAATGTCATGGCCACTTTCCGAAGCTTCGGGTTCAGGTTGTTGATGCCTACGGAAGAGAGGGTGCCAAACACCGTGGCAATCAGGCTGGCCAGGACAGACACCAGCAAAGAATTCCCCAGCAGCTCCAGCAGGGTCCGATCCTGGAAAAGGCGCTGATACTGCTTCAGCGTGAAGCCGGAGAACTGGGTAATGTCCTTGCCCGTATTGAAGGAGGCCACCACCAGCACCGCCATGGGGATATACAGGAAGATAAAGATCAGGATGGTGATGATCTTATTGGCTCTTTTCATACCACCACATCCCCCTCATCTCCGCCAAAGCGGTTCATAATGCCGGTGCAGACGAAGACCAGGAGCATCAGCACCAGGCTCAACGCGGCACCCAGATTTGGGTTGTTGCCCTGCTTGAACTGGCGCTCGATGACGTCGCCGATGATCACCGTATCGGTGCCGCCCAGCTTCTGGGAAATATAGAAGGTGGACACGGCGGGTACAAACACCATGGTCATGCCGGAGAGAATGCCAGGCATACTCAGGGGGAACACCACCTTGTGGAACACCTGCACCGGGGTGCAGCCCAGATCCTCCGCCGCTTCAATGAGCCGCCGGTCGATTTTCACCAGCGTGGCGTAGAGCGGCAGGATCATATAGGGCAGATAGTTGTACACCATGCCCAGCACCACCGCCCCAGGCGTCCGGATCAGGCGGAGCGTAGGAAAACCGATCTTCGCCAACAGACTGTTGATGATGCCGGTGTCCTGCAGCAAGCCGACCCAAGCCAGGGTCCGCAGCAAAAAGCTCATGCACATAGGCAGCATGATCAGCATGTAGAGGAATTTCTGGGCGGTTTCGGAGCAGTGGGCAATGTAGTAGGCCACCGGGTAGCCCAGCAGCAGACAGATCATCGCCGAGACAAAGGAATAGGCAATGGATTTCCACAGCACCGGCAGGTACATGCCCAGATTCTTCAGATTGCCCAGGGTAAATACCCCGGTGGAGGGATCTGTCAGGGCATAATACCCCACCACACCCAGAGGCACCAGGGTAAATGCCGCCATCCACAGCAGATATGGGGTGCTTAAAAGGACGGAGTTAGTCTTCTTCATTCCCGGCATCCTCCGTCAGCTCATCGTACTCGGCAGAGTAGGAGCTGTAGTCGCCAAACTGACCGGAGTATTCACTCTTGTGCATGATGTGAATGTCCTCCGGGTTCAACCGAATGCCGATGGTTTCACCTACGCCGTGGAAATCTGTGGTCTGGAGCAGCCACTTGAAGCCCCGGAAATCCACAATGATATCGTAGTTCAGGCCCTTAAAGGTAATGCTTGTGACGGTACCCACCAGATGGCCCTCAGGAACCGGCACAATGTCAATATCCTCCGGGCGGATAACCACGTCCACAGGCTCGTTTTCTTCGAAGCCCTTGTCCACGCACTGGAAGACCCGGCCAAAGAACCTGACCCTGTAATCCTCCAGCATGACACCGTCCAGAATGTTGCTTTCGCCGATGAAGTCCGCCACGAAGGCGTTTTTCGGCTCGTTATAAATATCCTCGGGGCGGCCGATCTGCTGGATGCGGCCCTTATCCATGACCACGATGGTATCGGACATAGACAGTGCCTCTTCCTGATCGTGGGTCACATAAATGAAGGTAATGCCCATAGCCTGCTGAATCCGCTTCAATTCGTTCTGCATATCCTTGCGCAAGCGAAGATCCAGGGCACCCAGAGGCTCATCAAGCAGCAGTACCTTGGGGCGGTTTACCAGAGCGCGGGCAATGGCCACTCGCTGCTGCTGACCGCCGGATAGGGCGTCTATTCGCCGATTCTCATAACCTTTGAGACTGACGATCTCCAGCATCTCCCGCACCCGTGTGTCGATCTCGTCCTTAGGGACCTTGTTGACCTTCAGGCCGAAGGCCACATTGTCGTACACATCCAGGTGAGGGAACAACGCATACCGCTGAAAGACCGTATTGATCTGCCGCCTATAAGGCGGGACATCGTTGATCGTCTTCCCGTCGAAGGTCACCGTGCCGGAGGTGGGCGTCAAAAAGCCGCCAATGATCCGCAAGGTGGTGGTTTTGCCGCAGCCGGAAGGGCCCAGCAGCGTCAAAAATTCGTGATCGTTGATGTAAAGATTAATGCCGTCGAGAATGCGTTCCCCGTCGAACTCCATGGTAAGATCCCGGAGCCTGATGAGTTCTTTGGACATTATCCTCCCCCGTTTCTTTCGTAAAGAATCAGCGCCGAAACCGGCGCCGGTCTTTTTCGAATTCTGTCGAAAAAAGACAGTACTACTATATCGCATTTTTCCCGGTTGTCAAATAAAATTTTTATCTTTTTGGTAAAATATATTTTTCTTTCAGGAAAAGGTTTATTCCTGGAAAAAAGCGGCAATACTCAGGCTCGGAGGTGCTTATATGCGCAATGAAAAATCTGGCGGCAGAAGCGGCAAGGGCTACTACATAGCCCTGGTCCTCTGCGCCGCCGCAATCGGGATCACAAGCTATGTAACTCGTCCCAGCAAGGACAAACAGCCGGATACTCCTCCCCTTCTGCAGGCGGAGTCCGCGGAAACAGCCTCTTCTCAGCAGACCCAGGCTCTGGAGGCTCTGGCAACGGAAGCCCCGGAAGAGTCCCATGTCCCCTCCTCCGCTCCCCAGCAGACCCAGCCGGAGAAGCTGCGGACCGCCCCGCCTCTTTCCGGCTCGGTGACCACCCTCTACGCCATGGATAGCCTGAGCTATAACGAGACCACACGGGACTGGCGGGTCCACAACGGCGTGGACTACCCCGGCGAGCTGGGAGACCCGGTTTCCGCCGCCGCAGACGGCACGGTGATCTCCGTCCGGGAGGATGACTCTCTGGGCACCACGGTGGTCCTGCGCCACACAGGCGGCTACGAAACCACCTACCAAAACCTGGAGGAATCGGTTCCGGTGCAGCTGGGGGACAAGGTGGTACTGGGCCAGACCATCGGCAGCGTTGGGGCAACCGCCCTGACAGAGTCTGCCATCGGCCCCCACGTTCACTTCTCCGTAGCCTATCAGGATATGCCCATGGATCCGGCGGATTTCCTGAATATGGCATAGATACCCTCCCCTCCGGGACACCCCGGAGGGGAAACCGTTATTAGTCCTGCTTATATCCAGTCATGTCTTTTGCCGTGTTGACTTCTCGGCAGAATTGGGTATAATAGCCCCATCAGCTCCCGCAGAGCATTTGAATTTTACAGAAACGAGGTACATACCCATGTCTGATTACCGTTTTGAGACCCTGCAGCTCCACGTTGGCCAGGAGCAGGCCGATCCCGCATCCGATGCCCGTGCCGTTCCCATTTACGCCACCACCTCCTACGTATTCCACAACTGCCAGCACGCCTCCGACCGGTTCAGCCTGGCAGATGCCGGCAACATCTATGGCCGTCTGACCAATTCCACCCAGGATGTGTTTGAAAAGCGCATCGCCGCTCTGGAGGGCGGCACCGCAGGCCTGGCCGTAGCCTCCGGCGCGGCTTCCATCACCTACGCCATCCAGGCCCTGTGCAAGCAGGGCGAGCACATCGTGGCTCAGAAGACCATCTACGGCGGCACCAGCAACCTGCTGGCCCACACTCTCCCCACCTGGGGCATTACCGCCACCTTCGTGGATGCCCACGACCTGGCAGAGGTAGAGAGCGCTATCCAGCCCAACACCAAGGCCATCTACATTGAGACCCTGGGCAACCCCAACTCCGACATTCCCGATATCGATGCCATTGCCGCCATTGCCCACCGTCACGGTCTGCCCCTGGTCATCGACAACACCTTCGGCACCCCTTACCTGATCCGTCCCATTGCGCACGGTGCCGACATTGTCGTCCATTCCGCCACCAAGTTCATCGGCGGCCATGGCACCACCCTGGGCGGCATCATCATCGACGCCGGCACCTTCGACTGGGCCAAAAGCGGCCGGTATCCCTGGATCTCCGAGCCCAACCCCAGCTACCACGGTGTAAGGTTCAGCCAGGCCGCCCCCGCCGCGCCCTTCGTCACCTATATTCGGGCCATCCTCCTGCGGGACGAGGGTGCCTGCATCAGCCCCTTTGCCGCCTTCCTGCTGCTCCAGGGCACCGAGACCCTGAGCCTGCGGCTGGAGCGCCATGCCGAGAACACCAAAAAGGTCGTGGAGTACCTTGTGAAGCATCCCAAGGTGGAGAAGGTCAACCATCCCTCCCTGCCGGACCATCCGGACCATGCCTTGTACGAGAAGTACTTCCCCAAGGGCGGCGCTTCCATCTTCACCTTCCAGATCAAGGGGGGCCGGGACGAGGCCTTCCAATTCATCGATCACCTGAAAATCTTCTCTCTCCTGGCCAACGTGGCCGACGTGAAGAGCCTGGTGATCCACCCTGCCTCCACCACCCACTCCCAGCTGACCGATGAGGAGCTGGCCAATGTGGGCATCTACCAGAACACCATCCGGCTGTCTATCGGCACCGAGCACATTGACGACATTCTGGAGGACCTGGAGCAGGCCTTCAGCGCCGTGAAGGAATCGAAATGACCCTCCAACAGATCCGCTACTGCCTGACCATTGCCGAAACCGGCTCTATGAACCGGTCGGCGGAAAAGCTCTATGTGACGCAGCCCGCCCTGACCGGGGCCATTCAGGAGCTGGAAACGGAGCTGGCCATTACCATCTTCAACCGGACAAACCGGGGCGTGACACTGACCAACGAGGGGCGGCGGTTCCTCCATTACGCCCGGCAGATCTACCAGCAGTATGAGCTCATGGAGCAGGAGTATCTGCGGCCCAAGAAGCGCGTTTTCGGTGTCTCCACCCAGCACTACTCCTTCGTGACCAAGGCCTTCGTGGATACCGCCCGGCAGTTTGATGCCAGCCGGTTTGAGTATGCCATCCGGGAGACCCGGACTGTGGACGTGATCCACGATGTGGCTCAGGGCCGCAGCGCCATCGGCGTTCTCTTCCGGTCCAGGCACAACCGAATGGTGCTGAACAAGATGCTGTCGGAAAACCGGCTGGAATTCCATCCGCTCATCCAGTGCAGCGCCTATGTCTACCTCTGGCGGGGCCACCCTTTGGCAAAGAACGCATCGATCTCTATGGAGGAGCTTCAGGATTACCCCTGCCTGTGCTTTGAACAGGGAGACCAATCCTCCTCCTACTTTGCCGAGGAAATTCTCTCCGAGCGGGAATATCCCCAGATGATCCGGGCCACAGACCGGGCCACCATGCTGAACCTGATGGTGGGCCTCAACGGCTTCACCCTTTGCTGCGGCATCATCTGCCAGGAGCTCAACGGCACCGAGTATCTGGCCGTCCCCTACAAAGAGGACCGGGACAATCAGAACAGCCGGATGGAAATCGGGTATATTACCCAAAAGAACAGCCAGCCGGACGACATCACCCAGGTGTTTGTCCGGGAGATGGAAAAATATCTGAAAGACGCGCAAACCGGGGCAGCCCAATAAAGGGCTGTCCCGGTTTTGTACAAATTACGCCTGAACCTCCTGCATTTCCTTGGCTTTTTCTGCATTCTGGTTCACTTCTTCCGGCTCCCGGAATGTTTCCACAGTCTCCTTCAGAGCCTGGCGGCACAGCGCGTCGTCCTCTGTGGCCACAGCCCGGGAGAGAATGGCCAGCTTCCGGTCGATCTCCTCCGGGGCCAGCTTCCGGTCCCGCTCCACAAAAATCTGGTCATTGTCGGTTTTGGTCAGGTCCTCGGTTTTTACCAGCAGCTCCTCGTAGAGCTTTTCACCCGGGCGCAGACCGGTCTCTACAATGTCGATGTCCTTATAGGGCTCGTAGCCGCTGAGCCGGATCATATTTTCCGCCAGCTCCAGAATATGGACGGGCTTGCCCATATCCAGCACAAAGAGCTCCCCATGCTTTGCCATGGCTCCGGAGGTCAGCACCAGCTGGGCGGCCTCGGGGATGGTCATAAAGTAGCGGATGATCCGCCGGTCCGTCAGAGTCACCGGGCCGCCGTACATGATCTGCCGCTTGAAAAGAGGAATCACGCTGCCGTTGCTTCCCAGGACGTTGCCGAACCGCGTGGCAGAGCAACTCATACTCCCCCGGTGGTTCAGCACCTCCATCTCACACATCCGCTTGGTGGCGCCCATAACATTGGTGGGGTTCACCGCCTTGTCGGTGGAGACCATGATAAACTTCTGGCAGCCGCAGCTCTCTGCCACATCCAGCAGATTCCGGGTGCCGAAGACGTTGTTCTTCACCGCCTCGCAGCAGTTATCCTCCATCAGCGGCACATGCTTATGGGCCGCCGCGTGGATGACCACATCGGGCCGGTGGGTCCGGAAGACCCGCTCCAGCTGCCCCTTGTCCGTGATGGTGACGATCTCCACACACAGGTCCAGGTCCTTTCCATGCTTGATCTTCAGCTCCTGCTGGACATCGTAGGCTCCGTTTTCATATACATCCAGAACCACCAGCCGTTTTGGGCCGATCTTGGCGATCTGGCGGCACAGCTCCGAGCCGATGGATCCGCCGCCGCCGGAAATCAGCACAGTCTTTCCCCGGTAATAGGCCTTGGTATCCTCGCTGAGGATCTCCGTAGCCTGACGGAACAGCAGTTCCTCCGCGTCAAAGTCCCGCAGGCTTCGCTTGCCGTTGACAGACTGGGTGGTGGGATAGTCATAGGTTTTCAGCTTGCAGCCGGTTTGCTTGTAGTAGGTATAGAGTTCCTTTTTCCGCTCAGCGGTAGCTCCGGGAATGGCAAAGACGATTTCCTGGATATTGTAGTCCCGAAAGGCTTCAGAATTGGCCTCCTCCTCGGAAAATACCGGAACGCCGTTGATGCTGCGGCCGATCTTATTCCGGTCGATATCCACAAAGAATCTGGCGGTATAGGCCGCGTCCGGATTGCTGGCCAGGTCCGCTGCCAGCCCCGCCCCGACCCGGCCCGCGCCGATGATGGCAATGTTGATCCGCCGGTCCCGCTTGGCCTTGTCCTCAGGTTCTACCTGGATACCGGTCAGCTTCTGGGTCACCACACGCAAAAAGTCCGCTGCCTTAGAGCCCCGGCTGTTGGCATCATACAGGTATTGATAAATCTGCCGCATGAGGATATCCCCCAGCAGATTCAGGGCAAACAGAGTCACCGCCCGCAGGAATTCCACATCCCGCAAGGGCAGCACCTTCTGGATCACATAGTAGACGGCTCCCGCCAGGGCATCGTAGCAGATCAGGTTCACATACAGGTTGTTGCCGCCGTAGCGCCACACATTATTGTAGGAATCTCCGATGGCCCGACAGCCCAGCATACAGGCCGCCGCCAAAAGGTAGTGCATCAGGGCCTCCACCCTGGTAATGGGATAGTAGCTGCTGGGGTAAAAAACCAACAACAGAACGGATACAATGGCCAGCATCACCAAATCATAGCCCATAAGCATGATTGCATGGACCGATACGGTGGACGGCGCTTTTTTCTTCTGCATTCTTCTTATCTCCTTACGGATCACAGGCCCAGCAGGATCCGGATATAGGGGGTCAGGCTGCTTCTGATGGCTGTAAACAGGCCAAAATGCTTACGCAGGTAGTAAAACCAGGGGCCCGCCGGGTCACCCTTGACGGTTTCCTTCTTTTTGATCCGGGCAATGGGGCCCAGACTCTTGTCATGCCAGGTCCCCGCCACAGGGTTGTCACAGCATATGCCAACGTAGTCCCGGGATACATGAAGCTTGGCCCCCGCATCCCGCAGCGCCAGCCCATAGTCAAAGTCTCCCAGGCTGTGCCGATAGTGCCTGTCCATGACCCCTGCCCGGCGGAACCAGTAGAAGGGGATGAGGACGCAGTTCGCGTTCATGGTGTCGGCGTCCACGCCGGTCTCCCCGGGAGGCAGCTGCCGGTAGTGGATCCCTTTTTCATACTTGATGGCGCTGTAGCTCAGCTGGCCCCCATGGTCACAGGTAGCACCTATGATGACGGCGTTTCCCTGAGCCTTGCTCTGGGCAATGAGTTTGCGGATACAGCCGGGTTCAAATTCCACATCGTCATTCATCATCAGCAGATACTGGGCCTCCTGGCCGCTTTTCAGGATCTTTTCCATGCCAAGGGCCATGCCGCCGGAGTAAAAGAGGCCGCCGGTGCCCTGAATCACCTGGATGGGTGCCCCAAAGTCCTCTGTTTTCAGCATCTCCGGTGTACCGTCGGTGCTGGCGTCATCCACGATCACAAAGGAAAATTGGACCTCCGGATTTCCCTCCACCAGCCCCCTCACCGCCTGACGGGTCTTTTCTTTTCGATTAAAGCAGGTAAACAGTGCCAGTACAGAATCCAAATCGTTCTCTCCCTTTCAGTATTCCCAATTTACAGTCGAAACATTTCTCTGGTCGCCTCTTCCACGGAAAGCCGGGGGTAGGCGTAGGGGCCTAAGTCGAATTGCCTGTTGAGAGGCCGTCCGGCTACGGCGCAGGCGGCCTTGTAGCCCGCCTCCCGCATCATGGCAAGGACTTCCTCATCATAGCGCCCATTGGAATAGGCGTAAATGCTCACTTCTTTTCCCAGCAGCTGCTGGAGGGCATCCTTGGACCCAAAGATTTCCTCCCGGCGCTCCGCCTCTCCCACCTGGGTTAGGACCCGGTGCCGGGTGCCGTGGGCTCCGACGGTGCACAGGGGGTCCGCCGCCAGCTCCAGAAGCTGATCCTTGCTGAGATACCCCGGCTCTCCCACAAAGCCAGAGCTGACAAAGAGGGTAAAGGGGATCTTCCGCTCCTTCAGGGCCGGGTAGGCAACGGTATAGGCATCCTGAAGTCCGTCGTCAAAGGTGATGGCGCAGAGTCCCGGATAATCCTTATCTTCCATGGTCTGGGCCAATGAAGCGTAGGTATGGGGCCGGTCCAGGAACCGCAAAAAGGCATCGGTTTCCAGAGTCAGGCTCAGAAGCCGCTCCGGCTGGGTGGTCACATGGTGGAACATATAGATATCGCTGCACTTCCCCAGGTGCCAGAGCTGATTCAGCACCCGCTTTACTTCCATTTTCGCCTTCATGTCCGCTTCCTCCTACATGCTGCCTTCCTTTTTCAGAACGGAGCCAACGGTTTTCACCAATATTTTCAGGTCCAGTCCCAGGGACCACTCGTCGATATACTTGGTATCCAGCTTGACCACTTCCTCAAAGTCTGTGATATTGCTCCGGCCGGAGACCTGCCACATGCCGGTGATGCCGGGGCGCATCGCCATCCGGGCCCGGTGGTGATCTTCGTAGAGCACCCACTCGTCCTTCGTTGGGGGCCGGGTCCCCACCAGACTCATGTCCCCCTTCAGCACGTTGAGGAACTGGGGAAATTCGTCCAGGCTGGTCCTGCGGATAAATTCACCGATGCCGGTCTTTTTGGTGCCGTCCGGCAGCAGCTTGTTGCCGATGACCCGGGGATCCCACTCCAGCTTGAACATAAAGCCGCCGGAGACCCGATTCTCCTGCATATATTTCTTTTTCAGCTCATCGGCGTTGGGATACATACTGCGGAATTTGTACATCCGGAACACCTTGCCATTCCGGCCGATCCGCTCCTGGCTGTAAAAAATCGGGCCGGGAGAGGCAATATAGATGGCAGGGCCGATAAAAACAGTCAAAACCGCCGTGATCAGACAGCCTACCAGTCCGCCTACCAGATCCAGCCCCCGCTTTAAAGCGGCGGACAGGAAGCTGATGCGGTTCCAATAGACGGTGAGCACATTATAGCCCCCGATTTCCTCCAGGGTCTTCTTTCCGGCACCAACCATATTGCGGATGTAGTCAATACCGATGTGCACCGTCACGCCCATAGAGGCCACCGCGCTGGCCAGAGCCAGCACTTCCTTCTGAGGCGGCAGCAGGATCAGCACCTCGTCCACCCAGTTCTGCCGGATCCAGTCATCGGCTCCGGCATAATCCGCAACGATCTGCAAAGGAGCCTTGTCCCCTTCGGGCAGGGCATCCGACAGGATCAGCCCCGCCATCCGGTAGCTATTCCAGTATCCGTCCTCGATCCGCTTGCGCAGCTCTGCCATATCCGAGGCAGCGGCAATGACCAGCAGAGAGCGTCCGTTTTTCGGAATGATCCGCTTCTGGTAATACCACTTGTAGCCCACACGCATCAAATAGCTGAGGCAAAAGTAGGTCACACAGGCATAGCCGAAATTCTTCCGGGAATAGAAGTCCGCCATCTTCACCACAAACAGCACCACAGCCTCTGTGGAGAACACAGCCGCCGTATTCTTGACCGTGGCATAGAGCTCCCGCAAAAGTCCCCGCTGCAGCACGCCATCCATGGTACTGAACAGAACGATCACTACAAAATCCACCAGAGGCAGGCCAAACAGCAGCACCAGATACTCCGGGCTTCCGGAAAGCTGAAAATCCGTGGGAACATAGATATAGTAGGCGATGATCTGTGACAGGAACATGGACAGCATATCCAGCAGGATAAAGTCCCAATGCCTGGTCCAGGGAAGCCCGGATTTGTGGTACATTTCGTTTCCTCCCCGCCCTGACGGCGCAAAAACCCTTATAATCTCTGGTATTATACCAGAGAATGCAGGAAATTACAAGACAGAAAAGGAGCGGGGGGCCGCTCCATAAAAAGCGGTCCCCCTGCGTCTTCTGAAAGCTAGGCGACTTTCGCCTTTCCTTTTGCCCGGATCATCTCAACAGCTTTGGATAATCCATTGCGCCATTCACAATACGGTAAATATACACCGTATCCCCGATCATTTTATAAACCGCAACATAAGTCTTGTTCAGCACCAGTTTCCGGTATCCTTGCGCCGCAAGAATCGGGTCCGGATGGATTTGCCCCAGTAATGGGTAGCTTGCCAGTCTGTTGATCTCTGTTTCCATCAGCCGATAGATATTCCGTGCCGCAGCGACACCAACCTGTGTAATATGGTATTTTACGATTTCCTCAAAATCCTGGCTTGCAAGTGGAAGATACTGGAGCTTAACCTTCGTAGGCACGCAGCAGCGCCTCCATTCTCTCATGGAGCTCCTCCGGCGTAACGGTTGGTTCTCCGTTCAGGCGGCTGAATTCAGCGGCATAAACAGCATCCCGGTGCCGATACATTTTTTCTCGTTCCTCAAAGGTCTCCATGCTCATATATACCCCATCGTCTTCCCCATTTCTGGTGATAAAAATGGGTTCCCCCGAAGCCTTCGCCAGGTCGGAGATTTGCGTGTAGTCATTGCGCAATGCGGAAGATGGCCGAATAACCATATCGATACCTCCATTTCGGTTTGTCCTCATTGTGATAATATTATATCAGAATTATACAGGTGCTGCAACTGGAATTATTGGACCCAGAGCCAAAAACCAGGAGCCACCTCTTCGCAAGAAGGGTGGCTCCTGGCAAGCTTTCAGGACAGCAGCAGCTTATCATCCGCCTCATCGGAGCCGGAGGCCTTGCTGAAGAGCTCCAGCAGCTGCTCTACGGTGAGGTTTTTCTTCTGCTCCCCGGATACGTCTACCGCCACATGGCCGTTGTACATCATGATCAGCCGGTTGCCGTAGGCAATGGCGTCACGCATATTGTGGGTGATCATCATGGTGGTCAGGTGGTCCTTTTCCACGATCCGCTGGGTGGCCTCCAGCACCTTTGCGGCGGTCTTGGGGTCCAGGGCAGCGGTGTGCTCGTCCAGCAGCAGCAGCTTCGGCTTTTGCAGGGTGGCCATCAGCAGCGTCAGGGCCTGACGCTGGCCGCCGGAGAGCAGGCCCACCTTGGCGGTCATCCGATTCTCCAGTCCCAGATCCAGGATCTTCAGCTGCTCCGCGTACCGCTCCCGGTCAGCGCTCGTAATGCCCTTTTTCAGGGTCCGGTGCTTGCCCCGGCGGTCCGCCAAGGCCAGGTTCTCTTCGATCCACATGGAGGCGGCAGTGCCCATCATGGGGTCCTGGAAAACACGGCCCAGGTCCACCGCCCGCTTGAATTCAGGAAGCCGGGTGATGTCCTTGCCGTCCAGAATGATGGAGCCCGTGTCCACCTGGATGGTACCGGCTACGGCGTTCAGCATAGTGGACTTGCCCGCGCCGTTGCCGCCGATGACGGTCAAAAAGTCCCCGTCATTCAATGTCCGATTCAGGCCCTTCAGCGCCGTCTTCGCGTTGACGGTGCCCGGATTGAAGGTCTTGGATACATTCTTGATTTCCAGCATTACTTGTCCCCTCCTGCCGTCTTGGCTGCTTTCTTGGCCGTGCTCTTCCAGTGGGGAATAGACAGGAACAGGGCAACGATCAGTGCGGTGAAGAGCTTCAGGTCATTGGTGTTCAGGCCCAACTGGAGGACGATCTGCAGCACCATGTAGTAGACCACGGCACCAATCACCACAGCGCATAGCTTCAAGGCAAAGTTTCGGAAGATCTTATCCAGCAGCACCTCGCCGATAATGACAGCGGCCAGGCCGATGACAATGGCGCCCCGGCCCATGTTCACATCCACAGAACCCTGATACTGGGCCAGAAGTGCGCCCGCCATGGCGACCAGGCCGTTGGAAAGCATCAGGCCTACGGTAACGGCGACCCGTGTGTCAATGCCCTGGGCGCTGGCCATGCGCCCATTCGCGCCGGTGGCCCGGAGGGCAGAGCCATACTCCGTGCCGAAGAACCAGTAGAGAATGGCAATGAGCACCACCAGCGTCACAATGGCGGGCACCAGGGGATTGCGGAAGGACAGCTCCTTTACAAACCGCTGGGAGACGATCAGATTGTACTTATCCACGGAGATAGGCTGGTTTGACTTGCTGCCCATGATCCGCAGATTTACGGAGTACAGCGCCAGCTGGGTCAGGATGCCGGCCAGAATGGCAGGGATCCCACAGCGGGTGTGGAGCAGTCCCGTGACCATGCCCGCCAGCATGCCCACCAGGAAGGCGGCAGCCAGAGCCAGCCAGGGATTGCAGCCGGAGCGCATCAGCATAATGCACACCGCGCCGCCGGTGGCCAGACTGCCGTCTACGGTCAGGTCAGCCACATCCAGAATTTTGTAGGTGATATACACGCCGATGGCCATAATGCCCCAGAGCATACCCTGGGCAATGGCACCGGGGGCGGCATTCAAAAGGGGGGAGAAGAAGGACATTGGTTATCTACCTCAAATCTTTCAATAAATTGCAAACACAGGGGCAGGGCGAACGGGCCCTGTCCCTGCGAATATTCGCTGCGGATCAGTCTTCGATGGCAGCATAGCCCTCGGGCACGGTAATGCCCAGAGCCTCACAGTTGGCAGCGTTGTACTTTTTGGTGACCTGAGGAGCATACTCCACAGGCATGGTGGAAACATCCGCCTCACCGGTCAGGATCTTCACAGCCATCTTGCCGGTAGCGTAGCCCAGGTCGTAGTAGCTGATGGACAGGGTGGCCACACCGCAGCCCTTGCAGATACCCTCCTCACCGGCGATGACAGGAGTCTTGGCCGGAATGACCACATTGGCAATGGCCTCGGTATTGGAGGCAGCGGTGTTGTCGGTGGGGATGTAGATCACATCGGAGTCATCGGCAGCCTTCTGAGCAACGGAGGCAACATCGTTGGTATCGGTGAAGGCGTAGTCGGTGCAGGTAATGCCCGCAGCCTCCAGGTAGCCCCGGATCACATCCACCTGGTACTTGCTGTTGGACTCGGCAGAGCAGTACAGCAGACCCACGGTCTTGGCATCGGGGAACAGCTCCTGAAGCATAGCCGCCTGCTGGTCCAGAGGAGCCAGGTCAGAGGTGCCGGACACGTTGGTACCCACGGTGCCGGTCCAGTTGTCGATCTCCAGAGCGGAGGCATAGTCGGTGATGGAGGTGCCCAGCACAGGGATCGTAGAGGTAGCGGAGACGGCAGCCTGCAGAGGAGAGGTGGCATTGGCCAGGATCAGGTCCACATTGGAGGACACGAAGCCGTTGATGATGGTGGCGCAGTTGGTGCTCTCACCGGAGGCATTCTGCTCGTTGAAGGTCACGGCATCGCCCAGAGCCTCGGTCAAAGCGGCCTTGAAGCCCTCGGTGGCGGCATCCAGAGCGGGGTGCTGCACCAGCTGGCAAATGCCCACGGTGTAGGTCTTGGCGGCTTCGGTGTCAGCGGCGGGAGCCTCGGTCACGGCTTCCGTTGCAGCGGCGGTGGCAGCAGGGGCCTCGGTGGCGGCAGGAGCCGTACCGGTGCAGGCCGCCATAGAGGCAGCCATCACAGCAGCCAAAAGCATTGCAAGTACTTTTTTCATTTTCATTTTCTTCCCTTCGTGTGTTCTAGGTGTACTTTTGTGCTCCAGCCATGGAGCAACTTGCCGTTACTATACACCCGGGAAAGGAAGTTGTCAACAGAAAGTTCATGCTTTTCCGAAAATGTTGTATATTTTCCTTTCGGTTTTGTATATATCCAGTGAATAGGCGCATAAGCCTGTCCCCGCAGTCCTCACGTCAGCCTTCGGCAAGCGGCGGCCAGTTCTCCTAAGGTAGAGCAGGGGATCATAGGCACCAGAGTGGACATCAGCGCGGTGCTCTTCAGGTATTTCCAGTTTCGTTCCGGGATGGGGTTCAGCCACAGCACCCGGCCCGCCTGATGCTTCGCCTCCGCCAGGGCGGCGGCCGCCCGGGCAGTGTCTACGGTTTTGGTGTCGGAGAGGATCAGAAGGGTTGTTGCCCCGTTCAGCACCGGAGGGCGCATGGCGCAAAGGGTCTCCAGGGCCAGCCCCAGGTTGGTGCCCCGGCCATAGATGCCGGAGTCCCGGACCGTGGCACGGAACCGGTCCATATTCTGGAGCTGGAAGGGATCCGCCTCAACAACGGATTCGGAAAACAGGAAGACCTGAGAGGATTCCGCGATCTGGTTCAGGGACTGGATGAACCGCAGGGCAAACTCCGAAAACTGCATCATAGATCCGGATACGTCACACAGGATTACCAGGCGCTTGCGCTTGGGGTGCTTTTTCCGGTATTTCAAATCGTGGAGGGTGCCGCCGGTGGCCAGGCTCTTGCGGATGGTGGCCCGGAAATCCAGCTTGCCGCTGTGGGCGCTGCTCTTTCGCCGGGCAGACAGCTCTCCGTTGAGCTGCCGGGCCAGATTCTCGATCATGGATATGGCCTTGGGGATCTCCCCGTCGGAGAATTCTCCCAGGTCCCGGTAGAGGATGCCCAGCTCCGGATCCTGGGCCTCGGCCCCCAGCCCGGCGTTCTCCATGCGCATTTGCTGCTCCAGGAGGGCTTTTGCAAAGACGGAGTGGATAAACTCACCGTATAGATGGGGACTCCGGTCCACGTTGCCCTTGTATTTTTCCAGGAATTCCCGCAGCTTCTGCCGGGCCTCCTGGGGCAAGTCCTGGTAGTTCTGCTTTTCCCGGTCATCCAGCTTCACCCGGGTCTGGACGGACTCCAGCTCTTGCCGGGCCTGCTGCCGTTCCTGCTCCCGCTGGCGCTCCTGCTCCATTTGCTCTTTGGCCTGAGCCCGCATGGCTTCCTCTGACAGGAAGAAGCCATCGAAAACCCGATCGAAGGTCAGCTGCTCTTCCCGGCTGGAGGCGTAAACCGTCCGCAAGGCGGTCTTTACCTGCTCCCGGTCCTGCAGATCCATAGCTGCCAGCAGCCTTGCTCCATCCTCCGTGTCTTTGGGGCCCACGTTCAGACCCTCGGCGCGGAGCATTCGGCCGAAGGCAGAGAGCTTTTCCAAATAGATATCAGTCATGGAGTTCTCCCAGCTCCTCCAGGGCCAGCAGATCCTCGTTGTTTTTCAGTACAAATCCGGCGGTCTGCCGCAAGGCATCGGGGGTCAGCTCCCGGATGCCCAGGGCATCCAGGGCCGCCGCCCAGTCCAGGGACTCGGCAATGGAGGGCTTTTTCAGCAGCACATCGGCAGACCGCAGCTGCTGGATGGCCTTCGCCACCTGGACCCGGAGCCGGTCCTCCACATTGGGAAGCTTCTTGCGAAGGATCGCCAGCTCTTTTTCCATATCCGGGTAATCGACGTGCAGATAGGCGCACCGGCGGCGCAGGGCCTCAGAGAGGGGCCGGGCCCGATTGGAGGTGAGGACCACAAAGGGAATGGATCTGGCCTTGACGGTGCCGATCTCCGGGATGGTCACCTGCATTTCGGACAGGAGCTCCAGCAAAAATGCCTCGAACTCCTCGTCAGCCTTGTCGATTTCATCGATCAGAAGCACCACAGGAATATCGGAACGGATGGACTTCAAAAGCGGCCGCTCCAGCAGGTATTCATCGCTGAATAGGGACTTCGTCAGGGCCTGCCTGTCCTCCTGGCCCTGGTTTACCTGGATGGCCAGCAGCTGCTTCTGATAGTTCCACTCATACAGGGCCTTGCTCTCATCCAGGCCCTCGTAGCACTGGAGCCGGACCAGAGGACGGCCCAGGGCCTCCGCCATGACCTTGGCGACCTCGGTTTTGCCCACACCGGCGGCCCCTTCAATGAGCAGGGGACGGCCCAAGGTCAGAGCCACGTAGAGGACCGTCAGTATGGTGTCGTCATAAACATATTGGGTCTTGTCCAGATTCTTTTTCAGTTCTTCCAGTGTCATAGGGAAACCTCCACTTCCATCTCCCGGAGCTCCCGCCGGAGCCGGGGCACGTCCAGACGGAATTGGATGCCCCGCATACCGGTCTGGATGGCTACCTCAATGTTGGCCGGGGCATCGTCGATGAAGACGCACTCTCCCAGGTCCAGTTCAAACTTTTTCGCCAGCCGCTCATAGATGGCGGGCATAGGCTTTAGGAGCTTCTCCTCGGCGGAGACCATAATGCCCTCAAAGCACTCGGCGCCGGGAATACGGTCAAAGTAGTCCCGCAGGTCCGTTCCGGCATTGCTGAGGACGTACAGGCGGTATCCCTTCCCTTTCAGTTCCCTGACCAGCTCCGCCATGCCCTCCATGGGTTTCAGCGGCCGGCGCCACCAGCCGAAAATGGTCTCCTCTACCGCGGGCCACAGCCGCTCCGGCACCCGGGTCTTCACCCGCTCCACAGCCTGCTCCCGGGTCAGGGTGCCGTGGTCCAGGCTGACCCATTCAACACTTTGAAACATCTCCCCCAGAAGGATGGACATATCCTCTTCACTGAGCCCAAGGTGATCCGTAACGGAAAACGGGGTCCAGTGAATGAGAACTTGGCCCATATCAAAAACAATGGTTGTGATTTTTTTTGCTTCCATATTTCGCGTCCTTTCCAGACATTTTCCACAATTCTATCACATAGCATCAGTCTTTGGCAAGCTGATTTCACAGAATTTTTCATTTTGCAAAATAACTATTGACAATCATCCGTGTTGGGAGTACCATATGGTCAAAATTGAATCGCTTATGGTAGAGGCGCGGTGCTCATGAGTATTGTCTGGCAAGGTCTTGCAGCCGCCGGACAAAAAAGGGAACGCCGCCGAAGCGGGTCTTGCTTGCAAGGAGCGGGTCTGCTGGGCCGTCAGAGAATATCTGCCGGACTGTCACGTTTATGTGGAGCGCTATCGTAAAGGGCCTGGATGAGGTTTTTTCCTTATTTTGTCGTTTACCCTGGACCGCCTGCATAGGCGGTCCAGTTTTTAATTTCGAAAAAAGAGGGAAACAAACATGAGAAAAATCACCTGTCTGGTCCTGGCTATGCTGCTGACTCTGTCCCTGGCTGCCTGCGGCGGAAAGACCGAAACCACCGCAACCACTGCCGCGGCTTCCTCCTCCACCGGTGTGGAGGACGGCGTTCTGACCATCGCCATGGAATGCGCCTACGCCCCCTACAACTGGACCCAGGGCGACGACTCCAACGGTGCCGTGCCCATCTCCAACGTCCCCGGCTCCTACGCCAACGGCTACGATGTCATGATCGGCAAGAAAATCGCCGAGGCCAATGGCTGGCAGCTGGAGGTCATCCAGTCCGACTGGGACTCCCTGGTGCCCGGCGTCCAGACCGGCATCTTTGATGCCGTCATCGCCGGTCAGTCCATGACTGCCGAGCGCAGCGAGCAGGTGGACTTCGCCGGTCCTTACTTCTACGCCACCATCGTCTGCGTCACCAAGAAGGACAGCCCCTTTGCCTCTGCCAAGTCCATCAAGGACCTGACCGGCGGCAAGTGCACCGCCCAGATCGCTACCATCTGGTATGACCAGTGTCTGCCCCAGATCGAGGGTGCCAACGTCCAGACCGCCGCGGAAACCGCTCCTGCCATGCTGATGGCTCTTGAGACCGGCAGCGTGGACTTCATCTGCACCGATATGCCCACCGCCCAGGGTGCCATAGCCGCCTACCCCGACATGACCATCCTGGACTTCTCCGGCACCGACGGCGACTTCCAGTTCTCCGACCAGGTTCGGGCCGAAAATGTCAACATCGGCGTGTCCGTGAAGAAGGGCAACACCGAGCTGAAGGACAAGATCGATGCCGTCCTTTCCACCATGACCCAGGACGACATGAACGCTCTGATGCAGCAGGCCATCGCCGTTCAGCCTCTGAGCGAGTAAGAAAGAAACCCATGTCATTGCGAACCGGTCCCCCGGATCGGTTCGCAATGACGTAAAACCATATATTAAGGAGTAAACGCTTTCATGGAAAAACTGATTCAGTTAACCGCCGACATTGGGAAGCTCTGGGGCAAGTACGGCTCCTCCTATCTTTCCGGTATCGGCAACACCCTGGCCCTGGCCCTGATTGCCACTGGCATTGGCTGCGTCATTGGCTTTGTCTGCGGCGTGCTCAACACCATTCCCTACGCTCCCGGGGATCATCCCCTGAAGAAGTTCTTCCTGAAGGTGATAAGGGCCATCGTCCGGATCTATGTGGAGGTCTTCCGGGGCACCCCCATGGTGCTGCAGGCCGTGTTTGTGTACTATGGCTTGCCCTACTTCTCCGATGGAGCCCTGCGGTTTAACAACATCTGGGCCGCCGCCATTCTGGTGGTCTCTATCAACACCGGCGCTTACATGGCCGAGTCCGTCCGGGGCGGCATCATCTCCGTAGACCCGGGCCAGACCGAGGGAGCCAAAGCCATTGGCATGACCCACGTCCAGACCATGGTCAACGTGATCCTGCCCCAGGCCATCCGGAACATTATGCCCCAGATCGGCAACAACTTCATTATCAACGTGAAGGACACCTCCGTCATGTTCATCATCGGCTTCCCGGACTTCTTCTCCGCCCATCGGGCCGCCGTGGGGGCCAGCTACCTGTATTTCCCCTCCGCCACGGTGGAGATGATCGGTTATCTCTGCATGACCCTGATTGCCTCCTTCCTGCTGCGGTGGATCGAGAAAAAGATGGACGGCACCAGCAACTATGAGCTGGTCCAGGAGGATCCCCTGGTGATGACCGCCGGGACCTACAGCCATCCCAACCGCAAAACACCCTTTGACGAGCAGAATCGGGAGGTAAAGAAGTAATGGCTATTCTGGAAATCAGGCACCTGAGCAAATCCTTCGGTGATCACGAGGTATTGAAGGATATTGATTTTACCGTCAACCCCGGCGACGTGACCTCCATCATCGGTGCTTCCGGCTCCGGCAAGAGTACGCTCCTGCGCTGTGTCAACCTGCTGGAAACTCCCTCCTCCGGAGAGATCCTTTACCACGGCAAGAACGTGGTGGGCCGAGGCGTCAACCAGCCGGAATACCGGACCCATGTGGGCATGGTATTCCAGTCCTTTAACCTCTTCAATAACATGACCGTACTGGAAAACTGCATGGTGGGCCAGATCAAGGTCCTGAAGCGCAATAAAGCAGATGCCAGAGCCGCCGCCATGAAATACCTGGATAAGGTGGGCATGGCCCCCTACATCAACGCCAAGCCCCGGCAGATATCCGGCGGCCAGAAGCAGCGGGTGGCCATTGCCCGGGCCCTGGCTATGAACCCCGAGATGCTGCTTTTCGATGAACCCACCTCCGCCCTGGACCCGGAAATGGTGGGCGAGGTCCTCACCGTCATGAAGGAGCTGGCCCAGGAGGGCATGACTATGCTGGTCGTCACTCACGAAATGGCCTTCGCCCGGGACGTGAGCACCCATGTGGTGTATATGGCAGACGGCGTCATCTGCGAGCAGGGTGCCCCGGATGAAATGTTCGGCCATCCCCAGAAGCAGGAAACCCAGGATTTCCTGGCAAGATTTACAAAGGTTTAAAATTTTTTCCCAGTCGGTGGATCAAAAGCGCCCTGCGGTTTTTCCGCAAGGCGCTTTTCCTATCTTTTCATTTCTTTCAGCCGCTTTTCATAGGCCTCTTTATCGATCTGGCCGGACAGAAGCATTTTCTCCACCCAGAGCTGCAGGGTCTCCACGGTGATGGAGATGCGTTCCAGTTCCTGCTGGATGGTGATAAAGTCCCCGATCTCGTCTCCGTCGATTCTCCCGTCGGCGGTGATCTCAATGAGCCGGTCCCTTTTTTTGTCCACAGCGTTCAGGCTGGCCAACATCTCCAGGACGATGGCGGAAAGCTCCTTCATCTTTACCTCCGGCACGTATTCCCTGCCAATGGGGCACTCGTTGGCACAGTAGAAGTTGCACAGGCTGGGACGGCCATATTTTTCCGCCATAGTCAGCACTTCGTCCGGGTAGGGTCTGCACTTGCCGCTTTCGACCTTTTCGATCCGGTCCGCACTGACGGTCTCCAGGAGCGCTTCCGCCTTTTCTCTCGTCAGGCCCAGCTCCTCCCGGACCAGCTGGTAGCGGTTCTTGTTCTGTTTTGTGGAGGCTCTGCCCATAGTTTTGTCCTTTCTTAGGCATCCCCATTCAACCAGGAGATTGCCACACCAGTCTGCGGACTGGTTCGCAATGACATACCGTTATCGGAAATACACTTCCGCGTCATTCACAACGGCCTGTTCGGTCTGCTCTGCCTCTGTCTCATCCTTAGCTGTTACAGACAGGTACAGCTTGAGTTTCGGTTCTGTACCGGAGGGTCGGACCACCAGGGTGGTGCCGCCGTCCAGGTAGAATTTCAGCACGTCTGCCTTGGGAAGGCCATCCAGGCCGGCGCTGTAATCCAGCACTTTTTCCACCGCTTTTCCGCCGAAGGTGGAGATCCCCTGCCGGAAAGCGGCCATAATGCCCTGCATCTTGGCAAATCCGGCGCTGCCCTCAAACTGGTAGCTATGGAGGGTATTGCGGCAATAGCCATAGCGCTCGTACAGCTTCGCCAGCTGATCCGTAAGCCGGATGCCCCGGGCTGCGTAGAAGCTGAACATTTCACAGATCATCACGGCACCGTCCACCCCGTCCTTGTCCCGGACATAAGTGCCGGTGAGGTAACCGTAGCTCTCCTCGAAGCCGAAGAGATAGCGTCTTTCCTCCCCGGCCTTTTCCAGCAGGCCGATTTGCTCGCCGATGTATTTAAATCCCGTGAGGACGTTTCTCGTTTCCACGCCATAGTGCTCCGCAATGCGCTCTGCCAGATCTACGGTAACAATGGTTTTTACCAGCACGGGATCCTTCGGCATTTTGCCGTGCTTTTGCTTTTGGGCACAGAGATAGTCCAGCAGCAGCAGCCCCACCTCATTGCCGGAGAGGAGCACATAGTCCCCCTGGGCGTTTTTCACGGCGATGCCTACCCGGTCGCAGTCCGGATCCGTAGCCAGCAGCAGATCCGCGTTCTTTTCCCTGGCGTACCCCAGGCCCAGCTCCATAGCCTCCCGAATTTCCGGATTGGGATAGGGGCAGGTGGGGAACCGGCCGTCCGGCTCTTCCTGCTCCTTCACCACGGTAATGTTGGTATAGCCCAATTCCTTCAGGGTCCGAAGCACCGGCTTCCGACCGGCCCCGTTGAGGGGAGAATAGACGATGGCCACATCGCGGGTGGTTTTGTCCCCGTAGAGGACAGACTGGGCCTTCACGTTTTCCACAAAGGCTGTGTAAACAGCCTCCGGAATGTGCAGGATCCGCCCATCGTCCCAGGCGGTACCGAAGTCCATGATCCGGACATCCTGAAAAATATCCAAAGCTTCGATTTTCGCAAGAACTTCTGCCGCCCCCTGGGTGGTGATCTGACAGCCGTCGGCACCGTAGACCTTGTAACCGTTGTATTTGCTGGGATTGTGAGAGGCGGTGACCATGACCCCGGCGCTGCACCCCAGCTCCCGCACAGCAAAGGACACCGTAGGCACGGGCATCAGCTCCGGCCAAATGTGGACCTTCACCCCATTGGCGGCGAAGACCCGGGCCGCAACCTTGGAAAAAAGCTCGCTGTTAATGCGGCTGTCGAAGCCGATGGCCACGGAAGGCGCCCGGAAGTGCTCTTTCAGGTAGTTCGCCAGGCCCTGGGTAGCCTTGGCAACGGTATAAATATTCATCCGATTGGTTCCAGCTCCGATGACGCCCCGCAGGCCCCCGGTGCCAAAGGACAGATCCCGGTAAAAGGCGTCCTCCTGCTGCTTTTCGTCCATGGCCCGGAGCTCTTCCAGCAGAGTCGGGTCCATATCCGCCTTTGTAAGCCAGCGGCGGTATTCTTTCTGATAGTCCATGGTGTTTTACCCCCGAATATCCAAAAATGTCATCTGCCCGTGGAGGGTCATTTCCTGAGAGTCCGCCGGGACAAACAGGCAGTCCCCCCGGCACAGATCCAGCGCGCTTTCCCCAAACCGGACCGTGCCGCAGCCCCGAACGCAGAGCAGAGCCCGGAAGGATTCCGCATCCGCCCGGTAGGTAACCCTTTGGCGGCGCTCCGTATTCACGATCATCCGGTATACTTCAAAGTATCTGCACCGGCACAGGAGTTCTTTTGCCACCCCCCGGCCATAGCGCAGCACCCGCAGGGGCTGCCGGGGCTCCGGAGCGGCATGAAAATCCGCCACATCCAGGGCTTTTTCCAGGTGCAGCGGACGTTTCTGTCCGTTTTTGTCTACCCGGTCATAGTCATAGAGACGGTAAGTCAGGTTGCTGCTCTGCTGAATTTCCGCAACCAATATTCCGGCTCCCAAGGCGTGGATGGTGCCGGGCTCCACATAGAACACATCGTCCGGCCGGACAGGCACCCGCTGCAAATACTTCATAAGGCAGCCGTTTTGAGCGGCGGCGCGGATGGTTTCCCGGTCCGCAGTCCTGCTCAGGCCATAGACCAAGCTGGCCCCTTTGGCGGCATCCAGCACATACCACATCTCGGTCTTGCCCCGCTGGCCTCCTTCCTTCTGAAGCGCATAGCCGTCATCAGGATGGACCTGGACGGATAGATCCCGATCCGCGTCAATGAGCTTCACCAGCACAGGCAGACCCTTGCCCTTTTCCGGGTGGGTGCCCAGGTACTCCGGGTGATCCTCCAGGATTTTTGTCAGAGTCTGGCCCCGGAAGGGGCCGCTGGCGGCAGTGCTCTCCCCTGCCGGATGAGTAGAGCACTCCCAGGTCTCCGCCAAAGGATCCAGAGGGATATCCTTGGCAAAGTCCCATTTCAGCCGGCTGCCGCCCCAGAGGTAGTCCTTACCCGCAGGGGTCAGAAGAAAGGGTTCAGCCTTCATAGGCATCCCGTTCCAACACAAATTTCTGCTTGTCGTCCACGCTGATGTCCTTGCCCAGCTGGACCTCCATCAGCTTCAGCTCCGTCAGGGCCATGACCGTATGGCGGCATCCGGCGGCCATGGTGATCACGTCCCCCGGAGCCACCCGGTTTTCCATACCGTCCACAACGGTCTTCCCCTGGCCGGAAATCACCACCCAGACCTCGTCCCGGTGGGCGTGGCTGTGGTAATGCATACTGTGCCCGGCGTTGAGGGTGACCTTGATGGTCATGCTCTCCGGCTCCACATCCAGCACCCGGAAGGAGCCCCAGCTCTTCTCGGCAAACATGACCTGCTGGTCCATGGCATCTACAAAGGGCTTGATGTAGCTGGACTGCTCTTTATCGGAAACCAGAATGCCGTTGGGCGAAGCGGAAATCACCACATCGTGAAGGCCCATGGCCAGCACCGGCACGTCCGTCTCATTGATGATGTTCACGCCTTCGCAGGCCTCATTCATCACGCCCTTGCCGATGACCCTTTCTTCCATCGCCTCCGTCAGGGTGTTCCAGGTGCCCAGGTCCATCCATCGGCCCTGGAAGCGCATGACCTGGATATTGGGCTCATGCTCCACCACGGCATAGTCGAAGGATATCTTCTTCAGGGTCTCGTACTTATGGAACAGGTCCTGATAGTCTGTAAAATCGATGAGCTCATGGGCCCGGTCCAGCACATAGCGGAGCTGATAGGCAAAGACGCCGCCGTTCCACAGAGCTCCCCGGGAGATATACTCAGCCGCCACTGCCGCCGTGGGCTTTTCCTTGAAGGTATCCACCCGGGAGACGGCCTCGGAGGTCTCCGGGATGATGTAGCCGTATTTTTCACTGGGATAGGTGGGCTCGATGCCCATAAGCACCAGATTGGCCTCTCCCTTGTCCGCCTGGGCGCAAAGGCCCTTCAGAGCCTCAAAGTAGTCGTCATCCACATAGGGGTCCACAGGGCACACCACCACGGATTCGTCCTTGGGCACACCCATCACATCCACCAGATAGGCAGTAGCCAGGGCGATGGCCGGGAAGGTGTCCCTCCGGCAGGGCTCTACGGAGATGCCCACATCCTGCCCCAGCTGGTTGTGGATCAAAGACACCTGGGCCTTGGATGTTGCAATGGTCACCTTTGCCTGGGGATCCGCCTTTTTGATCTGGCGGAAAACCCGCTGGACCATGGACTCATAGGCTCCCTCTTCGTCCCGGAATATTTTGATAAACTGCTTGGACCGAATGTCGTTGCTCAGGGGCCATAGCCGCTTACCGGAGCCGCCGGACAGCAATACCAGATTCATACCCGTCTCCTTACCGTTCTGCCCGCATGGGGTTATGCAGGAAATCCTCGTAGGCCAGCCGGATGCCGTCCTCCAGTTCCGTCTTGTAGGTCCAGCCCAGGGCCGTAGCTTTGGATACATCCAGCAGCTTTCTGGGGGTGCCGTTGGGCTTGCTGGTGTCCCACTTGATTTCTCCCTGATAGCCCACCACCTTGGCGACCAGCTCAGTAAGCTCCTTGATGGTCAGCTCCTTGCCGGTACCGGCGTTCACAGTCTCATCGCCGGAGTAGTTGTTCATCAGGAAAACGCAGAGGTTTGCCAGGTCATCCACATACAGGAACTCCCGCAGGGGACTGCCATCGCCCCAGCAGGTGACCTCGGTCTTTCCCTCCACCTTGGCCTCGTGGAACCGGCGGATGAGGGCAGGCAATACATGGGAGTGGGTGGGGTGATAATTGTCGTTGGGCCCATAGAGGTTGGTGGGCATAACGGAAATATAATCCGTGCCGTACTGCTTATTCAGGAACTCACAGTACTTGAGGCCGGAGATCTTCGCCAAGGCATAGGCTTCGTTGGTCTTTTCCAGTTCACTGGTCAGAAGGCAGCTCTCCTTCATGGGCTGAGGGGCTAGGCGCGGATAGATACAGGAGGAACCCAAGAACTCCAGCTTCTTGCACCCGTTTTTCCAAGCGGAATGGATGACGTTCATTTCCAAAATCATATTGTCGTACATAAAGTCCGCCAGGGCATTCTGGTTGGCTACGATGCCGCCTACCTTAGCCGCTGCCAGAAACACATACTCCGGCTTCTCCCCAGCGAAGAAGGCCTCTACAGCGTCCTGCCGGGTCAAGTCCAGCTCCTTATGGGTCCGGGTAACAATGTTGTGGTAGCCCTGCCGGTTCAGTTCCCGCACAATGGCGGAGCCCACCATGCCCCGGTGACCGGCTACATAGATTTTTGCGTTTTTGTCCATCATTTTGCTGCCTCCGCAATTGCTTTCTCCTGCTTTGCCAGGGCCCGGTCGTGCTTGGCCATGATCTCCACCAGCTGCGCGTAGCTGGTCTTCTGGGGGTTCCAGCCCAAAACCGTTTTGGCTTTGGTGGGGTCTCCCCACAGGTTATCCACATCGGTGGGCCGGAACCACTGGGGATTCACAGACACCAGCAGTTTGTTGGTCTCGGCGTCATAGCCCTTCTCGTCAATGCCGGTACCCTCCCAGCGGATGGTCATTCCATTGGCGGCGAAGGCCTTCTCGGTAAAGTCCCGGACCGTGTGCTGCTCGCCGGTGGCGATGACAAAGTCCTCCGGCTTCTCCTGCTGCATAATGAGCCACATGCACTCTACATAGTCCTTGGCATAGCCCCAGTCCCGGAGGGAATCCATATTTCCCAGCTCCAGGTGATCCTGCAGGCCCTCAGCGATGCGGCCGGCGGCCAGGGTGATCTTCCGGGTGACGAAGTTCTCCCCCCGGCGCTCAGACTCATGGTTGAAAAGGATGCCGTTGACGGCGAACATGCCGTAAGCCTCCCGGTACTCTTTCACGATCCAGAAGCCGTACTGCTTGGCTACAGCATAGGGAGAATAGGGATGGAAGGGCGTGGTCTCCCGCTGGGGCACCTCCTCCACCTTGCCGAAGAGCTCGGAGGTAGAGGCCTGATAGACCTTCGTCTTTTTGGTCAGCCCCAGGATGCGGCAGGCCTCCAGAATCCGCAGTACCCCCAGGGCATCCACATCGCCGGAGTACTCCGGCACATCGAAGGACACCTGCACATGGCTCTGGGCCGCCAGGTTGTAGATCTCATCGGGCTGAGTCAGGCCAATGATGCGGATCAGGGAAGAAGAATCAGACAGGTCTCCATCGTGGAGCTTGATCTTCCCCATCAGATGGTCGATTCTTGCGGTATTGGAAATGGAAGCCCGGCGGGTAATGCCGTGGACCTCGTAGCCCTTTTCCAGCAGGAATTCGGCAAGGTAGCTTCCATCCTGACCGGTAATACCGGTAATCAGTGCGACTTTAGACATAATATAACCTCAACTTTCAGAGAATATTTTCGGTTTCTATCCCCTATTTTATCCGAGGACAGCGAAAAAAGGAATCCCCAATCTTGCCCTCCCGGGGGCAGTACTTGCACAATATTGCTCTCCTACCATTTCTCCCGGAATTCCGAAGGAGTCACGCCCTCCACCTGCTTGAAAACCCGGCTGAAATAGTGGGGCGCGCCCAGGCCGCACTGGTAGCCGATGTCCTCCAATTTCCGGTCCGAGAACCGCAAAAGCTGCTTGGCCTTGGTAATGCGCTTATTAAGCAGATACGTGCTGATGCTGACCCCGAACTGCTCCTTAAACACCCGGGTCAGGTAAAACTTGCTGATAAAAAACTGCTCCGCCAGGGCATCCAGGGAGATTTTTTCCGTAAAATGCCCGTCCAGATAGTCCCGGATGGGCATTAAATTCTGCCGCTTGCACCCCGCCTGCTCCACCGGGTGCCAGGATTCCTGCATCAAAAGCACCAGCAGCGCATTCAGACAGCTGTTCATGCGCATATCCCGGATGTAATCATCGGAGGAGGCCAGGTCAAAAATTTCTTCGTGGAGCTTTTCAAAAGGTGCCAGGTCCGCCGGATGGAACACCGGCCGGCCTCCCCGCTCCCGGTACTTTTCATACACCGGCTGCATGGTCACCCCGGAAAAATGGATCCAGCTCAGGGACCACAGATTCTCTCCGGTGCTGTGGGCATAAGGCTGGCGGCAGTCCAAAAACACGCAGTCCCCAGGGCCCAGGCGGTAGCTCTTCCCGTCATACTCCAGCTCTCCGGCGCCTGATTTAACATAAAACATCAAATAAGAGGACAGCAGCGTCCGGGAGGAGGTATGAGGCTTCTCCGCCTTTAGGGAGCCCACCTCCTGCAAATACAGTAGGGCGGACTTTGCGAAGGCGGTAGGAGTATAAAGTATTCTCCGGGAGGAGACCACCGGTGTTGACCGGGAGTCGTGTAAAAACAGTTCGTCCATAAGGCACCTCCTTTGGGCGCATTATACCATACTCCACGGGAGAAGCCAAGACTTGGTTTTAAATCCCCCTTTTTCTTACCGGTGTAATGAAAAAGAGGGATTGCTGCCATGTATTCAATGATTCACAGCTTCTGATTTTGGGGAATTCTCCTCCTGATAAGACTGTTCTGTATTCACATTCCATACGGAGGTCCTATCCGTGCTTCCTGCCAGAATGCAGTCCACCGCTCGGAAGGCCGTTATCATCGAATGGTCCATATTGTTATAGCGATGCTGTCCGTTTCTTCCAATGCAATACAAATTTTCAATCCCGTTCAGGTAGTCAATCAGCTCCCCGATTCGGCTATAGGTGTCAAAATAGGCCGGATATGCCTTTGGAACCCGCTCAATATGTGTGTCCAATACAACCTGTGCAGAAGAAATCAACCCCAGCGTCACCATCTCCTTCACCGCCATTTGACGAAAGTCCTCGTTCGATAATCTCCAGAGTGCGTCCCCTTCGTCGGCAAAGTATTCCAAGCCCAGCCACACGGTATGTTCCAAATCCTTCACAAGATAAGGCGACCAATTGTTATAAATCTGGAACCGTCCCATTTTTACCTGCCGATCCTGAACGTAGATCCAGCAGTCCGGTACGATATTTCCTACAGTTTTCAGCTTTGTCTGGTTGGTCAGCGAAAGCTTCGAAACCAGTACACCCATGGTGAGATACCCTCGATACGGGAGACCCTGCGCAATTTGCCGCACAGCTGCAGGCACATTCTCCACCCCCGCCACCAGGTCCTTTAGGGGCATAGAAGAAATCACATAGTCTCCTTCGGCCCGAATTTTCTTTCCGTCCTTTTGGTACGTCAGCGCTTCTATCCGATTCCCTGCAGATTTGTGGAAGCCCACAACCGCAGCATTCCGGAGGACCCTGCCCCCAAGCTTTTCTATCTCTGCAGCAACCGCTTCCCACATCTGCCCCGGGCCCAGCTTGGGATAAAAGAACTGCTCGATAAGGGAGGTTTCCACATTTCGGTTTTTCTTTTGGAGCATACTGCCCCACATATCCCGAAGTACCACCCCAATAGATAGTCCTTTTACCCGCTGCGTGCCCCAGGAGGCATCAATTTCCCGCGGATGCCTGCCCCAAAGATTTTCCGTATAGCTTTCAAAAAACATGGTATATAGCTTTCTGCCGAATCGATTCACATAAAAGTTTTCCAAATTGTCTTCCGGAAGCCTATTTATTTGGGCGGCAAGATAGCTTGCGCCTACCTCCAGGGTCGTTATAAGCCCCATATTGCGCAGCGTCTCAGGCCGAAAACGAATGGGATAATCGTAAAAATGATTCTCAAAAAGGATTCTGGAAACCCGTCGGCGGCAGAGCATGACCCTATCTTCCCTTTCCGGGTCCGGGCCTCCAGGGGCCGTATCGACCTCTCGGTTTAAAATCCGGTCGTCCAGGGCAGGCTTGCCCTGCAGAGGCATTCTCTCTACCCACCAGGCGTTAACTTGGGGATCCTTAGAAAAAAAACGGTGGCCTCCGATATCCATACGGTTTCCGTTATGCACCACTGTCCTGGATATACCGCCTATGCTGTCGCTCTGCTCCAGAATAGTAACTTCATATTCCTTTCCCCGCGTCAAAAGCTCATAGGCCGCCGTCAGCCCCGCGGGACCCGCACCAATGATCAAAACCTTTTTCATAAGCGTTATCCTTTTCTCAAATTGCAGGTGCGAATGTTTCGGCTCAAACCGCGCAAAGGAAATACAGCGCCGTACTCAGCAGGCTGTTTCCCCACAGCAAAGCCTGAACAGCGCGGGGCATCTCCCCCTCCCGCAGGCCATATCCCGCCACCAGGAAAATCATGGTAATATAAATATATCGTGTATTCATCGTGCATACACGGGGATACCGGAAGGCAAACACCACATAGCTTAAAAACACCACACCATAGCCCACTCCTAAAAGGAGCCTAACGGCGGTATCCGTCCTACGGCTGAAAAAAGTGCGCACCGTTCCCGCCAGAAGCACAAGGGTGCTCCCAGCACAGGACCAAACCAGCAGCACAGCCGCCGTCTTTTGGGCCAAGTTCCTTTCGACCAGGATTCCCTCATCCAGCGCCATCGTCAAAAATGTCTGCCACCAGATATTGCAATACTTTTTGGGGGCATCCCAATGGATACGGGCAGAAAACAGCTGCTTTAGGCTGGGCAGCCCCAGCCGCCGGAACAGAGTGCAGTCCCCGATATACTGGGGGTCATTCACGCCCCAGCCGGGAGCCACATAGTTCAGCGGCATCTGGAACAGATGCCAGTTGCGCAGCACATAGCTGCAGCCCAGAGGAACGGAAATCAGCAAAAACGCTGCAAACTGCCACAGCAGCGGGGCAATTTTCCCTTTTTCCTGAATTGTTTTTAGAAATACATACAAAAACACGCAGCCAATCGCCGGAGCAATGAGGACCGCGGAGGTCTTGGTAAGCATTGCCAGGGCCAGCAGCAGGGCTGCCTTTATGATCACACCCATTTGGGGCTTTTTCGCCCACAGGATGATCTGTTCGATGGTCATTGCCTGCAAAAGCGTCATCAGGCAGTCGTTTGTCAGGGCCGTGCCCAGCCAGTATAGGGTGGGGCCAAAGCTGAGAAAAGCGGTAAGCGTTACCAGCTTCCTGCCCTTTACCTCCAGATGCTTCAAGATTCGCCAGCCCACAAAGGCAATGGCACAGGCGGACAGGGTATTGAAAAGCTGGATCCATTCAAAAACGGGCTGGACGGGGCTGCCGTTTCGATAAAACAGCCCAAATATCAATGCCCCCATCGTATGAAACAGAGGCGGGTGATAAAACATACCCCCTATTCCGTTTCCCTGCCACAGCTGCTGAAACTGATACAGATACTGGATATAGGACAGGTGCCCGCCGCTATAGGTGACCCAATCCGAGGGCCCTCCCAAATCGTGGGGAGAAACCGAGTAGGGAACCTGGATAGCATAACAAAGCTTTAGTACCGCGCCCGCCAACAAAATCAGCAGGCAAAACTTCTCTTCCCGCTGCCCGGGGGCAGCAACGCGCGATCCCATAAAACACTTCCTCTCTTTAGGGGGTCCGGGCTCCACGCCCGGAAGGGAGTCTGACAAGGGCCGGAATACTCCGGCCCTTGCCGTCTGCTATGGTCTTGGATTAACCTGTCGTCACGTAAGGATCCCCAGTGGGGGCAGTGGTGGGCGTAGTGGGATCCACGCTCAGCCGAGACACGGTGATCACATCTTCCGCCTCGAACCTTACCACGTCTACAGACATGGGGCTATACTGCTTTTTCATGATGCATTCCTCCTTTCTACAAAATGGCACAGCTTCAAAAGGAAGCCGCGCGATATGGTAAACCGCCACAGCCCAAGATACCATCGGTATCCGCAGCCGCTGCGACTTACTTCCTTGTCATCCCGGAAAATCCGGGTCACCCGACCGATCACCCATTCCGGGGATACCCCCGTTTCCGGCTTAAGCTGGTTGTCTCCCATCATGGTAAGTCCCTGGGAGGTGACGGCGGTTACCCGGTGCAGCACATAGCTGCCGTCGGGCCGCCGGTAAAAAAGGATATCCCCCTTGCAAATGGGGCTGTCTACCCGGCGCAGGGAGACTGAGTCCCGCCCCTGCCGCAGCAGGGGGCGCATACTGGTTCCGTGGGGGTACAGCCGGAATTCCCCGCCGGAAGCCAGCACCTCCCGGATCAGGGGATCGTAGTCAGACAGGCGGATGTCACACAAGGGCATCCGCCTCTTTCAGTTTTTTCAGAAACGCCTGCAGGTCCCTCTGGGCCGCCTCCGGGGGCACATCGTACTCCTCCGTGACCCGCCGCACCAGCGCTTCCTCAGAAATTCCCTCCTGCAAAAGCCGGAAGGCAAAGGCCCCGGTTTCATTCAGGCGCATCATGCCGTTAAAGCCCTCGCTGGCCTTTCCGGTAGCCGCCACCACGTACTGAATGCCTACCTTCCGTAGAATAAAGCCGTCCTTAATTTTCATTTTTCTTCTCCTTTTCCTGTTTGGCCTTTTGTTGGTTTCTATTTCTGGTCGCCCGGGCCTTGTCCGCACTGCGCTTCTTTTTGTATTGGGCCTGCTTTTCCCGGAGCTCGTCGTACTTCCCGGCGTATTCGGGCAGGAGCTGGGCATACTGCCAAAAGGGCTCCGCCATCCGGCCCCAGTACATCTCCGTCCAGGGTTTTCCGTTTCCGTTGTAGTGGTAAATTTTGCACCGGCGCAGCACCCGCTCTGCATCCCGCTGCCGGGTAATATCGTAGTCAAAATGATTGTAAATGCGCCAATCGGCAAATTTCGTCAGCCCATAGAATACCGCGTTCAGCACATCCTGGTCTCCATATTTCAGCTGCTTGTAAAACAGCGCCGGATATTCGTATAGGATACTGGGGTCGATCTCCCGGCGCTGCCCTGCCAGGTTATACAAGAGCGTCCCGGCATTAAAATAGACGGTATCCTTCGGCAGGGTCATCTGCTCCAGGACCTTGGGATCGGTTTTTCCGGCGGGCCACCGGTTGCAGGCAACCAGCAGCTTCCCTTCGAAATCCTGATTGTAGAATGCCTCCAGAGAGCCCAGGACGATCATATCTACATCCAGGTACAGCACCCGCTCCACATCCGCCGGCAGCATCTCCTGGGCCAGCAGCCGATAGTAGGTCTCCCGGGAGATCCATTTCAGGTGCAGCGGCGCATCCTGAAACCGGTCTGCCCCTACTGGCAAAAAAACTGCCTTGGCAATTCCGCTTTCCTCCGCCAGGCGGGAAAAGCGCTCCATTTCCTCCGGCTTCAGGTCCGCATACAGAACGTACACCCGAATATCCCGGCACCATCGGTTGTTTACCAAAAGGGATTGCAGCAGCACCAGTGCGGGCATATAGTAGTTCGAGTTAAAGGCCAGCAGTATGTTCATTCTCTTTCTCCCTTTTTACAGCCTGATAGGCGCACAGTACGCTGTTTTCGCTCATATCGCAGCGCAGGATATAGGCCGGAACCCGGCATACCAGTGCGTCCGCCATGGCAAGCAGTCTCCGCATTCCTTCGGCCTCCTTGGGCATCAGCATTTGCCGGAAAAGCCGGTCCACCGTTTGCCCTTCCTCCGCCGGGGCCACGCTGGGGCTTTTGCTTTTCTCCAGGAAGAACAGGGCCTTGAGCGGGACGCTGGCGTTGCAGCCCATGCCCTCTTTCCCCTGCCAGGGGGTGCCATAGGCCCTAAAAATCGGTGCGTCGGCCTGGGCTTCCATGCGGATGAGGGGCTTGTCCCCGTTAATTACCCGCAACGCCTTTCCAAAATACCGCTGCCACAGCCGGGTTTGGGTGGTTTTTCCGCCGCCGCTGGGGGCCAGAAAAACGTAGCCCTCCCCGTTCAGCTCTACTACAGAGCCATGGAGCACGAAGGTATCCCTGCTTAACAGCCGGTTCGCCGCCTTGCGATAGCAGCATACCGTTTCCAGATAGCCATCGGAAAAGGCCTCCTCCTGCTTCTTCCGCTCCTCCTCCAGCTCTTCTTGGGTAACGCGGATCGTCAGCTCCGGAGGAAGCGCCGTCTCGTAGCCCCGACACATCCATTCCAGGTCCGGGTAGCGGTTCTGAAACCCCACCGCTGTACCTGCCAGCAGTATATTAACCATGGCATTCTCCTTTCCGGAAGAGCAGCCACAGGTGCTGCCAGAAGGAATCCTCGTTGCGAAGCATCATAGAAGCCACCCGCGCCGCCCAGCAAAAGGGCAGCAGAACCGGAAGCTTTTCCAAAATGGGATATCTCCGCTTCATTGTGGGCATGGGCAGAAAAAACCGGGGCAGGCAATAGGCGAAAAAGCGGATAACCGGGTTTGGATATCGCTTTGCCAGGTGCTCCATGCGGTTTTGGACCCGGTTCTCCCAAAAGCCATATGTACCGGCTTCGCACACCGCCTGGGCAAAGGGATGCAGCTCCTCCGGAATCTCCTGCCCGGTTTCAAACCAGCAGTGGGAAAGGGCCTGTACCTGCCGGGCCATTGGGGAAAGCCCCAGGGTATCCAGCTCCCGATCCAGATACGCCTGGTCCATATAGGGGTGAGCGCGCAAATAAATACAGTTGTCCAGAATGGACCGAATGCCACTGCCGCCCTCGGACAGATGCATATTCAGGTGTACCAGGTAATAGATGTAGGCGTCCTCCGGCTTCAGCCTGTAAAGGCGGGGATTTTCCCCCGCAGTCGCCCGATTCCATACGTCCTCATAATAGCTTCTGTGCTCATCGATTTTGGGAAGCAAAGAGGTATGCAGCTCCAGTACCAGGTAGGGGGCCTGGCGGTACACGGTATGGTGGAACCCCACCTCGTCCTTTCGGTAGCCCCGTTCCAGAAGGAGCACCTCCGCCCGGGAAACATCCTCCTCCCGGACCAACATATCCAGGTCCGACATCTGCCTGTCGTTGATATCCGGGTACAATTCTTTCAGCCAGCAGCCCTTTACCGGCAAAACATCCATCTCCGCCCGGGTAAAGATATCTATCAGCTCGTCCCGTTCCTGCAGCTGAACAACGCTCTGGGCCAAAAGCTGGTTCACCTGGTTTTCCCATTGCTTCCATACCGGGTCCATACAGCCCGGCTGCAATTCGTTCAGGCCTCGGAATACCAGCGCCTGGATGCCGTGGGCCTTGGAAACTGAAAATAGCTCTCCAAGGGATATCCCCTCCGGAACGGGTGGAAGGGGCCGGTCCTGCATCAGCGCCCGGATCAGCGCTATGATATATCTGTATACCTGTGTCACCTTTCCCGCACCGCCCTTTCCCTAGCTGCGATAAGCATTCTCATACAGCGCAAATACCTCCTCTGTATTCCCAAAGGCCATCACCTTGCCATGCTCCAGCCAGAGGGACTTGGGGCACAGGGCTTTGACCTGTGCTGCGTTGTGGCTGACAAACAGGAGGGTTGTGCCGTTTTCCAGCAGCTGGGCAATCCGCCTGTGGCATTTTTCCTGGAACCGGAAGTCACCCACCGCCAGCACCTCGTCCACCACCAAAATATCCGCCTTTACGATCGTTGCTACGGAAAAGCCCAGTCTGGCGATCATACCGGAGGAATAGTTTTTCAGGGGGACATCGATAAAATCGTCCAATTCCGAAAAATCTACAATTTCCTGAAAATGCAGGTCCATAAACTGACGGTCATGGCCCAAAATCGCACCGTTCATATAGATATTTTCCCGGCCTGTCAGTTCCAGGTCAAACCCCGCCCCAAGCTCAATCAGGGGAGCAATGGTTCCCTTCACCTTTACCGCCCCCTCTGTAGGGTACAGTACCCCCGCCAAAATCTTTAGCATCGTGCTTTTTCCGCTGCCGTTTTTGCCGATCAGCGCCAGAGCCTCCCCACGCTTTACCCGGAAGGAGACCCGGTCCAGTGCGAGAAAGGGGGTGTAATGCAGCCTTCCAGACACCAGCTTAATAAAATACTCCTTTAGGGTGTCGGTCCGTTCTTCCGAAAGGTTAAAGCGCATGGTCACATCTTGGACTTCTATGATATTTTCCGTTTCTTCCATGGCCCTTCCCCTCTATAAGTATAGTATAAAGTTCCGCTGCAGCTTCTGGAATACAAGCAGGCCAAACGCCATGGTCAGAATGCTGTATCCAATACAGCCAATCCAAAGATGCATCTCCGGGAAAACGCCGGAAAGCACCACTTCCCGAAAAAAGGTCACATAATAATACAATGGGTTCAGCCGGATCAGCCAGGCAACCCTTTCCGGCAAAGCACTTATGGGGTAAAAAATAGGGGTCAAATACATCCACGCCAGAATCATTACATCATACAGGTGTAAAACATCCCGAAAGTAAACTGCCAGCGCCGCCAATACCATCCCCAAGCCCATGCAAAAAAACAGCAGCGTAATAAGGGGGATTGGAAAAAGAAGAAGGTACCAGCTCAAGCGAACTCCCGTTGCCAGCATCACGATCAGAATGGCCGCCAAGCTAAAGCTCATAGTAACAAAGCTAGAAACCACCCGGGACATTGGAAAAATATACTTTGGAATATAAACCTTTCGGATCAGCGGTCCGTTTAAAATCACAGAGGTCATAGCCGCACCGGTGCTTTCGCTGAAAAAGCTCCACAGCGTCTGCCCGCAAATCAGGTACAGCGGATAATTGGGAATGCTGAACCGAAACATGTAGGAGAATACAATGGACATGATGGTCATCATAAGAAGCGGATTTAGGAGGCTCCAGACATACCCCAGAAAGCTTCTGCGATATTTTATTTTTAAATCACGTGTTACAAGCTCACGGATCAGCGGTCGATATCGCTTAAATTGTTGCGCAAATTCCGGTGTGTTTTGGGAGCGCATGATACCTTCTCCTTTGATATGAATCGATTCTATGATAAAAATCGCACGTTACAAATATAGCACAAGTCTCCTGTCAAGTCAATTGCCTATGCATTTGGCGTAAAAAATCCACCCCAAATGATGGGATGGATAAAAATTATACTGCCATATTGCTTTCCAGCAGCGTCAGCAGCTCCAGCACGCTGCGGAAGTTCTGACCGTCCCGAAAGCCGGGGCGGCGGAGGATGCCCTGCCAGGTGCTGTTCCTGCGGAAGAGAATCTCAACTTCAAAATCCGGAGTCTGGACAATCGGCCGCTCCCCGCTTTCCTGGGGCACGTCCATGGCTTCCTCCATCAGCAGAACCATCCGGGAGAGGCTGGCAAAGGTTACCGGCTTGCCGCTGTTTTCCGGCAAAAAGCTGCCACGGATATTGCCGTCCGGCTCCTTTTGAAGATACAATGCAAACAATGCCTTACCCTGGGGCACAGGTCTGATTTCCCGCATAACGACTTACCCTCTTCCCTTTTCTTCCCAGGTCTTGCCCATGGTTCCCAGATCCAAAACCTGAATATCGAACTGTGCGCCGCTCTGGGGGTAGTCCCTGTGGAACCGATTCATGATCCGCTCCGTAATGGCCGGGCCGTTCTCTTCTGCCGCCCCAGGCAGCAGAGCCAGCAGCAACTCCATACCTCCCCGGGTGAAGGGGTCTCCCCCTCGCAGGGAGTGCAGCATTGTCTCCTCCATCTGGCGCATATAAATTGCCCGGGTTTCCCCGTCCACACCGGTGCTTTCCAGGCGAAATACCAAAATCTGGGCCGGGGTGCCGCTGCGGCGCATATCCCGCAGGTGCCGGTTGACAATCTCCCGGAACACATTGCTGTCGCACTGGAAAGCCCCATTCTGGGCGTTCCTCGTTTTCAGGAAGTCCACAACCTGCTCCCGCTCTACGCCGCCACTCTGCTTTTCCACTGCCAGCAGCCGCTCGGCCTCCAGCTGGGCGGTGGGGGATACGCCGAAGTCCGCTTCCAGCTTTTGGGTATAGTCCCCATAGTATTCCAGCGCCTTTTTCGGCTGCCCCCCCAGGGTCAGAGCATGCATATAAAGGATGCTAAAATCCTCGTCCACCGGCTCCAGGGCAATTACATCGGCGCATAAGGAGGCAGCCTCCTGATAGCGTCCGGCGGCCGTCAGCCATTCGGCGGCGTTGCGGCACAGGTCCATATAGGCTCCACGGTACCTGGGCGCCAGACCCATACACCAGCCCTCCCCGTTGCTCTCCGGCAGAAAGTCCGCCGTATACAGCTTTGCGGCAGCCAGCGCCTTTTCCAGACTCTGGGCAGGATCCGAGCAATCCTGAGCCTCCTTGGCCGCTTTGGCAAACTCCTCGCAGTCCACCACCGTCCGCCGGTCCGGGGCCCAGAAGTAGGTGCCGGAATTGTTATGGATCAGCCGTTTGCCGTCCTCCAGTCCCAGCTCCTCCAGGGCGTTCCTGGCCCGGCTGATGTTGTTTTGCAGGGTGCTCATGGGGTTGAGCCCCTCCGTCCCTGACCAAAAGGTTTCAATCAGTTCCTGGGCAGGGACGCCTCGATCCCGATGCAGGATCAGATAGGCGATCATGGTCCACAGGCGCTTGGAACGTCCTGTCAGACTGACCACCCGGGGCCGCACAAGCCCCGGACCGTAAATGCTAAATTTTTCCAGCATTGTCACGCGAATTTCAGTATCCACGGATAAGCCTCCTTCTGTCTGCCCACTCGGCGGCGCATCGCCATAGTCCATTCCTCACTGCGAGGCAGACCTCCACTTATACTTTCTATGGGAATTATATATCATTCTTCCAGAAATTACAAACTATTTTTTCTTTGCGAAAAAAAATCACAAAAGCGCCCGGCTTTTGGGGCCGGGCGCGGAAAAAGCAGGCTACCGATTCAGGCCATAGGACCGAACCGGCTGGATATACCGTTCGTGGCTCATGGCCTGTGGTCTGGCATAGGAGCCGGAGACCAGGCCCAGCATGGCAAAAATGGTCACGACAGAAGAGCCGCCGTAGCTGACAAGAGGCAAGGTCAGGCCGATAACGGGCATAACACCGATACACATACCCACGTTGATCATAAGCTGGAACATCATAGAAGAGGCAGCGCCATAGGCTACCAGCCGCCGCATATAATCCGGGCACCGGGAACCTACCTGAATGCACCGGGCAATGATCAGCAGTTCCAGGAGCATAATCGCCAGGCAGCCGAAAAAGCCCAGCTCCTCACCGATGGAAGAGAAAATATAGTCCGTGTGCTGGGCGAACAGGTTGCCGCCCTGGGTACGGTTGCCGTTGAAGAGGCCCTGGCCTGTCAGGCCGCCGCCGGTCAGGGACAGCAGATTGATCTTACTGTGATACCGGGCGCCAATGCCCTGGGCATCAAAGGTAGGGTCGATCAGGACCATGATACGCTCCTGCTGATAGGTGCCCAGCAGCGGCCAGGCAAAGGGTACCGCCACGGCTATGACTCCAAAGGCCAGCAGGAACCACCAAAGGCTCACACCTCCGGCAAAGGCCATGCCGATGAAGATGAAGACGAAAATCAGGGACACGCCGGCATCGCCGGACAGGACCATGTTCAGGCCCACCAGGATACCCAGGTGCATCACCATGTGCATAACCGCCGGAACACTGGAAATGTCATTCTGGTGGGAGGCCATCACCGAGGCCATAATGAGAATATAGGTGATCTTGCAGATCTCGGCAGGCTGGATCATAACAGGCAGGATCTTGAAGTCCAGCCAGCTTCGGTTACCGGTGTTGTTGTCGGTGCCGAAGGGAATCAGCAGCAACAGCAGCATAATGTTGAAGGCCACCAGGGCCGTCCGGTGCTCCGAGATGAAATCCACATCGATCGAGGACACAAAGGCATAGGCAAAGACTCCGATCATAACAGCTGCCAGCTGAATGATGATATATTTTACGTGGTCGTCGCCAAACTTCTCGGCATTGGTGGCACTGGCAATGATGATGCAGCCCGCGCCTGCCGTCACCAGGCACAATATCAGCAGGACCCAGTCACCCTTTTTGGTGAAGTCCTTAAATTCCTCAATAAATTGATGCAAGAAATCAGCTCCTTCCGGGAAATCTGATACATTATAGCACCGTTTCTCCAGAATGTAAATAGACGGAATGTGAACTTTAAGGGCCGCCAAAGCGGCGGCCCTTTTGGAACTCAGCTGATGCGGACGGCGGCGACGACCAGTCGGCCATTGTCCAGGGTGTACTCGCAGGTAGACAGGCACAGCAGCTTGTCGCCATACTTAGGGGTCACGCCCGTGTCGTAGAAGGCCAGCTTCTTACAGGTGGAAACAAAGTCGTTGAATTCCTGCTCATTGGCGGCATCCTCAAACTTATGGTAGGAGAAGCCCTCACCCACATTGGCAGAGGTCTTGAACACCGAGAAGATCTTGTAGGTGTGATACTCCACCTTGCCGGTCTTGGGATCGAAGGTATCGAAGAAAACCAGACTGTTGTTGTCCCAAGTGGTCTTGGAGGTGTAGTTGTGCAGGCAGTAGAACATACTGCCGTCCTTCATGGTGTGACCGTAGAGGGTCACGTTGTCACTGGGCTTGTAGATATCGCACTCCTCACGGGCATAGATGGTGCCCTGGGTGGAGTTGTTCTTGTTGTAGTCCCGGTAGAGGTAGTAGTTGGCATTGTCCGTAGAGGTCTGCATAACGGGGTAATCCAGAACGGTTCCCTCAATGCGCAGCCAGCCCACAAAATCCGGGTTGGGGTTCTTCTCGTAGAAGGCCTTGTAGTCCCGGCCTCCCTGAACGTAGGTCTCCTGGGGCTCGGTGGTAGCCTCGGTGGTTGCTTCCGTGGTGGCCTCGGTAGTCGCCTCGGTGGTAGCCGCGGTGGTCATGGTGTCCTGCCGCAGCTGATCGTTGAGCTCTTCGTTCTGCTTAGAAGACCAGAAGTAGGAGAACAGATAAATGGCGCTGCCCAAAAGCGCGACGGCCAAAACGATTACAAGGGTTATGTAGATGCCTTTCTTTTTCATGGCGTTTCCTCCTGTCATTAGCTTGACATTTTTTTCGTCAAACTGTAACTATCTGTAACCGATTATAATCCATCTATTCCCATCTGTCAAGTCGTATTCCACGGTCTTCAAAAATTCTTAACCGTATTTTACCCCACGCAGTAGGGCATCCCCAATATATCCCGTTGCTCCTTGTATCTCTGGCCCAACCTCCAGGTGCCGCCGGTGGAGGAGCCGGAGGTAAAATTGCACTCCGTATCCGGCAGATATTCCTCCAGGCCCTTGGTCTCGTAGGGATTTCCGTCCCACCAAAGCCGCTTCAGCCAGGTCATCTGCTTCACAGGCTCGGCGCTTCCGTAGCTGTAGCACAGGTTCAGATCCTCCAGCCTGGTGCAGGACAGCAGAGGGGAATAATCCCGGACCGCCGTGAGGAAAAGCTCCAAAAAAATCAGGTTCTCGCAGTTGGCCAGGGGGCTGATGTCCGTGATCCCCGTATCCGCCAAAATCAGGTACTGGAGCTTCGGCATATTTCTCGCCCAATCGCAGGTCCGCACCGCCATGTGGCCCAGGTCCACAGCCACCACATCCGTACAGTATTTCAGAGGTCCCAGGTCAATTTCCGTCACATAGTCCCCGGTGACCACCGGGGCAAAGTAGTTGGTATCCGTCCGTACAGATATTCTTCCCATGTGGACCGTCCAGACAAAGCGGATATCCTCATAGCGCCGGTTCAGAGCGTCCATCTCCTCGTCCCCAAGGCCGCAGTCACACATGATGACCTTTTGCAGCTTCGGCATATCCCGGATCCGTTCCTCTACCCACTGCGTACTCTCGATTTCCATGCCGGAGAGGTCAATTTCCTCCGCGTCGCTGAGAAAGCTTCGGTCCCCGAAGAAAACTTCCCTGGGCTCCCACTCCGTGGGCGCCTCCGTTTCCTCCGTCTGCGTCGGCTCCGCCGTTGCGGCGGTCTCCGGCTCCGTAGTCTCCGGCATCTGCCCAGGCTGGCTCCACTGGGCCCCATCCACAGGAACCGCACTCCGGCTCCACACCCCATAGGCCACCGCGCCTACCGCCGCGGCCATCGCCAGCATCAGGAGCGTCACCGCCAGATACCGTTTTCGCTTCACCATACAACCCCGCCCCTCTCCGCAAATTCAGGATTATGTAACCGTATTCTATTATGCCCGGAAAACCCGGCAATGTCAAGGGCCTCTGAAAGAAACAGGCCCATATGGCTTTTCAAGTACTTGATTTTTACATGAAATACTATATAATATAGGCTTATCCGGTTATTTTTCAACAAAGGGAGACATCATGGATCTGTCAATCAGTACGTCAGACAAAGTGCGGTCCCGGATTCGGGATCTGCCCGCTTATATTCGGGTATGTATGGTCAGCACCCTTCTTTGGGGCATTCTTGCCCACGGAATAGCGCTGGTGACCAAGTTCTCCATGGCTGATGAGGCCCATTATCTTTTTTCTGTAGGTGCCACAGCCACATCCGGGCGGTGGTTTCTGGGCGTTCTGGGGGCCATTGTCCGCTGGGTCTTCGGGTCTCCGAATTTCAGTCTCCCCCTGTGGAGCGGACTTGCAACGCTTTTCTTTACCGGGCTGTGCAGCTGCGTACTGGTCTGGTGGTTAAAGCTGAGCCACAAATGGTCCTGGATCCTGGTCAGTGGCCTGCTGACCGTTTTTCCGGTAATGTCCGGGCTGTTCTTTTATAATTTTACCGCGCCCTACTATATGTTCGGCCTGCTTCTGGTCCTCTGGGGCGGCGCTCTCTTGCGTAATCGCCGCTCTGCCGCCTCCTTCGCTCTGGCTGTGTGTCTGGTCTGTCTTGGCCTCAGTATTTACCAGGCCTTTCTCCCCCTATTTCTCAGTCTGCTGCTGGTTTCCTTCTTTCAAACTCTCTCTGATGGGGGAATCCGGACATTTTCAGTGCTTTTCAAAGAAATTGCCCGGTATCTATTGGGATGCATAGTCATTGCCGCCCTGTATCTGCTTACAGTAAAGCTATCCATCTCCCTGGTAGGAGAAGGGCTGTCCGACTATAAAGGCATCTCCACCATGGGAGCAGCCGACTCGGGGCAGTATATTCAGCGGGTGAAGCTGGCAATCTATCTCTTTCTCTTCCCGGCCCGTTCTGATCGGTACGCCTTTTTGCTCCCCTACCGGCTGCTGGACTGCTACTATGTCGTCCTTGCCCTGATTGCCTTTTGGGGTGGTTGGCAGGTCATTCGGCTCTTCCGCCATTCCCCTGTCCAAGCAATCACCGCCCTGCTGGCCCTTACTTTCTTCCCCTTGGCTGTCAACTTTATCTACGTTGTATGCAACCAAGAGGATGTGTACAACCTGATGCTCTTTGGGCAACTGACGCCCTTTCTGCTTTTGCTGTGCCTTCTCGACCGACAAACGTCCCCCAAAAAGCCCGTCTTTTGGGTTCAAAGGGCCTCTGCGGGACTCCTGCTGGTCTTCTGCCTGTTCTGCGCTCGTGTGGATAACGCGGTATATACCCGTGGCCAGCTGATCCAGACCCGGAGCATCTCCTATTTTACATCCCTCGTCACCGCCATCCGGTCTACCCCCGGCTATACCGGGTCCACCCCTGTGGCCTTTGTAGGGGATCCCTCCTATGCTATGGACCCCACCTTTCGCAGCATTGAAGGCTTCGGCGCACTGAGTATGGCGCCGCTTCCCTACGATGCATCTCCCTTCAGCATCGGCTACTCCTGGCAGGATTTTTTGACCCTGTGGTGCGGCTTCACTCCGCCTTATGCAGACGGGGAGGATTTTGCCGACCTGCCAGAGGTCCAGGCCATGCCCGGCTATCCGGACAACGGCTCTGTCCGCATGGTGGCGGGGACCGTGGTCGTAAAGCTCAATACATCCAAACCTTAACCCCCTCGGCATCACAGAAAGGACTGTTCCCATTGATTTTGATCAATCTGCTCATTCTGCCCATCGTTGTCTCCGAAGCTGTCCAGCGTCTTTTGAAGCAAAAGCTGGACCGTATCTGGGACCGCATTCTCTATTACGGCTGGAATATTCTTCTCTGCCTTTGGAGCGGCCACGTGCTGACCGGCGTAATTCGCTCCCTGCTTCTAGTGGATATCCAGACGGAATCCGTTTTGTACTCTCTGCTTATGGCGGTGTGCTACAGCGTGATTTGCTTTCTTGCCAACCTGATTTTAAAAAATGTGTCCATAAAGGTTGAATTTGACCATGAAGAAAAATAACAAGCGCCGCTTTTCCTTCTGCTATTTCCTGCTCTGGCTGATTTTCACCCTGAGCCTGACCCTGTCCCAGGCCGCCATCTGGGCCTACTCCACCTTTCATGTGGAGCTGGCGGAAATGATGTTCACCATCCGGGCTCCTCTGGCCGGGGCCGGCGGAGACTTTGTCTCCAGTGCCTTGCGATACTGTCTGCCGAAAGTTCTTGCCGGAGCTCTGGGCTTTGGTCTGCTGCTGCTTTTCTTTCAACGGTGGAACCGGCTTTCCTTTCGCCTGGTCCTGCGGATCCGAAGCAAGGTTCTGCGGATCTCCTCCCGGGCTCTGGAACGCCTGACTGCCGCCATTATCAGCCTGGGTATGCTGGCCATGACCTGCTTTTATTTGCAGAGCACCTATAATGTGATTGGCTATGTCAAAACAAATCTCTCCACCACCACGATTTATGACGACTATTACGTCATGCCCAGCGATGTAGATATCACCGCCGGAGAAAAGCGGAATCTGCTGTGTATCTACCTGGAGAGCATGGAAATCACCTATGCAGACGAGGCCCACGGTGGAGCCAACACGCAGAACTACATCCCTTATCTGACAGATCTGGCCCTGAACAATACCTCCTTCGGTTCCTCCGCTGCGGTCCTGGGAGGCATCCAGAATCTGCCCAATACCGCCTGGACCTCTGCCGCACTGATTGCCAGCACCTCCGGCATTCCCTTCAACTTCCCAATGAACCACAATGACCTGACCTTCTACAGCAGCTTTGCCGAAAATCTACAGACCATGGGACAGATCCTGGATGAGAATGGCTACTATCAGGAGTTCCTCTGCGGCTCCGATGCCACCTTTGGCGGGCGGCGGCAGTATTTCACCCAGCATGGGAACTACCAGATCTACGACTATGACACCGCCATGGAAAAAGGTGCCATTCCTCCCGGCTATAAGGTCTGGTGGGGCTTTGAGGATGAAAAACTTTTCGATATTGCCAAAAGTGAGCTCACCCGCATCTCACAGCAGGACCAGCCCTTCAATCTGACTATGCTGACGGTAGATACCCATGTATCCCACGGCTACATCTGCCAGCACTGCGATCTGGAGAAATATAACGGCGAGGTACTTCCCACCGTTCTCGACTGTACCGAGCGTCTGCTGGAGGACTTCCTGAACTGGTGCAAGGAGCAGCCATTCTACGAAAACACCACCATCGTCCTGCTAGGGGATCACCCCAGAATGGACACCGACCTAGTAAATGGTGCCACAAACACCAGCCGCAAAGTCTACAATTGCTTCCTGAACCCAGCAAAGGCCCCCTCCACCTCTACAGCGGGCCGTAGCCTCACGCAGCTGGATATGTTCCCCACCATTCTCTCCTCTCTGGGCTTTGAAATTCCCGGCAATCGCCTGGGCATGGGTACGGACCTGTTCTCCGATGGGCCCACTTTGCTGGAAGAGCTGGGGTATGACTACCTGAGCACAGAGCTACAGAAGCAGTCGAAATTCTATAAGGAAAACTTCTATTAACCATGCATTTAAAGTTCTTGGGGCTGCCTCAAATGATTTGAAAGTCATTTTGAGGCAACCCCTCTTATATCCGGGCTAAATCAGCCGGTTGCATACTCCAGGTCAGCAGGAGTCAGATTATCTGTGTAGATTCCCGAAATTCCTCGCTCCAGGGCAAGTGCTGCTTCATCCGCCCGGTTGATGGTATGCACATATGTACAAAAAGACCGCTTTGAAAGTCCAAAGCGGTCTTCATTCATGTTGGCATTACCTATCTTCCCGGCAAGTCACCCTGCAAGTATTGTCGGCGCGGACGAGCTTAACTTCTGTGTTCGGGATGGGAACAGGTGGACCCTCGTCGCAATCAATACCAACTTATGTCGTCCCTTGTGGGGACTTTATGTCAAAGACTTTCGTCTGTGACTTCTTAAATCTCCATATACCTTGAAAACTGAACACTGTGATTTCCGCAATCCTCGAAAGCTCACTGAGCCTGCGCTTTGGTCAAGCTTTCGGCTTATTAGTATCAGTCAGCTCCACGCCTCTCAGCGCTTCCACCTCTGACCTATCTACGACATAGTCTACGTCGAGCCTCAGTGGAGATCTTATCTTAGGGGGAGTTTCACGCTTAGATGCCTTCAGCGTTTATCTCGTCCGTACATAGCTACCCAGCTATGCCCTTGGCAGGACAA
>OGKG01000170.1_pt1 | contig 76343 bp, 53 predicted proteins | sample 1572201 | NCBI WGS metagenome assembly OGKG01 (sample SAMEA2582146, study PRJEB24529) | metagenome | biome: Human gut stool | place: China | collected 2011 | reverse complement strand
AACTCCTCGTTCTCGTACACGATTTTTTTAACTCGTTTGGTTTGACTAAAAAAATCGTGTACGAGAACGAGGAGTTCAATCTTTTGCAGGCGGCTTTGAATATCGAGAATGGAATAGAGGAGTTACGATATAATAATATCATTGTCGCGACGGATGCCGATGTGGACGGTATGCATATCCGGTTGCTGTTGTTGACGTTCTTTTTACAGTTTTTTCCGGACGTGGTGCGTTCCGGGCATCTTTATATTTTGCAGACCCCATTATTTCGGGTGCGTAACAAAAAAGAGACTCGTTATTGTTACTCGGACGCGGAGCGGGAGAAAGCGATCAAACAGCTGGGACCGAAGCCGGAGATCACGCGCTTTAAAGGTTTGGGAGAGATTTCACCGGACGAGTTCGGCGGGTTTATCGGGAAAGATATTCGTCTGGAACCGGTACGCATGACCAAGCAAGACCCGATAGGGACGATTTTGTCTTATTACATGGGTAAAAACACGAATGAACGACAAGATTTTATTATTGATAACTTGTACGTGGAGAAGGATGAAATTTAATAATTTTAGATTTTAAATTTTAGATTTAGGAATTGGGATGATGTGATTCATTTTCAATTTTCAATTTTCAATTTTCAATTTGTATGAGCGAAGAGATAAATAACGAGGAAGTAGAGGATGTGGTGCCTCAAGAACCGGAACATCACGAGGAGAACGGGCGGGTGCGGTCGATAAAGCATTTGTCTGGCATGTTCGAGAGGTGGTTTCTGGATTATGCTTCCTACGTGATTCTGGAACGTGCCGTGCCTTACGTGAACGATGGGTTGAAGCCCGTGCAGCGTCGTATATTGCATGCCATGCGGGAGATGGACGACGGGCGTTATAATAAGGTGGCGAATATCGTGGGGAGCACGATGTCGTATCACCCGCACGGGGATGCTTCTATCAAGGATGCTCTGGTGCAGTTGGGACAGAAGAATCTGTTGGTGGACTGTCAGGGAAACTGGGGAAATATTCTCACCGGGGACGATGCCGCCGCGGGACGTTATATCGAGGCTCGTTTGTCGAAATTCGCGTTGGAAGTGGCTTTTAACCCGAAGACCACGAATTGGAAATTGTCGTATGACGGTCGCAAGAGAGAACCGGTCACGTTGCCGATCAAGTTCCCGTTGCTGTTGGCGCAGGGAGTGGAAGGTATCGCCGTGGGGTTGGCCTCCAAGATTTTGCCGCATAATTTCAACGAGTTGATAGATGCTTGCGTGGCTTACCTGCGCGGGGAGGAGTTCGTGTTGTACCCGGATTTCCCGACGGGAGGTATGGTTGACGTGTCGAAGTATAATGACGGTCTGCGGGGTGGAAGCGTGAAGATTCGTGCCCGTATCGAGAAAGACGCGGGAAATAAGTTATTGCGTATTACAGAGATCCCTTTCGGGCGTACAACCACGGCATTGATTGATTCAATACTGAAGGCGAACGAGAAGGGAAAAATCAAAATCAAGAAGATTGACGATAACACGGCGGCAAACGTGGAGATTCTGGTACATCTGGCGGCGGGCGTGTCGTCGGACAAGACGATAGATGCTTTGTACGCCTGCACGGATTGCGAGCTTTCCATATCACCGAACTCGTGCGTGATAGAGAACGATAAGCCTGTCTTTATGCCCGTGTCCGACATTTTACGGAAATCGGTGGACGATACGGTTGCCCTGTTGTTGTTGGAGTTGAAGATCAAGTTGGGAGAGTTGGAAACCGATTGGCAATATTCTTCCTTGGAGAAGATTTTTATCGAGGAGCGAATATATAAAGACAAGGAATTCGAGGAGAGCGGATCGGTAGAGGAAGTTGTCGTGCATGTACGCAAGCGTTTGGAGCCGTTTATAGCGCATCTGATTCGTCCCGTGACGGATGATGATATCAAGCAGTTGCTGGAAATCAAGATGAAGCGTATCTTGAAATTCAATTCCGAGCAGGCTGAGAATTATATCAAGGGATTGGAAGATGAGATTGCCCGGGTGAAACACGATATAGAGCATATTATTCCTTACTCGATCGAGTATTACAAGCGAATCAAGGCGAAATACGGCAAGGGACGGGAGCGCCTCACGGAGATTCGTAATTTCGAGAATATAGAGGCAACGAAAGTGGTTGTGGCAAACGAGAAGTTGTATATCAACCGGGAAGAGGGATTTGTCGGTACAGCGTTGAAGAAAGACGAGTTTATCTGCGAATGTTCGGATATTGACGATGTGATTATTTTCCGTAAAGACGGTACCTATTACGTGACGAAGGTGGCGGATAAGCTGTTCGTGGGTAAGGACGTGTTGCACGTGAATGTTTTCAAGAAGAACGACAAGCGCACGATATATAACGTGGCTTACCGGGATGGGAAATACGGGCCGTCGTACGTAAAGCGATTTTGCGTGACGGGGATTACCCGCGACAAGCAGTATAATCTGACCAAAGGGGCGGCAGGTTCCCGCGTACTGTATTTCAGCGCTAACCCGAACGGGGAGGCGGAAGTGATCAAGGTATGTCTGAAACCGAAGCCGGGAATGAAGAAACTGGTTTCCGAGTATGATTTTGCCACGTTGACGATCAAGGGACGTGATTCTCAAGGAAATTTGTTGAGCAAGAATGATATACACAAAATATCGCTGGTACAGAAAGGGGCTTCAACCTTGGGAGGGCGCAAGATATGGCTGGACGAGGACGTGTTGCGTTTGAACACGGACGGTCGGGGACGCTATGTCGGCGAATTCCAAGGAGATGACCGGATACTGGTGGCGAATAAAAACGGTACATATAATACCTCCGATTATGATTTGAGCAACCACTACGAGGAGGGATATCTTGTATTTGAAAAATTTGATTCCGAGAAAGTATGGTCGGCAGTGTTCTTTGATGCCGAGCAGCAATACTATTACCTGAAGCGTTTTCGGTTTGAGGATATGGTGAGAATTACCTCGTTTATCGGGGAGAGTGAAGGTTCCTATCTGGTATGCTTGAGCGGGGAGAAACGTCCCCGGTTCGAGATTGTGTTTGGCGGTCGTTACGAGAATCGTCCGGCGGAAGCGATTGTTGCGGATGAGTTTATCGCGGAAAAGTCATATAAGGCACGAGGTAAGCGTTTGACAACTTACGAGGTGAAGGAGATCCGGGAAATAGAACCTTTAGATAGCGGGGAAGAGGAGAAGCCGGAAGAAGGTGGCACGGATGTCGATTTCGAAATCACGAATCCCGATATGTTGAGTGACGAGTCGCAGATGAAGCTGGACTTCGAGTAATTGACGGTTATGAAATTCTTCATTGTCGGGTATATGGCGAGTGGCAAGACCACGTTCGGGAGGGAATTGGCCGAAGAAAAGGGAATCCCTTTCCGGGATTTGGACTCCCTCGTGGAGGAAAGAGCCGGATGCTGTATACCGGATATTTTTGCTCGTAAGGGAGAGGGGTATTTTCGCTAGTTGGAAAGGGATGTCTTGCGAGAGTTTTGTGCCCGGGGGGATGATTTCGTGCTGGCAACGGGAGGGGGAACGGTGTGTTTTTTTGATAACATGGAGCGCATGAATGCGGCGGGACACACGTTATTTTTAGATACGTCTTTGCCTGTGATTATCGGGCGTTTGCGGGAGCAGCGGGCAACACGTCCCCTGTTGGCGGGGCTTTCCGATGAAGAGTTGGAGAGTCACGTGAAAAAGCATCTCGACTCCCGGCTTCCTTTTTATTTGATGGCGAAAGAGAGATTGTAAAGTTTTTCCCGGGTAAACCTACTGAGAGCCTACCGAAGAACTACCCAAGTAATACCGTAATCATACCCTAGCTTCGTTGATGCCGCGATGAATTTGTGGATATTCTATATTCTCCATAGTAGAAAGGTCGTGGAAAAAGCACGGGTGCAAGCTATGTAGGGGATGATTTGGGTAGTTCTTGGGTAGGATTGTGTTGGGACTTCGGTAGGAATGTCTCTTTGGTGGGGAGGGCGATGCTATCCCCGTTTACATATCTCGTTATAAGAGCAATGGCGGCATTTTTCCGGGAGTTCCGTTTGGGTGAACGGGACGTCGGGGGAGAATAATTGCTCGAGCAACTCGGTTAGCAGGGCTTGAAATTCCGGTTCGTAAGGTTTGAAACGGTGAATGGGTTCCTTGTTGCATTTCAGCGAGTAGGTATAGTTCGGGGTAAACAGTAGTTTGGTGCTGTATATACCGGGTAAAATAGGGTCTGTACCGGGATTCTCGTGCTCGTACATCATGCAATACAACAGGGTTTGGAAAGCTGCTTTGTTGCGTTGCCTGTTGTTGGAGTCAAAGATAGAAGGGAGGTCTTTGAATTCGGTCTTGTCTGCCCCGGTTTTATAGTCGATGACTCGTGTTCCCCGGTCTGTCCGGTCTACCCGGTCGATATCTCCTTCCACGTGAATGACAAGCGGGTGCTCGAGCGTGTTAATCTCGAGTGACATCCGGTATTTCCTCTCCATGGAAATCAGCCGGAAGGGGCATAGGGTTTTATCGTATTCAAGGACTTTTTTCACGTACTTTTTCACGACGGAAAGTACAAGTTCGTTCGCACCGCTTTCGAGCATGCGCGATACCGTGGAGTCGTATAGTTGCAGGTAGGACTGGCGAATATGTTCCTCTATCAGTGTGTCATTTTGCATCAAGGAGTCGAGCCCCTCTTCCGTGATTTCGCCATTCGGGAAGGTTTGGTAGAGGGATTGGGTGCTCTGGTGGAATATGGTACCCAGCAGCCGTTGGTCGAGTTCCTCGGCTATCTCTTCTTTCTCTTTAATTCCGGCGATATATTTAAAATAGAATTTCAGATGACATTCCATGTAAGTGTTCAGTGCCGACGGGGAGATTCCTCGTTCGTCGGGAAGCGTGTAGCGATGCAGCTTTTCCAGAATGGCCTTGTTTTTCGAGATGGAAATAACAGGATTGTCCTGCACGGAAATATTATTTTGGAAATGGGTTTCTCGGATGGGTAAGCCCGATTCGTATTTCATCTGGTAAAGAAAACGGCTCATTTCCCCGCTGGTCATTCCCTTGGTAACATCCGTGTAAAGGATTTTCACGTGTTCTGCCCGTTGCAGTAAACGATAGAAATAATACGCGAACAGGGCATCCATGTGTTCCGGTGTAGGGAGCCCGAATCCCAGACGCAAGTTATACGGGATAAAGGACGAGGCGTGTCCGCTTTTCGGGAGGACGCCTTCGTTGGCGGAGAGGATAATCAAGTTTTTGAAATCCAGCATACGGGTTTCCATGAGTCCCATGATTTGCATGCCTTCCAGCGGTTCGCCGGAGAAAGGAATGGATATTCCTTGCAGGATTTTGTTGATGACCTGTAGATAGAATTTGTCTTCCGGGACGATGTTTTCTTCCCGGAACGTGTTTTGTATCCCCTGTATGGCGGTGAAGACCGTGAAAAGAAATTCTTTCTCGATAGCCAGTCCTTCCTGTTCTTCCGGTCGGAAGGCGGCAATCATTTTTTTCAAGATATTCAGAAGGTAGTCCGGCAGGCTTTCCGTGGAGGAAGAAAAGATGGTGCGGGTGATGTCGCTGAATTGGAGGCTTTTTTCTGCCACGTACACGATGTTGTTCGTGTTGATGTAGTTCGTGATTTCCGGGATGTCATTCGGGCAACTGCTTTTAATCAGTTTATGGTTGAGGAGGGCGATGACCGGTTTGTAGTAATAGTGCGTGGCGCCGTCCACTTGCTTGGCGTAACGTTTTAGGTCGCCCAGCATGCCGATTAGTGCTGCCACGGAGGTGTTTTGTGCCGGATACCCCATGGTAATATTGATTTTGTCAATCGAGTGAGGGATTGAATGAATCACGGGGGTGAGCAGCGTTTCGTCGCAAAGGACGATAGCCGTGTCGGTATATGTCTTTCGCGGTTGGGGATGGAGTTGTTCCACGAGCGCAGGCAGTAGTTTGGCCTGTCCGATGGTGGAGGGAACGGAGATGTATTCTACCTCTTTATTGTTGTAGCGAAAGTTGTTGAAATGTTCCAGTCCCAAGGCGTTGGGAAACAGTTTCATGTTTTCCCGGATATAGTGTCCCGCCTCGTGATTTTCGTTTGCCGAGTAATAGAGGTCATAATCCCAGTAAAAAGATGCTTGCCTGCTGTCCCGGAAGTGGGAGAATATTCTTTTTTCACACTGGTTCAAGGCATTGAACCCGGCGAAAATGAGTTGTTTGTCCGTGTGGTAGTGGGATAACCGTTCGCAGAACAGTCGCTGCCCCATACCCTCGTAACAAAGGTTTTCCCCGGTTAGTTTTGCCTTGAAATTTTTGTAGGTGGGATATAATTTATCCCATACGTTAAGAAATTCCTGTTGTTCCCGGCTGTATTTTTCGCCATTGAAACTACGCCAGAAGCTCTGGATAAATTCTATTTGTTCGGGAGTGAGGTAAGGGAACGCGTTCTCGATTTCTTTTAATGCCGTGATGTTGGAGAACAGGTCTTTGGCGTCCACGAGGTATTTGTCGATATCGTCGAAATCCCCCAGTAACATATTTCCCCAGAAATAGAAATCGTCGAATCGTTCCGTGGTACCGGAATATTCTTGGTACGTTTTGTAGAGTTTTATAATAAGGGGTAATTCTTCCGCTTTTTTCAGTCCGGTTTGTCGTTCAATAAATTCTCCAAGCGTGAGGATTTCGGGCATCCACACGGGTTTCGTGATCAAATGCGCCAATTCCTTGGCAAGAAAGAGTCCTGCCCGTTTGTTCGGGAACAGAATGGTCAGGTTGTCAAATTCATGCCCGTATTTTTGAATCAGATCTTTTGCCAGCAATTGGAGAAACGAATTCATATTTTATTGTTATTTTTGTTTCGGAACAAATTTACAATTTATATATCAAAATCTGTTCGGATTTATGTTGAAAGAATTGCTATTGAAAAACAGGAGTTATCGTCGGTTTTACCAAGATGTTTGGATTTCCCGGGAGGAATTGATCGAATTCGTGAAACTGACTCGTTATTGTGCTTCAGGGAGGAATGCGCAAGCGTTGAAATATAAGCCGGTTTCAGATGCGGCGATGTGTGGAAGAGTGTTTCATACGTTAGCTTGGGCGGGATATTTGAAGGATTGGGACGGTCCGGAGGAAGGCGAGCGTCCATCGGCTTATCTGATCCAGTTGTTGGATACCTCTATCGTGGAGAATTGCCTGTGTGACGACGGGATTCAAGCGCAGACCATTTTGCTGGGAGCAGTGGAAGAAGGGTATGGCGGGTGTATTATCAAGGCATTCAAGAACGAGGCTTTGCGGGAGATATTACAATTGCCCGAACATTTGAAGATCATGTACGTGATAGCCCTCGGCAAGCCGAAGGAAACGGTGGTGATCGAACCGATGAAAGACGGGGATTTCAAGTATTGGCGGGAGGCGAACGGGACGCATCATGTACCCAAAAGAGGAATAGATGATTTAGTGATTTAAGATTTATGATTTAAGATTGGGGGATTGAGCATTTTTGAGGTTCAATCTTTGGATTCACGGTTATGAAATTACTTTGCGCGGAATATAATGCTTCGGGAGAAGTGGCTTATGACGTTATCGGGGATAACGCTTTGTTAAGGAATAATGATGATTTCTATATTCCGGCGTTTGCTGGGGAATTGAGTTGTGTCCCACAGGTCGTTTTACGGGTGGGGAAGATTGGTAAGTATGTGTCGGAGCGTTTTGCCGGGCGTTATTATGATGAGGTCGGCGTTGGTATCCGATTCTATGCGGATGATTTCGGGCGGAGATTGTCGGGCATGGGGTTGCCTGCTGTCATGGCTTATGGTTTTGATGGGGCTGCCGCAGTATCCGTGTTAAAAAAGTGCGATTCGGGTTTGCGGGATGTCGAGTATAGTTTTCGGGTAAACGAGTTGGAAGTTTTCCGGGGTAAGATGAACGACCTTCCTTTGTTGCCGGAAAAATTGATTGCCGGTATGTCTGAATACTGTATGTTGAAAATTGGGGATTTAGTCTATTGTGGAAATTCTTTCCGGCAAAAAGAATTGAAAATCGGCGATCGCCTTCAGATGTTTTTGGGTGAAGATTGTTTGTTGGATTTTCATATAAAGTAATATTGGGGATATATAATTGATTTCCGACGAGAACCCGTGGAGAATTCGATGTATTCCCTTATCAAAGACGAATCACTTTCGTTTCACTCCCGTATCAAAGACGTTCGGGGACGTGATTGAAGCGGGAGTGACAGGTTAGAGAAAGGAAATTATACTATTTTTAGATAGATAATTGTAGTGGATTATGGGGATTATTGCCTGAATGCTGTTCATGTCGTTTTTTGGGGTGTTTGTGAAAATACATCGGGTATTTGTGAAAAACAGTTGGAGAAGAGGGTGGGTAGGTGTTATCTTTACAGTATTGTTTTATCATGTAAATGTTTTTAACGATGGATTTTAATTCGGGATAGTCACGGATGGCAGGCCATTGGTTTGTCGGGGAAATTAATATCGAGGGGATATCATGTGGTCGTATTCGGAATAACTTTGGTATTTTTGAGAGGTAGAAATTCTTTTTGTTATTGTTTTTTCTTTTATATTAATTACTTTTGTTGTAAATGAACGAGGATAAGAGGTTCGTTTCGTGGTATTCTGTATTATAATAATAATATATTTATGACTGGTGATATAGTATCGGATATAAGAATGGGGGATAAAAAAGCTTTCCGGGTATTTTTTGAAGATTACTATCCGGTGCTTTATTCTTTCGCCATGAAATATATCCGGGATACGGATGCCGGTCGGGACGTGGCTCAGGATGTGCTGTTGAAATACTGGGAAACAAAGGAGGAGTATTTTACTTTATCGGAGGTGAGGGGATTCCTGTATGTATCGGTACGAAATCGTTGTTTCAATTTGTTGAAAAAATCACGGGTGGAGGAACGGTATATACAAGAGATGCTTCAAGCGGGAGCGGAATCCTACGAGGAGGACGAGATCGAGAATGAGGTTTTGTTGTTGTTGTACAAGGCCGTGAACGCGCTCCCGACGCAAATGCGCCGCATTATCACGAGTTCGATGGCGGGAAAACGGAATGCGGAGATTGCCGAGGAAATGGGAATTGCCGATGGTACGTTGCATACCTTGAAAAAGATTGCCTACCAGAAATTGCGACAAGTGTTAAAAGATATATTCATCCTTTTATTCTTTTTTCTTTTCCTTTTAAATCAGTTGTTTAGATAATAAGTGTAATTTTTTTTCAAAAAAAACGCTATTTTCATTACCCCTAAATGCAATTGAAGTTGTAGTGAGAATATAAAACTAGAATTGTATTTATAGTAATGGAAACTGAAGAACAAAAAAGAAAAATTATAAAAGCTATTGCGGCTCACTTGGCAAATGTGCCTACCGAAGAGGAGGACTTGTTGCTGAAGGAGTGGCGAGCTGCATCCGAAGAGAACGAGGCTCTTTTCCGGCGTTTTGCGGAGGAGGGATTTGTCGGGCGGAAATTGGAGCGTATGGCGGAAGCTGACGTGAAGTCTGCGTGGTACTTGATGGAGAAACGGGTTGACAGGAAGAGGATGGAGGAAAGGCGTCGTCGGTCGCGGGTATACATGAGTTATGCTGCGGTAGCTGCCGGGATATTGTTGGTTATAACACTGGCGTATGTACTTCAGCCTTCAGTACAAAAGAAAGAGGTGATAGCGCGGCAGGAGATAAACGTGAGCAAAGAGGCACATTTGGTATTGGGGGACGGGCGTATCGTGAAGATTGATAAGAACGGGAATCAAGCTATTGACGAGAGCGGGGGTGTAACCATATACAAGGAATCCAATCATTTGGACTACTCGCGGAGCAATGAAGGGGAGGATACCATAGTCGTGTACAATGAAATGCATACGTTGAACGGGATGGAATATATGATGATTCTGGCGGACGGTACCCGGGTGTTCTTGAACGCGGAGAGTAAATTGCGTTATCCGGTCAGGTTCCATGGCGAACGGGTGGTTGAATTTGAGGGAGAAGGTTATTTCTGCGTGGCAAAGGATTCTTTGCATCCTTTTATCGTGAAAACGAAAGGGATGGACGTGAGAGTGTTAGGTACGGAATTTAATTTGCGGGCGTATGATGACGAAAATTCTTTTGAAACCACGTTGGTGAAAGGGCGGGTTGCCGTGAAAAGCGGTGAACACGAGCACGAGATTGTACCCGGGGAACAGGTCGTGTACGAACGGGTTTCCGGTTTGTTGAACACGCGTGAGGTGGACGTGAGCCTTTACACGGCTTGGCATCATGCGGAAATCAAGTTCAAAGATACGTCAATGGAACGGGTTGCCCGTAATTTAGCCCGTTGGTACGGGGTGAAGTTCGAGTTCTTGGATGAAGAATCGAAGCGGGTAGAATTGGGCGGATGTATCAACCGGTACGAGAATATCGCTCCCATCCTCGATATGTTAAGACGGACGGAGTTGGTAAATGTTGTGTTGGAAAATAATACGGTTTACGTGTCTATAAAAAAATAACACGTGGGGAATTGGAGCTCGCCACGTGTTTGTTTGTTACAATTAATTAAAGTATGTTGAACTTTAATCTTACAAATGTATGAAAAAAAACGAAGGAGGTATCTCTTTGTTTACGAAAAAATTACTAAAAGAAAGTTCGAAAGCGAGAGGTAAGTTGTTTATTTTGTTGTTGGGGGGGATTCTGGTCACGCATCCTGTTCTGGCACAAAATAAAAATGTAACGCTCAAGATGACGAAAGTGAATCTTGAGCAGGTGATCTGGGAAATCCAGAAGCAGACTGTTTACGTGTTCATGTACGGGGCACAGGATGTGAAGACTGTCGTGAACTTGAACGTGGACGTGAAGAATCGTCCGGCCTTGCAGGTGTTGGATTCATGTTTGAAGGCAACCAACCTGACCTACACGGTGAACGGGAATAACGTGGTGATCAAGAAAAAAGAGGTCGCCAAGCAAGAACCCCCGAAAAAAGTCACGATCACGGGGACGGTGAAGGATGAACATGGTGAAGTACTTCCGGGTGTCGCTGTCGTCGTGAAGGGTACGGGAACCGGTGCCGCCACGGATATTGACGGTAATTTCAAGTTCGAGGCTGACCGGGTGTCCGGCATGATTTTACAATTTTCATTCGTGGGAATGGAAACACAGGAGATTCCTTACACGGGACAAAAGAGTTTATCGATTGTCATGAAGGACAAATCCTTGCAGGTGGACGAGGTGGTAGTTACCGGGTACCAGAAGATTGACCGTCGGCTGTTCACGGGGTCTGCCGACATCGTGAAAGCAGCCGATTTGGCGGTGGCGGGTTCCAATGATGTGGGACGTATGTTACAGGGAAAATCTTCCGGGGTACAGATTCAGAACGTGTCGGGTTCTTTTGGTGCGGCACCGAAGATGAGGGTACGCGGGGCGTCGTCCATTTACGGCGACCAGAAGCCGCTGTGGGTGGTGGACGGTATCGTGCTGGAAGATGTCGTGGACGTTTCGGCTGATGACTTGGCTTCGGGAGATGCTGCCACGTTGATCAGTTCGTCGGTCGCGGGGGTGAACTCGGATGATATCGAGAATATACAGATTTTGAAAGATGCTTCCGCGACGGCTCTTTACGGGGCTCGTGCCATGAACGGGGTTGTCGTGATCACGACGAAACGGGGAAGTAAAGGTTCGATGCGGGTGAGTTATTCCGGGGAGTTCACGATGCGGGTGAAACCGATGTACCAAGAATATAATATCATGAATTCCCAGCAGCAGATGATGTTTTACCGGGATTTGGAAGAAAAAGGCTGGTTGAATTACGCGGACGTTTCCCGTGCGGCTAAAGGAGGTGTGTATCGTAAGATGTACGATGCTTTGGATAATTATGACCCGCAGGTCGGGTTTGAGTTACAGAATACGCCTGAGGATAGAATGCGTTATTTGTCGAAATATGAAAAGGTGAACACGGATTGGTTCGGGATATTGTTCAAAAATTCCATACAACAGAGTCATTCGGTTAGTTTTTCCGTGGGATCGGAGAGAAGCAGTTTTTTCGCTTCTTTGAGTTTTTTCAACGATCCGGGATGGACGATCGGGGATAACGTTTCCCGTTACACGGCCAATATGAATTCATCCTTTGATATAAATAAATATTTGAAATTCAATTTCCTGACAAGTCACTCTTATCGTAAACAAAGGGCTCCGGGTACGATAGGACGTGAAACCGATCCGGTGAACGGTTCGATATCGCGTAATTTTGACTTGAACCCGTTTAGTTTCGCGCTGAATACGAGTCGCACGATGCGTCCTTATGACGAGAACGGGGACCCGGAATATTACGTGATGAATTACGCCCCGTTTAATATTATACAGGAGTTGAAGTTGAATTATCTGGATATTGATATGCTGGATTCGAAATTTCAAGCCGAATTTGAAATTCGCCCGCTGGACGGGTGGGATATCAAGTTACTGGGTGCAGTACGGTTCGTGAAGTCCACGCGGGAGCATAAAATTAAAGAAGGCTCCAATCTGGCGGAATGTTATCGCGCTGATTATGACGCAACGGTGCGCGGTAGTAACAATTTCCTGTATAATGATCCGAGTACTCCCGGGTTGCCGGCTATCTCCGTGTTGCCGCAGGGGGGATTTTATAACCGGACGGACAACCGGTTGTTAAATTATTATTTTCGGGCGACGACCAATTATTCGGGAATGATTGCGGAGAGGCACATGTATAATGTGATGGCGGGAATGGAAATGCGGAGTACCAATCGTCGGGAAACGTACTCTAAAGGTTTCGGTATCCAGTATGACCGGGGAAATGTTCCTTTTATAGATTACCGGATTATCAAACAAATTCTGGAGCGGAACGATCAGTATTTCGGGTTGGAGAACGCGTATGATCGTTTTGTTGCCATGTTTTTAACCGGAAGTTTTTCATGGGCGGGAAAGTATACGTTAAACCTAACCGGGCGTTATGACGGTTCGAATAGAATGGGACAGGCTACTTCTTCCCGGTGGTTGCCCACGTGGAATGTCAGTGGGGCTTGGAACGTGAAGGAAGAGTCTTTTATGCAGGATATAGATAATATCTCTTTGCTGACGTTGCGTGCCACGTATGGTCTGACGGCAAGTATGGGACCGGCGACGAACGCGAAGGCCGTGTTCATGGGGGATGTTTCTTTCCGTCCCACGCAGGCAGAGAAGGAAAATCAGATCGTGATTCACTCTTTGGAAAATTCGGAATTGACTTGGGAGAAACAATACGAGTTGAATCTGGGGGCAGACCTCGGTCTTTGGAATAACCGGGTGAGCGTGAGTACGGACGTTTATTTCCGTAACGGGTTCGATCTGATCGGTATCCTGCGCACGATGGGTATTGGCGGGGAGTCGTTAAAATATGCCAATTATGCGGATATGAAGTCCAATGGGGTGGAGTTGACGATTAATACTAAAAATATGATCCGACCGAAATTCTCGTGGACAACCAATCTGACATTTGCTTACAATAGAAATGAAATCACGAATCTGGCTTCCAATTCACAAGTGATGCAATTGATATCACCGAGTGGGGCGCCCATGGAGGGAAAGCCTGTCAGGGGTGTGTACGCTATCCCGTTTAAAGGTTTGAATAGTCAGGGATTGCCGACTTATTTGAATCAGGATCATGAAGTTACGGTGTCGGATTTGAACCTGCAAGAAGTTCAGAAGACCGATTTCTTGAAATACATGGGGTCAGCGGATCCGAAGTTCACGGGAGGTTTCGATAATTCATTCAAGTATGGAGATTTCCGTTTAGCCGTGTTTTTTACTTACCAGTTCGGGAGTAAGATTTGGCTGGATCCTGTTTTTAAATATCGTTACTATGATAATGAAGCTATCCCGAACGAGTTTGCCGATCGTTGGATGGCTGCCGGAGACGAAAAATATACAAAGATACCGGCTATAATTTCTCATCGTCAATACAAGAATAGTCCTGAATTGGAGTTAGCTTATAATGCCTATAATTATAGCACGGAACGTGTGGCAAAAGGCGATTTTATCCGCTTGAAAGAGGTCACGCTTAGTTATGATATACCCAAGGATTGGATAAAAGGATGGAAAATCGAGAATCTTTCCTTCAGGGTTTCAGCGTCGAATTTGTGTATTCTATATGCCGATAAAAAATTGAAAGGTCAGGATCCCGAGTTTGCTCGTTCCGGCGGTGTCGCTTTACCTGTACCAAGGCAATTTACTTTGGCTGTGAAACTAGGGTTTTAATTAATAACGAGATATTTATGAGATCGTATATTTTTATTGTATTATTGTTTTCGACTCTTTTTATCGGCTGTGAGTCATTTTTGAGTGAGGTGCCCGATGACCGTACCGAGTTGAAGGACGTTGAGTCGATCAAGGCCTTGTTGGTTTCGGCATACCCGGAGGGACATTATATGCTGCAAGGCGAGTGGATGAGTGATAACGCTGACGATAAGGGTACGTGGCAGGTTTCCGTGTATCCGCAGATGCAGGAAGAGGCTTATAAATGGGAGGAAAACACGACCAACGATTATGATTCGCCCACGAAATACTGGGATGCTTGTTATCGTGCCATTGCTGCGGCGAATCACGCGCTGGAAGCTATTGATAACCTTGGAAATACCCCGGAACTTCAACCGTACAGGGGAGAAGCGCTCGTTGCGAGGGCATACGCTCATTTCATGCTGGTCAATTTCTGGGGGAAACATTATAACCCGGCGACGATGGCAAGTGATTTAGGCGTGGCTTACGTGGAAAAACCGGAAAAGGAGGCTCTCGTGATTTATACCCGTAACACGGTGAAAGAGGTGTACGAGTTTATCGAGCGTGACTTGACGGAAGGTTTGCCTCTGTTGCGTGACAACGCTTACGATGTTGCCAAATACCATTTCACGAAGGCTGCCGGGGCGGCGTTTGCAGCCCGTTATTATCTGTATCGCGGTGATTCGTGGGATAAGGTACAGGCGTATTGCACGGAGGTTTTGGGAGAAGGAACCGGGTACAAAGATTTGTTGAGAAATTACACGCAGAATTATTTGCCCGTGTCTTCGAACGTGATCGAGTACATGAAATTGTACACGAATTACGGGGAACCTGCCATATTGTTGTTGACCAACGGGGTTTCCATCTGGTGGCGGGCGGAGAGTTTCTCCCGTTACGGGCTTTCGTTGAGCAAGAAGAACGAGATATTCCCGGATAACGATCCGGTATGCGGCGGGAAATTGATCTATCCGATTTTCGGCGCGGCGCCGACTTACGTTTTGTACAAATCATACGAGTATTTCAAGAACACGTATCCCGGATCGACAACAGGGCGTCCCTATGTTTTTTGCGTGGCTTTCTCGATGGAAGAAGTGGCGTTGAACCGGGCGGAAGCCTACACGATGACAAAGGATTATGACAAGGCTCTGGCGGATATTAACCTGTTTCTGAGTACGCGCATTACCAGTTATAACCCGACTTCTCATACCGTGACGTTGGAAAAAATCAAACGTTTTTACGGGGAACAGAAGAATGGCGTGGAATTGGAACCATGGTATAAAGATCAGATAGATGCAGACCAGATGCTGGTGTTGAAATATATCACCGATCTGAAGCGGAGAGAGTTTTGCTCGGAAGGTATGCGTTGGTTTGATGTCAAACGCTTCAATATAGAAGTGACACACAAGGAATACGGAACACAGAATAAGTATATTCTGACCAAGGACGATCCCCGGCGATTGTTGCAGGTTCCGGTAACAGCGGTAAGTTATGGGATGGAACCGAATCCCCGTTAATGGATAAATCGGATGATTATGAAAAAAGTTTTATTTAGCATTATTATATTGATTTCCTTCCAAGCATTATGGACGGGATGTAGTGAAAATGCCAAGTTCGACGACTCGATCTACGATATAAAGGATCCTGTCTGGAACGAAGTTGACACGTGGATTTTTGAAAATTACGTGAAGCCGCACAATATAGAGGTTCTTTATCGTTGGAAAGATATCGAAACAGAAGCCAATAAGAACTTGATACCGGCGCAGATAGACACGATTGTTCCTTTCTTGCGGATGGTGAAGCACGGGTGGATTGATACCTATCTGGAGCTTTGCGGGATGGAAGTGATGAACCCGATTTTTCCGAAGCAGATATTGTTATTGGGAAGTGCGGGTTGGAATGAAGACGGTACCAAGACGCAAGGTACCGCCGAGGGTGGTAAAAAGGTGGTATTGTATGAGTTGGAGGAGTATGATCCTAAAAATTGGGATAATGTCATGCATTACATCCGGGTGTTACACCACGAGTTTACGCATATATTGAATCAGAAAAAGGAATATAATCTGGCATTTAAACAGATTACACCGAATTCTTATTCTGCAACATGGACGGGGAATAGCGTGGAACAAGCCCGTTCACTGGGATTTGTGACACCTTACGCGATGGCGGAACCGGGGGAGGATTTCGCGGAAGTGGTAGCGGAGTACGTGACAAACACGGCTGAATCGTGGGAAGCCTTGTTGGGGAAAATCTCGAACGAAACGGGGAAAAGTAATATCCTGAAAAAGCTGGATATGGTGAGAACTTATCTTGACGAGTCGTGGGGAATAGATATCGATAGGCTTCGGGAGCTTGTAAACACGGCGATAGATGATGTTGTACAAGGAAACTATTAAAGCATAGATTATGAAAAAAATATACTTATCATGGATAATACTGGGGCTGTTCTTCACTGCCTGTACCGTGGACAACGATACGGTATTTGACGAGAATGCGGTGGTACGGGTTCAGAAAGTGATTGATAATTGTGCCCAAGAATTGGTGAAACCGGAGTTCGGCTGGAGGATGCTTTACGTGCCTAACCCGGAAACCCACGGGGGGTATAATGTGTTGATGAAGTTTTTGGACTCGGAAAATGTCAGAGTGTATACCGACTTCGTGGAGGAAACTACGCTTTCTACTTATAGTTTTAACGCTTCCCAAGGTCCGGTGTTGAGTTTTGACACTTATTCCTGCCTGCACTATCTGGCAGATCCGAAAAATAAACCCCAAGGAAAAGGATTACAGGGAGAATTTGAGTTCGTGATACAGAGTATTTCGGCGGATTCTATCGTGTTTCTGGGAAAGAAATACAGCAATAAACTTGTATTTACTCCCGCCGAGGAAACCGATTGGACCGAGTTAATGGAGGCTTCCCGTAAGAATATCGAACGGATGGCACCACCGAAAGACGCACCTTTTTTCAGGGGATTGATGATGAACCAGACGGCTATTAATCTGATTTATGATCCGGATACTCGTAGCGCAAGTTACACGTATGCCGATGATGAAACGAAAGAAATCAAGACGGCTCGTACGGCTGTTTTCGGGACGAAAGAAGGAATTGCCTTCCAGCCGAAAATTAAAGTAAACGGGGTCGTGTTGGGTGCATTGAAATATAACGAGGCAAAGGATTTGTTTGAATCGAATACTCCGGGTGTTATCGGTAGTTTGAAATATAGCCATAAACCGCCTTTCCAATTCTACAATTCGGTGAGGGATATGCAGAGCGGTAGTGATCTGGTTGGTTTGGCGAAAATTGGTAAACTTGAACCCAGTATGGCTATTATGTCGGAAATCGTGAAAATGCTTTCCAATATGTCGTTTATGTGCGAGGAGTTGAAAAACGGGTATCCGTTGGCGGTGCTTGCCGGTTTGAAACAAATTAGAATCGTGTGGCAGTTGAATTACAATGGCACGATGGTCGGTCCGTGGCTGAGTTTCTTCGGGGCAGAAAACGGGTTTGCCGAAGCGAATTGTTCATTGGATTTGGGTATGGAGATGGAGGTTTTGCGTGATGACCAGTTGCGCTTCTCGCTTATTCCGGGAAGGATGATGAGTAATAATGATAAATTTTGGTCGAACATGGAATCTCAGATTACTTACGAAACATTTCGGCGGTTCTTCACCGACCCGGCAGGATTCACGATTGTTCCGGCCGGTAATAATCAGTATTATTTTGTGAATCTGGCAGACTCCAAACGTTGGATCGTGTTGACAAAAGAATAATCGATGTGATTTAAAAAGAATGTTTATGAATATGATTCAGAATAAATTACGAAATATATACTTGCTGTTATTTTTTCTTGTAGCGTGGAACGGGCATTTGTTCGCGGAGCGGGAGATAAGTAACGTGATGACGGCAAGGAACGTTTTCACGCGGGATACCGTGAAAAAGGATTCCAGTGTCATTATACAAGGTCAGGTTTTTGATGAAGCTAATACTTCGCTTCCCGGTGTGACGATTAAGATTAAAGGTACACAAGCGGGTACGGTTTCGGATGCCGATGGAAAATTTAAATTGACACTTCCGGGAGGGAAATATACTTTGATATTTACTTATGTCGGTTACAAGAACCGGGAAATAAGCAGCACGGACACGAGGGCGTTGAGAAAGGTCGTGTTGCAGGAAGATGTACAATCTATTGACGAGGTCGTTGTGACCGGTTACCAGACGATTGACCGTAAACTCTTTACCGGTGCGGCATCCGTGGTGAGAGCCGATCAGCTGGAATCGGACGGGGCGAATGACATCGCCCGTATGTTGCAAGGAAAAGCTGCCGGCGTTGCCATACAGAACGTGTCGGGTACTTTCGGTGCGGCTCCTAAATTGAAAATTCGAGGTTCTTCTTCTATTTTCGGAGAAATGCGGCCTCTGTGGGTAATTGACGGGGTGGTGTTGGAAGACGTGGTAGAGGTTAGTGCCGACGAACTTTCATCGGGTGACGCCACTACTTTGATCAGTTCCGCCGTGGCAGGTCTGAACGGGGATGATATCGAAACTTTTCAGATATTGAAAGATGCTTCGGCAACAGCTCTTTACGGGGCGAGAGCCATGAACGGCGTGATTGTAATCACGACTAAAAAGGGTAAAGTCGGACAGATGAAGTTGAATTATTCGGGAGAGTTTTCCGTGCGGCAAGTGCCTTCCTATCGGGAGTACAACATCATGAATTCCCAGCAACAGATGGGTGTGTACCTTGATTTGGAAAGTAAAGGTTGGCTGAGTTACGTGGGGATACGGAACGGTGCTAACGGTGGTGTTTATCGTAAAATGTACGATGCCTTGAGTGACTATTATGACGAGTCGGGTTTTGAAGTTGAGAATACCCGGGAAGGACGGGCAAAGTTCTTGCAAAAATACGAGAAGTTGAACACGAATTGGTTCAAGGCACTTTTCCGCCCGAGTATACAGCAAAGTCATTCCGTGTCCATGACAACGGGATTGGAAAAGGCTAGATTCTATGCTTCTTTGAGTTATTTCGGTGACCCGGGGTGGTCGCCCACGGATGACGTGAAGCGTTTTACGGCGAATATCAATACAACGATAGATCTTGCCAAGTGGATTAGTATAAACATATTGACAAACGGCTCCATGCGTTTGCAGAAAGCACCGGGAACCCTTTCCCGGGCAGTGGATGCGCAAGCGGGAACAATTTCGCGGGCGTTTGATATCAACCCGTTCAGTTATGCCTTAAACACAAGCCGGGTGCTGCGTCCGAGGGATGACAATGGAAATCCCGAGTATTACGTGATGAATTATGCCCCGTTCAGCATCTTGAACGAGTTGGATAATAACCAGATTGATATCGAGTTGTTGGATACGCGGTTTCAAGCGGAAGTGGAGTTGAAACCGTGGAGGCCGCTTAACGTGAAATTGATGGGTTCCGTGCGTTACGTGAAGAGTAGCCGGGAACACCAGATTCACGAAAATTCCAATATGGCGGAGTCTTACCGGGCGGATTATAACACGATGGTACGCGAATATAACGGTAATTTGTACCGGGATCCGGATAATATTACCGGGGTACCTGTTTCCGTGTTACCGAAAGGTGGTTTCTATACCCGTTCGGATAACTCCCTGCTGAACTATTATTTCCGCGGGATGGCGGGTTACAACGATTTATTGAATGATTTCCACAACGTGAGCGTGTTGGTGGGAATGGAATTGAAAAGTACCAAACGTACGGCTTCCGAGAACTATGGTTACGGGATGCAATATGACCGGGGAAATGTTCCTTTCGTGGATTACAGGATATTGAAAAAAGCGATAGAACAAGGACTTTCTTATTTCGATTACAAAAATATGACCGATCGGTTTGTGGCTCTGTTTGCCACGGCGGGGTATTCCTTCAACGAGCGGTACACGTTGAACGGTACGGTACGTTATGACGGTTCCAACAAATTGGGTAAATCGAAAACTTCCCGTTGGCTGCCGACGTGGAACGTCAGTGGTGCATGGCATTTGAAGAGTGAATGGTTCCTGCGGCATACCGAGTGGTTGTCAAGATGGACATTCCGTGCGACATACGGGTTGACGGCTAACATGGGACCCGCCACCAACGCGGCAGTGGTATATAGAAACGCGATACAGTATCGTCCGGTGGATTACCGGGAGAACGGTATTTATATCGAGGAACTGGAGAACTCTGATATTACTTGGGAAAAGCAATACGAGTTGAACATCGGTATGGACTTGGGTATATTCAATAACCGTTTCAGTCTGACTGTTGACTGGTACAAGCGTTCCGGTTTCGATTTGATCGGTTTGATGCGGTCTGCCGGTATCGGGGGAAAGAGTTTCAAGTTTGCCAACTACGCGGATATGACTTCTCACGGGTTCGAGTTCACGTTGAACACGAAAAATATCAATACCCGTGGTTTCAAGTGGGAAACAAATATGACCTTCTCTTACAACAAGAATAAAATTACCAACTTGTACTCGAACCCGCGGGTGATAGACTTGTTGCCGGTAGAGGGATACCCGAAGGAGAATTACCCTGTGCGGGGACTCTATTCCATACCGTTTGTCGGATTGAATAGTGAAGGTATGCCCGTGTTGATGAACGAGAACGGGGTGGCTACTGTCGGGGAGGTTAATTTTGAAGAGGTGAATAAAACGGATTACTTGATTTACGAGGGACCGGTTGACCCGAAAATGATTGGTGGGTTTGACAACACGTTTAACTTCAAGAATTTCAAGGTAGGTATATTCTTCACGTACCAGTTCGGAAGTAAATTGCGTCTTTACCCTTCATTCAGTGCCCGGTATTCCGATTTGTTGGGAATGGGACGAGAATTTGCTGATCGCTGGATGTTGCCCGGAGATGAAGAGATAACCAATATTCCGGCTATCCCTACCGTGCGCGATAATCAGAATTACCCTTATCTGGAAAGAGCGTACAATGCTTATAATTATTCTAACGTACGCGTGGCTAAAGGGGATTTCATTCGCTTGAAAGATATTTACGTGACCTACAACGTGCCGTCGAATATCGTGAAGAAAATAAAGCTGAATAATTTATCCGTAAGAGCGGCGATTTCTAATGTAGCCCTGTTATTGTCGGATAAAAAACTGAAAGGGCAAGAGCCCGAGTTCGTGCGTTCCGGTGGGGTTGCGCTTCCCGTGCCGAGGCAATACACGTTTACATTGAAATTTGGATTCTAACTAAATATTTTGCTATGAAGAAAAGTAATTTGACATTTATCATGATGGGACTACTGCTATTCTGCGGGTGTGACGACTTCCTGAATGAGGAACCGGACGATCGGGCAAAAGTTGAGAGTCCAAGTGATATAAAAGAATTATTAGTGAATGCTTATCCGCGCTCCAGTTATTTTGTGATTTGCGAGATGATGAGTGATAACGTGGCGGATAGAGGGTTCAGCAATAGTTGTGCGACCGCGGTAACCGACGATGAGATGTACCATTGGAAGGACGGGACGGATAGTGATGCGGATTCTCCTTTTGCCGTGTGGACTGGATGGTACGAGGGAATCGCTGCAGCGAATTATGCTTTGCGGGTGATTGACAGTAAACCGGATCAGGAGAACTATAACGCAATGCGGGGTGAAGCCTTGTTATGCCGGGCTTTGGGGCATTTCCTGCTCGTTAATTTGTGGGCGGAACATTACGATCCTGCCACGGCATCGACGGCTCCGGGGATTCCTTACGTGACGGAGCCGGAAACCGTGGCGATCAAAGAATATACGCGCAATACAATGGAAGAGGTGTACGATATGATAGAATCGGATCTTCGCCGAGGTCTGGCTTTGATAGACGATAAAAGTTATACCATGCCTAAATTCCATTTCACGAAGCGGGCGGCTCACGCGTTCGCTGCACGATTCTATACTTACAAGGGGACGGATTGGGATAAGGTAGTTTACCATACTTTACAGGCGGCACCGGAGAACTTTGCCACGGAAATGCGGGATTATAGCGTGTTGAATAATATGACTATCATGGAATACATGAAAGAATACACGAACCCCGCTTTGGCAAACATCCTGCTTGCCGTGTGTATGGAAACTTACTGGAATGATTTGTACCAGACTTGTCCCCCGAAGAACTCGCGTTACGTGTTGAGTCCGGCGATGGCTTATTCTTTATTTCATCCCAATTCTTCCAACAATCTTCAACGCGGGCGTTGGGTGTACCGGAAGGAAGGTACGGGAACTTCAGTATCATCGATGGTAAAGTTTTATGCTTACTTTAAGAATATATCGGAAACATCTAATTGGGGAAACACTTACGTGAATATGCCGATGTTCACGGTGGAAGATGTTGCGTTGAATCGGGCGGAAGCGTATACGATGCTGGGGGATACGACACGTGCTTTGCAAACGATTAATCGCTTCTTGAGTATGAGAACATCGGATTACGATCCGGTAAAGCATGGTTTGAACATGAAGAGAATTATAACCTATTTCCAAGAACCTTCATGGGATGACCAGCGTCCGGAACCTCACTATAAGGCGGAATTGGATGCCGATAAGAACAAATTGTACCTGATGATGGCTATTGCCTACCTGCGCCGCAAGGAATTTATGCAGGAGGGCATGCGTTGGTTTGATATCAAGCGTTTCCACTTGCCCGTGGTGCATACGTTGCATTGGGAGGGAACGGAGATTGCTTTGGAGCGCTACGATAAGCGGCGTGCGTTACAAATCCCGCAGGAAGCACAGAAGGTGGGGGTAATACCCAATGAACGTTAACCTTAAATTTATCCTTATGAAAATGAATCGTTTAAAATATTGGATATTTACAATCTTGTTTACCGGATTGTTGGCAGCTTGTTCGGATGATGACGATTTTTCCGATACAATTCTGGATACGACTCCAGAACCGTTGACGGAAACGGATGTTTGGATCATGGAGAATTTTACTCAATCTCATAACATAGATGTAATTTATAAATGGCGCGACTTTGAGACCAATCAGGAACTGAATCTGGTTCCGCCTTCTGAAGACCGGGTGATTCCCTTTCTCGATGTGATTCGTCGGGTATGGATGGAGCCGTATATTAAATTGGGGGGAATCTCTTTCTTCAATAAAACAGCCCCGAAACAGTTGATGCTCGTGGGTTCGGCTGGATACTTGGAGGACGGTCTTTATCTTTTGGGTGAAGCGGAACAGGGTAACCGGATTACGGTCTATTCGATCAACAATTCCGATCCTTACGAGGAAGGTATGTTGTTACGGAACACGAATACGTTCCATCACGAGTACGTGCATATCTTGCACCAGTTGGAAAAATATCCGCCGGCTTTCGAGGAAATCAGCGCGATGGACTACACGACGAATTGGGCTGCAATCTCTGATCCTTATCAATTGGGTTTCGTGTCCAATTACGCGGCGGCGGATGCTAACGAGGATTTTGCCGAAACAGTAGCAAAATTTATTATGATGGATGAAGAAAATTGGCAGGGGATGTTTTTATACCCGGATTCCGAGGAAGCAAGAAAAAAATTGAAAGAAAAAGAAACCATCATGCTACAGTACATGAAGAATGTTTGGGGAATTGATATGCACCAATTGCGTAAACTGGTGCAGGACGAAATTGCCAAGATTCTGAAGGAAGGTAAACAGGATAATGAAGAAGAACAATCTAATGACGACTAGCTATGAGTAAGATAATGATATACGTATTGATCGGGATGTTGACCTTCATCGCAGGGTGTGAGGTAAATAACGACTACGTTTTTGATGATATATCAACTCACCGGATCACGAAATACATAGAAGAATGTGAAGCCGTGTTGAAGGAAGCTCCCCACGGTTGGAAATTGGTATATTACCCGGACACGAGCCAATACGGGGCTTTTACCTTTTTGATGAGGTTCCATGACGGCAATCGTGTAGCGATGCAATGGGACGGAGATCAAGATGTGACGGAAAGTAACTATTCTTTTAATACTTCTCAAGGACCGATATTAAGTTTCGGAACCTATTCCTTATTGCATAAGTTGGCGGATCCCACACCCGATGTTATCGGTGGTAAACCGGGACTCGGTTTCGGCGGGGAGTACGAGTTCCTGATCCAGAATGTCAGTGACCGGAAAATCGAATTTCTCTCGAAGAAAAAGAAAAGGAAAGTGATATTGGAATGGGCTGCCGCTGAAGATTGGGATAACATGGAGCATAACCGGGAAATGGTACAGCGTTTCGCTGTTGACCCGCAACTGCCGTTATACCATTATTTGCAAATCGGCGATCAGCTGGCTTGCTTCCTGTATAGCCAGAAAATGCGTATGGTTTACATGGTATGCCCGGAAGGAAATTCGGTACAAGCGTATCGCTTGCCGTGGTCTTCCACTCCGCGGGGGATTCGTTTTGATGAACCGGTCACTTTCGCGGGTATCACTTTTTCGGAAGTGACGATTGATGCCAATGGTGTCATGAGTATTGTGGATGCAGACGAGAAAGGTCATTTTTTTAGAGCGGAAAACAAAGAACAGAATTGTCTGGTACGTTATCCGGGAGCTGTCGCTGCTTCCAAAAAGTATGACGGTTTTAATCTGGTGGAGTGTGGAAGTGGATTTGACGTGTTGGTTCCTAAAGATAGAGGAGTAGAAGAATTTCGTTTCTACTGGAATCTGGCGGGTTACGCCGGGGTGGAACTCTATATGCGTAGGGAAACCGGTATTGCCACTTATGCAACTTTATACCCGCATACGATTGTGGATGACGGAATCGGTGATTGTATCGTGTTCACGAAACCTGAATTTCCGAGATACGAGATTGGCGGGGCGGTGACGAATACCGATTATTCTTGGTTTGGTTTTTCTTACGAGAAAATATTGGAGCCATTGTTTCTGACATCGGAAGGATTGACCGTGCTTGCCTTTGGGAAGCAGACGTTTATCGTTAAAAACGGCGATAGTACCGTTTGGGGACTATGTAGCGCGAAAGAAGGTAGGGATTAATTAATTAACAATGAAGATTATGAAAACGATAAGATTACTGATAATATTGTTGATAACCTACATGGGGTATAGCTGTAGCGATGAGGAAGAATCATTGAAAAAGTTTATCTCCGACAAGGTGGAAATATCAGATTTAGAGTTGATAATTCCATCGGGAAGGCTTACCGAACGAACGATTATTACTTCGGATATCCCGTGGACATTGGAAGGCGGAGATGGCTGGTGTTCTTACGAACCGAAAAACGGGGAAGCCGGAACGACAATCGTGAACTTTACCTTGGAACCGAACACGGAATATGACGATCGTAGTGTGAATGTCACGCTTTCGGCGGGAGGAAAGAAGTACACGTTGACCGTGTACCAGAAAAAGAAGGATGCTATCATTCTTTCGAAAGACAAGTTTGACAATATCGGGATGGAAGGAGACGAGATAACCGTCAACTTGCAAACCAATATCGACTATCGGGTAGAGATTCCGGCAGCATCCGCCTCTTGGATCACGGTTTTGCCGGAAGGCAGAAGTAGTGGTTTGGCTCGCGGGTTGGAAAATAAATCCATGTCTTTTAAAATTGACGCGACACGGGATGAAAGTGCCCGGGTAGGAGAGATTATTTTTATGAGTGTCGAGGACGAGAAGTTGAGAGATACCGTTTATGTTTATCAAGTGCAGCGGGATGTTATTGTGCTTTCCCGGTCAGAATATGTCGTGCCGCTAGAGGGGCAGACGTTGAAAATTGATTTACGTTCGAACGTAACATATGACGTGGAGATTCCGCAAGACGTGGACTGGCTGCGTTTGGATCCCGGACGTCAACGCTCGCCCAGAGTGGATCGTTTGTTGCTGCAAGTAGATGAATTTATGGATGGAGGAACCAGAAATTGCGTGGTTACCGTCAGGGATAGAAATACCCCGTCATTGTACGCGGAAATAAAAGTTTTACAGATAGATCGGGAGATTATTGTGATCGAGGATTCCGAATTTGTTGTAGACAGAGTATTGACAGCTCCGCGGGAAGAAGCAACCTACATGTTGAACATCTCGGATAATATTGACGGGCGTTATGAACTTGTTATTCCCAACCATGCTAATTGGATTCAGCCTGCTCCCGTGACTTTCGGGTTAGCATCGGGAAGTATGCGGATCAAATTGACAGAGAACCCGATTGATAAAACGCAGCGTATGGCTAAAATTTTTGTGCGAGGGATAGATAATCACGAAACTGTTGATACATTGACCGTCGTTCAGGCCGGAGGTATAGAAGCGGATCTTGACGAGCGGAAAATCATCTATGAAATAGCATTAGCTTTGGATTTCGAGAATTGGCCTGACGTTTTTAAGAAAGCTTGGTCTATGGAAAAACCGATAGAAGAGTGGTATGGGGTGAAAACACGTGACGGTAAAGTGATTGAACTTACATTCCCGGCGGATGGAAACGGACAGATTTCACCTAAAATCGGAGAACTTACTTATCTGGAAACCTTGAGTTTCGGTGGTAGTTACTCTGTTGCCGGGCGTAGGGTTTCCGGACCGATACCGCCGGAAATCAGTAGGTTGACGAACTTGAAAAAGTTATCGTTGAGAGGTGATTTTACAGAATTTCCGGTAGAATTTGGGGCTTTGGAAAGCCTTGAAGATTTGACCTTGAATTTCTCTTTCTATGATGCGTTAGATGTGATAGGTGATCTCGAGAATTTGAAAAGATTGACCATCACAACCGGTTTTGCCGGTCCGATGTCGGAGAACTGGGCAAAATTGATAAAATTGGAATACCTGAGTCTTTCTACGACTGGATTCACGTCAGTAGAACCTGTCGAACGCATGGTGTCGTTGAAGACGCTTTCTTTGTCCAATTGCAAGAATGTGCAAGGTGCTCTTCCCGGTGGAGTGGGATATTTGACGGCTTTGGAATCGTTGTCTATAACCAATAGTTCGTTCTCCGACCTGTGTACTTCATTGGGAAGTCTGGTGAATCTTAAAACACTGACCATCACTGGAAATAACTTCAATTTTATACCGGAAGATATTGGTGGATGTAAATCATTGATCACGTTGAACATGAGCGGTAATAATATTAGTGGGACGATACCGGAATCTATCGGGGACTTGGTAAATGTTACCACGTTAAATTTGAATAGCAATCAATTGACAGGGAATATTCCCGCAACGATCGGCGGAATGAGGGAAGTTACTTCCATTGAATTGAAAAATAACCGATTAACGGGAATTATTCCTTCTTCTGTCGGCAACTTGGTAAAAGTAACTAAGCTTGACTTGAGTAACAATCGATTGATAGGCTTATGCCCGGAGATCGGTAATATGTATGCCTTGAAAACATTGGATGTATCGGATAATCGTTTGGAAGGGACGATACCTTCATTGGGCAAATTAACAGCATTAGCTACTGTTAAATTATCCAGAAACTCATTGTCGGGGACCATACCGATGGATTGGAATAAGAACATGACGGGATTGTCAAGGATAGAATTAACTAATAATCAGTTGGAGGGAGAAATACCGAGTACTTTAGCGTTGTTGCCTAAATTGACATACTTGTGTCTGGATTCGAATAGGCTGGTGGGAGAGATACCGTCTACTTTATTTAAGGTAACCACTTTGAAGGATCTTTATTTGCAAGATAATCAATTAAGTGGAGAACTTTCTGTTGATTTTGCTAATTTCAAGTTGAACAACCTTGATTTACGTGATAATAATTTTGAAGGTGCTATTCCGGAGAAAATTAGTGAAGGTGGTTTTTCTCTCTCGACGAGTGTTTTACATTTAAGTGGCAACAGATTGACAGGGACAATTCCGCTGAATTTGTGGTCTAAAATGGAGAGTCACCCTAACTGGTCAATTCGAGAACAGCAGAATGGGGTTATATTGGCTCCTCCTCCCGGTAAAACGGAATGATTGAAATAGAGATTGTTCGAGAGGTATAAAGACTCTTGATGTTTGCCTCTCGAACACCTTTTGAATTTAAAAATATTGGATATGAAGACTAGATGGATACACATATTAGGAATACTTTTTCTGACATCTCTTTTTGTCGGATGTAGTGATGATAACGAGAACGAGCCGGAAGTGCCTGATCCCGGTACTGAAACCCCGGAGGCATTAGTTGCCCCCTCGGATTTGAGGGTAGCAAGCTACACGTATAATAGCGCGATTTTACTTTGGAAAGGAAACGCCGATAAATATGAAATAAGATTTAACGAGGGAGAAGTCATGGAATTGGAAGGTACCTCGTTCGGGACGGAGTCTTTGCAACGTGAAACGGATTATAATTGGGAAGTGCGGGGAGTCCGAGGGGAGGAATACACGCAATGGGTTAAAGGAGAACCTTTCAAAACCACGGCTTACGTGGACCCCCGTGAACGTTGGTGCGGTGAATGGATGAGTCAGAACTGGGGACTTGCCTTGTATTTTTCCGGTAAAGAGATCGCGTTGGATGATTTTATACCGGAATTGCCCGAGGGAACCTTGAATGAATTGTTGGCTCTGCTCTCTTTCACGATAGAAAAAGAGGGAGGAGAGGAAAGTAATTTGATTCGGGTAATCTCCCCGCTGTTGACAAAATTGGAATTACCGGATTCTTTCACGATTCCGATCGAAGAAGATGAATTTCGTTTGGATATTCCCCGGACAGACACGATCACCATACTTAAAGACGTGTCTTATCCTTTAGCCGACTTCCCGTTTATTTCGGAGATTGAAGGAATTAAAGATTTGGTTCAGAACAATAATTTGAATGATTTCGAATTATTGATTAAACAAATCTCGATCGAATTGGGACCAATGGATGCAGAGAAAGATATTATTCCCGCTAAAATCAGCGTGTCTACCGGAATGATTTTAAAGACAGATGCTGAGATAATCAATATGTTGATTAATCTTTTCGACCCGAAATTAAATGGAAATTTCACGGCGGATTTAATGAGAAAATGAATACAAGAAATGGATAGAATCGAAAAAGAGGTTGTCTAGGCAACCTCTTTCTCTTGTAAATATTCTAGATAAAAAAGAATGATTAATTCATTTTATTATACAGGAAACGCTTGATCTTGTGAGTCGGGGTTTTTTCAAACGGTTCGTGTTGAACCATTACCAGTTGTAATTTTGAGAAATTATTCACCCGTGCATTCACGTAATCGCGAAGTTCTTGTTTTTGTTCTTCGATATAATCGTTGATCTTCTTTTTATAATCTCCGGCTTGATCTTTGAATTTTTGGTATTGTTTTTCCAGTTCTTCCATGTTGAAATGAACCATGGCAACAAGTTTACCGCTATTTTCAACGACCAAAGACTCGTTCACGAAACGGAAATTATTGATGATAGATTCTATTTCTTCCGGGTAGATATTCTCACCGGACGCACCTAATATCATCGTTTTGATTCTTCCCCGGATAGCCAGACGACCTTTCTTGTCCAATGTACCCAAGTCCCCGGTTTTAAACCAACCGTCTTCGGTGAAGACCTCGGCATTGAGTTCCGGGCGTTTATAGTACCCTTGCATCACGTTGGGACCTTTAATCCAGATTTCCCCTTGTCCGGATTTATCCGGATTGTCGATACGGATGTCAACCCCTTCCATGATAGGACCTACTCCTTGCAGGAATGTTTGCGAAGGATTCGAACCGGCAGCCATGGGAGCGGTTTCCGTCAGACCGTAACCGATAGCGTAGGGGAATTTAGCTTCCCGCAGAAATTGCTCCACGGTACCGTCCAGTTTGGAACCACCGATTCCGAAAAATACCAATTCTCCCCCGAATGTTTCCATCAGTTTCTTGCCCGCCATACGATTCAAAAGTTTACGAGTCGGTGCAAACTTATAAATTGCGCTCATGAGTTTTGAACTCGTGAATTTGGGTAAAACTTGTGATTTGTATATCTTTTCGATAATCAACGGCACGGACAAAACAACGGTAGGACGAATCTTCTGCATCGCCGGAACCAGTAATTTCGGTGTCGGTACTCGGTCGAGATAGAAAACTTGAGCACCGAACATAAGCGGTAGCAAAAGTCCCAGCGTGTTCTCGTAAGTATGTGCCATCGGCAATATACTCAAGAAGCGATCGGCTTCACTCACGTGTTGGATAGTACAGCATTGGCGTGCGTCCCACACGAGGTTTTTGTGTGTCAGTACTACACCTTTCGAGAATCCGGTTGTTCCTGAAGTATAGATGATCGACGCGATGTCTTCCTCCTCGATGGAAATTTCCGGGAGAGGAGTCGTGTTATTCAAATCGATATCCGGTACTAACTTGTCCAAATCTTCCGGTTGGTAACATCCTTCCGGCATCGTGGCGAAGTTATTGATCAGGATTTTATGTTCTAGATAAGGTGTTTTCACATCTTCAAGACATTTTGCCAGTAGGCGGGAAACGAAGATTACCTTTACTTCCGCGTGTTCCAGAATATTCTGCAATTCCGTGGCGCAGAATCCCGGCAAGACAGGTACGGCAATAGCCCCGATGTTCGCGATGGCAAATTGGGTGATTCCCCAGTTCGGCATATTCGCACTTAATATGGCTACCTTATCACCTTTCTTTACGCCCAAATGAAGTAAATGATTGGCAATAGATACAACTTCGTTATATAAATCTTGGTAAGTTCTTTTTCCGCTTGCGACAAAATTTAAAGACAAATTTTTTGAAAACTTGGAACAGCTTGTTTTCAAGAGTTCCGGTAACGTCAATTTCTTTAAAGTCATGTTCTAATAATATGAATTTTCCCTACAAAGATAATAAAGAAAATAATACGTTGTCGTTAAAATATTGCAAAATAGAGTAAATGACTTGAAGATGAGGCAGAAGTCGTAACTAAAGGAACCATGTTTCGTAAACTATTGGTTGTAGCGGAAATGTTTGTAAGTATTGTAAAATATAGGTGTTTACGGGTTCTAACTTTTCATAAAATTATATCTTTCCTCTTGATAGCTAAAAAGAAGGATAAATATTGAAAGTAACCCTTCCTTCATCGGAAAGGTTACTCTCAATGATATTATTTATTTCGTCGGAATAGCAGCTAATGTAGCTTTCAAGAATTCCCAGAATTTACCAACGGATTCGATGTTTACTTTCTCGTCCGGAGAGTGCGGGGAACTGATGGTCGGTCCGAAAGAAATCATGTCCCACTTGGGATAAGTCGAGCCGAGGATACCGCATTCCAGTCCGGCATGGATAGCCATGATAGCGGGTGTCTTCCCGTAGAGTTTATTGTAAACCTCTTCCATTTCTTTGCGGATAGCTGAATCCGGATTCGGTTTCCAGCCCGGGTATTCTCCGACAAAATTAATCTTGGAAGCTCCGGCGAGTTCAAACACGGAGTCAACTACTTGCGCGAGCGATGTCTTGGCTGTTTCCACGGATGAACGCATCAACATGTAAATCTCGATTTTACCGTCACCGCCCTTCACGATTGCCAAATTGTTGGATGTTTCCACCGTGTCCGGCATAGAGTCAATCATACGCATCGCGCCGTTCGGGCAAGCCTTGATAGCGTTGATTAAATTGTATTGCGTTTGTTCCGGCATCACGTTTTGCGGCATAGCGCTTTCTTCTGCCGTGAGGATAAGGTTCGGTTCTTTAGCGCTTAATTCTGCTTTAAAGATACCCTCGTACTCCTTCACTTTAGCAAGGAATTTATCCACATTGGCAGCCGGAACGGTGACAATACCGAATGCTTCACGCGGGATAGCGTTTCTCATGTTACCTCCCGACACCGAAGCGAGGCGGAGTCCTAACTCTTTGCTGACAGCTTTCAAGAAGCGGAAGAACAATTTGTTGGCATTTCCTCTGCCTAAATTGATATCCATTCCGGAGTGTCCACCCTTTAATCCTTTTAAAGTTAATTGGAATGCTTTACTTCCGGCGGGAACAGCTTCCGGCGTGTAAGTGAATTCGATTTCCCCGTCGATACCCCCGGCACAACCCACGTATAATTCTCCTTCGGTTTCAGAATCGAGATTCAACAAAATATCGCCTTTTACCCAGTTCGGGCGGATACCGTTTGCCCCGTCCATACCGGTTTCCTCGGTAGCGGTAATCAATACTTCAATCGGTCCGTGAGGAATGTCTTTTGACAACAAGATACCCATTCCGGCGGCAACACCGATACCGTTATCCGCGCCGAGCGTGGTTCCGTCAGCCGTTACCCAATCCCCGTCAACGTATGCCTCTATCGGGTCCTTGGTGAAATCATGTTGCTTGTCTTCATTCTTTTGAGGAACCATATCCAAGTGTCCTTGAAGAATCACTCCTTTACGGTTTTCCATACCCGGGGTAGCCGGTTTGCTCAATAATATATTGAAAGCCTCGTCCATTTCAGCGTGGATTCCGTTTTCCTTTGCCCAGTTCATCACGAATTCTCTCGCTTTTTCCTCGTGGTTGGAAGGACGCGGAACTTGAGTCAGTTTATAAAAGTTTTCCCAGATAGCCTGAGGTTCTAACGTACAGATACATTTACTCATAACGTTTTATTTTTTAGTTTTATGGTTTAAGATTCCAACCCCGTTCTCGTGAAGACCGAAAGTGTGAAATCCGAATTATTTCTATCGTTGGCAAGTTATAAAAAAAATAAATAAGTTGCGATTTAAATCGCAACTTATACATTTTTTATTTCAAGTGTTGATTCAAATAGTCAACGAATTTCGTGTAGAGGTGCAGTCGGGTCACGCCACCGTAAATACTGTGATTCCGGTTGGTGTAAATCTGCATGTCGAATTGTTTGTTCGCCTGCACGAGAGCTTCTGCCAACTCGTATGCGTTCTGCACGTGCACGTTATCGTCAGCGGTTCCGTGGCATAGCAACAAGTTGCCTTTCAAGTTCTTCACCCAGTTAATAGGGGAGTTGTCGTTATATCCGGACGGGTTGTCTTGCGGGCGACGCATGAAACGTTCCGTGTAAATGGAATCGTAGAATCCCCAGTGCGTCACCGGTGCCACGGCGATAGCGGTCGAGAATACATTGTTCCCTTTCATCAGGCATAGCGAAGACATGAACCCGCCGAAACTCCATCCCCAGATACCCACTTTGCGGGCATCAATGTACGGTTGCTCCGCGAGCCATTTCCCCGCGGCAATCATATCATCACTCTCGATTTTCCCGAGTTGCATGTAAGTACATTTGCGAAATTCCTCTCCCCGGGCGGCAGTTCCGCGAGGGTCAATACAGGTCACGATATACCCCTCTTGTGCAAGGTATTGCGCCCAATCCATGCCCCATGAATTTCTTACCTGTTGTGAATTTGGACCGCTATATTGGATAATTAATACCGGGTAAGCCTTGGACGCGTCGAAATCGGTCGGTTTCATCATCCACGCGTTCAACAGCGTTTTGCCATCGGCAGCCGGGATTTGGATATATTCCCTCTTGGCTACATTGTATTCCCCGAGTTTTTCTTTTAACGCGGCGTTATCCTCCAGCACGCGAACGGCTTTCCCGTTTGCCGTGTAAAGCGTGTACAGGGGAGGCATGTCCGCGTTGGAAACCACGTTCACGAAATATTTAAACGATTTGCTGAATTCTGCCTCGTTCCATCCTTTCGTGGGAGTTAATTTCTTTTTCTTGCCCTTCGCGTCGATGGAATAAACGTATTTTTCAAGGGGTGATTCCTCGTGTGAAGAGTAATAATATAATTTCTTCACCGGATCGTAACCGTAGAAATCGGCTACGTCGTAGTTGCCGGAAGTGATAGGTTGTACTTCCTTGCCCCCCATGGTATATAAATAAAGGTGTGAATAACCGTTTTTCTCGCTGCTCATGATAAAGTTTTTCCCGTCTTCGGTGAAAACCAGATTATCCAGATTTTCTTCCGCTATATAGTACTTGTTTTCCTCGCGATAAAGAACGGTTGTGCTTCCCACGCGGGCGTTGGCAAGGAGGATTTCCAGACGGTTCTGGAAACGGTTCAGTTTCATGATTGCCAATCTCTTGGGGTCTTTCGTCCATTTGATTCTGGGAATGTAGATGTCTGTTTCTTCCCCGATGTTCATCGGGGTGGTAACCCGGTCTTTGATGTCATATACATGAACACTCACGACGGAGTTCGCTTCTCCGGCTTTCGGGTATTTATAGGAATAGTTGGAAGGATAAGTCGCGTTCTCTTTTAGCGCGGGGTATTGTCCTTGAAACATGTTCATGTGAAATATTTTCACGTACGATTCGTTGAATTTGATGAATGCCAAGGCGGACCCGTCGGGAGCCCACTCGAAAGCTTTGTTGAAAGCGAACTCTTCTTCATACACCCAATCGGGAGCTCCATTGATAATCTCGTTGAATTTCCCGTCAAAAGTAATCTGAATCTCTGAACCGAAACGCAGGTCGGAAATGAAGATATTGTTGTCGCGCACGAACGCTATCTTTGTTCCCACGGGCGAGAAAGTCGCCAGACGTTGGCTGCCGCCCTCTGAAAGAGGTTTCAACTCCCTATTCTTGAAATCAAAAACGTAATAGTCGGCAGTGAATGAACGACGGTAGATAGGTTGGATATTCGTGTAAATCAATATATGGCTTTCGTCCGGGCTGAACTCGTAATCTTGAATCATTTTCACGTCACCGTATTTCGGGTCGTTCAAATCGAGAAGAGTCTCGACAGCCTTTCCGGTTTTATAACTGTACATGACAAGCTTTTTCCCCCGGTCTTCTAGTACCGTGTAATGTTCCCCGTCATTCAACGAGCGGAGTCCCGTGATTCCTTGCGTCCTGAAGGTGTAATTCAGGCAGAAATCATTTAACGTGAATTTTTTGCCCTGATTCTGCGCGCTTCCGGGGAGGGCGAACCCCACGATAAACATACATACAATAAACTTATAAATCATCCTCATGACAATTATTTTTAATTTTTAATTTGGGCAAAGATAAAAATATAAGATTAAAAAAAGGAGTACGCTGGAATGTTTTAGACTGGAACGGGAAGAATTAATCGTGAAATAAGTAAAATTATTGTTATTATATTTGTATATTATTTATACTTGGTTAGTACCATCTCCTATTCAACTCCCATTTAACTCCTATTCAAAGCCTATTTTAATAGTTGAATAATAGAAAAATAATTGTAATTGAATAAAAAATGTTACATGTGTTATATATCAATAATAACATGATGAAATAATAATGATTATGAAATGGACTGAATAGTATGCAATATCTTTACACGAAACGTTATCGAGGTGTTAGATGATACGAGAGTGTTGCAACTCTCGTTTAGTTGTGCTATCTTTGCAGGCTCAAAATCATGATTAGATGAAATATACCCTTTTAGCGAAAGACAAGAATAGTGAGGCACGATGCGGTGTGTTGACCACGGATCATGGGAATATCGAAACTCCGATTTTTATGCCCGTGGGCACGGTGGGAACCGTGAAGGCAGTGCATGCGAGGGAATTGAAGGAAGATATTAAAGCCCAAATCATTCTGGGAAACACGTATCACTTGTATCTGCGTCCGGGCACGGGTATATTGGAAGCTGCCGGCGGCTTGCACAAGTTTAATTCTTGGGATGGTCCGATTCTCACGGATAGTGGCGGTTTTCAAGTATTTTCTTTGGGTGATTGCCGGAAAATCACGGAAGAGGGAGTTGTATTTCGTTCGCATATAGATGGTTCGAAGCATTTATTCACGCCGGAGAACGTGATGGATATCCAGCGAAAGATAGGGGCGGATATCGTGATGGCGTTTGACGAATGTCCCCCGGGACAGAGTGATTACGGGTACGCGAAAAAGTCGTTGGAACTCACGCAGCGTTGGTTGGAAAGATGCGTGCGGCAGTTTGACGCGACGGAACCCTTGTACGGGTATCACCAGTCACTTTTTCCTATCGTGCAGGGATGCGTGTATAAAGATTTACGGGAGCGTGCCGCAGAGCATGCCGTGGCTTTGGAACGGGAAGGTTACGCTATCGGGGGATTGGCCGTCGGGGAAGAGGCGGAAACCATGTACGAGATGATTCAGGTTGTCAATCGGATTTTGCCGCGAGATAAACCCCGTTATCTCATGGGCGTGGGAACGCCGGAAAATATTCTGGAAGCGATTTCTCTTGGAGTGGATATGTTCGATTGCGTGATGCCGACGCGTAACGGTAGGAACGGGATGTTGTTCACGACAGAAGGGGTTATCAATATAAAGAACAAGAAATGGGAGAATGATTTCAGTCCTATCGATCCCGCCGGGTTGAGTTTTGCGGATACCGATTACTCGAAAGCTTATTTGCGACATTTAATAAAAGCGGATGAAATTTTAGGCTTACAAATTTGCTCGATCCATAATTTGTCGTTTTATTTGTGGTTGGTGCGGGAAGCACGCCGACATATACAGGCAGGGGATTTTGTAGAGTGGAAAACGAGAACGATTAAAAAAGTTACAAGAAGATTGTAGTGCCGCGAGGTACATGTGAAAATGAAAAAAATAGACATCTATATTATCCGGAAATTCTTGGGTACCTTCTTTTTCTCGATGGTGCTAATCTTGAGTATTGTGATTGTTTTCGACCTCTCGGAACGTTTGGAGAAATTCCTTGAAAAAGAAGCCCCGGTGCAGGCGATTATTTTCGATTATTACGTGAATTTCGTGCCTTATTTCGCTAATATGTTTTCCGCCTTGTTCACGTTTATATCCGTGATTTTTTTCACCTCGAAGATGGCGTATAATAGTGAGATTATCGCTATTCTGAGCACGGGAATCAGTTTCCGGCGTATGGTGCGCCCGTACATGATTTCGGCGGGGGTAATTGCCGGTCTGTCACTCTTGTTGAGTGCGTTCATTATACCCAATGCCAATAAAAAACGGATTGATTTTTCTGAAAAATATATCTGGAAACCTTATAATTTCAAGGAGAATGATATTCACCAGCAGGTGGCGCCCGGTGAGTTTATTTACATGAGCGGGTTCAGTATATATGCCAAACGGGGAGATAATTTCACGTACGAGGTGTTCAAGGATGACACGCTGGTCAGCAAATTGTCCGCGAATTCTATCGTGTGGAATGATAAAAAAGAAAAATGGACTATCAAAAATTGGGTTTTACGGGAATTTGACGGGACGAATGAAACTTATACTGTCGGGAAAGAAGATATCGATACCGTGCTGAATTTCAGTGTAAAAGAATTCACGGAAGACCCGAAGAAAATCAAGGAACGTCTGACATTGCCGGAGTTGGACGAGTATATAGCCCGTCAAAAATTGCGGGGAAGCAGTAACGTGGTGGAATACCAGATCGAAAAGTACAAGATGTTTTCGGGTGCTTTTTCCACTTTTATATTGACGTTAATCGGCGTGTGTATAGCCTCCCGAAAAATACGGGGAGGAATGGGATTCCACTTGGGATTAGGTTTATTAATCAGTTTCTCGTACATTTTATTCATGCAATTTTCAACAGTTTTTGCAACCAATGGAAACATGAATCCGTTATTAGCTGTATGGATACCGAATATCCTGTTCTCTGTGGTGGCGTTTTTCGTTTATAGGGCGGCACCGAAGTAATTGAAAATTGAAAATGTAAAATTGAAAATGAAAGATAAATAGGGTGATCACTGTTTCAAAATTAGAAATGGGCATCGGCTCGCGTGATTGAAATAAAATCAAAAATTAAATTGAGATTTAGAACATGAGTAGGGAAACTAAAAGACCTAGAATTACTAGACCGACAGAGAATCGTGATGAGAATCGTCGGGGCAGAACACAGAATTTCGAAAACCGTGAGGGTGGAGAAAGAGAATTCAGAAGACCTAGCCGTTTTAACGCGGAGCGGTCTGACCGTGAACGTGGATATAATGGTATCCGTGATTTGAACAAGGAAAGAGAACAATCCGGGGATTCCGACAACGGGAATCGTTATCGTCGGGAGACGGATGGAAACCGGGAAAGAGGAACACGTGAAGGCAATCGTTTCGAGAATCGGGATAACAATAACCGTGCTCCGAGAAGATCTTTTGATCGGGATAGCCGGGACAACCGTGATAACCGGGAAAGACGGGAATATCGCAATGACCGTGATAACCGAGATAATCGTGAGAGAAGAGAGTATCGTGATAATTACCGTAATTCAGACCGTGAAGACCGTCGTGAAAGACGTCCGCAAGATCAGGATAGAAACAGAGAAAATCGATTCCAAGACAGAAATCGTGACGCGTACCGGAGAGATGATCGTCGGGAGCAGGGAAATCGGGATGATCGAGGAGAGCGTCGCGAACGGTTTTCCGAGCGTCCCAAGAGATCGTTTGATAACGAGGAGGCATCCAGAAGTGTATACAGCAAGAAAAAGCAAATCGAGTTTCGCAAGAAAAACGAGGGACAGGAAACAGAACTGCGCTTAAACCGTTATATAGCCAAAGGAGGTGTTTGTTCCAGACGTGATGCGGATGTTTTGATTACTACCGGACGAGTGAAGGTGAACGGTGAGATTGTACAGCAGGTAGGGGTGAAAGTGAAACGGACGGATAAAGTTGAAGTGGATGAGCAAGTGATTGTTCCGGAGCGCAAAGTATATCTCGTGTTGAATAAACCGAAAGATTACGTGACCACGGTGGAAGATCCCTTGGAGCGTAAAACCGTGATGTCGTTGATCGACGGAGCTTGCAAAGAACGGGTTTACCCGATTGGGCGTTTGGACCGTCAGACCACAGGAGTGTTACTTTTCACGAATGATGGCGATTTGGCTAAAAAATTAACGCATCCCAAGTATAACCAGAAGAAGATTTATCACGTATTCTTGGATAAGGTGGTAAAAACCGGAGATTTGGATGCCATACGGAAAGGTATTGACCTTGAAGACGGTTTTATTAAAGCCGATGAAGTTATGGTATCTGCTGACGATAAGACTCAGGTCGGGATTGAGATTCATTCCGGTCGGAATCGAATCGTTCGCCGGATATTCGAGCATCTGGGGTACCAGATACTCCGGTTGGATAGGGTATTTTTCGCCGGGATCACGAAGAAAAATCTGCCGCGGGGACGTTGGCGATTTTTAACGCCGGAAGAGGTGAACGTATTAAAAGCATATTAAAAAAGTTTTCTTTTTAATATATTTCTATTACCTTCGCGGATGTCCACCTTTAAGGAATGGTAATCCGCGAAGGTTTTTATTTTATACTAATAATGATATGGTTGCTTTTATAACAAATGGTCTTTACAGAATGAGGACATTGCATTCATTTTCTTACACGCCTAGATGGATTGTATTCCTGATAGACGTGGCGTTGTGCATAATGGCTGTGAGTGTTGCCTATCTGATCTGGGTTAATTTTCAAATTGACCGGATGAGGTTGGATTTTGTTCTGAACGGAGCTCTCGTGATCGTGGGAGTCCGAATTATCAGTTTCGTGTTGGGGCGTACTTATTCCGGCATAGTGCGTTTCTCGGGAACAGAGGATGCTTTGCGTATCTATTACGTCTTGACAGCGGGAGAGATAGCTCTTTTGATGGGAGATGGTATCTATTTTCTCGTGTTTGGCGAGACTTATATCCCTTTGTCTGTGCTTCTTACCGAGTACGTGGGACTGACAAGCGTGATGGTGATGAGTCGTGCGATCGTGAAAAAAATCTTTTCCCAGTACATCGGGGCTGAGCGCACGAAAAAGAACGTGATTATCTGTGGTAGTGACGAGTACGGGATTATGGCAAAGCATGCCATGGATAACGTGGAAGATGCCACTTATAACGTGTTGGCTTTTATCGACGTGAACAATCGCAAGGCGGGGAAAGTACTTGAAGGAGTCAAAATATACAAGATGTCCGCTTTGCCCGGGCTGTTGAAACGTCACCGGGTAGATAAAGTGGTGATTGCCAAAAAACAGATTTCGGCTGATAAAAAGCGAGAGATCGTGGAAACCTGTTTGACCGCGAATGTCAACGTGCTTGAGGTACCTCGTTTCGAGAGTTGGATAAACGGGGAACTGAGCATGCGGCATATTAAAAACATAAAGATCGAGGATTTACTCGAGCGTGAAGTGATCCACATGGACGAGATGAACTTGCGTAAACAATTATTGAACAAGGTTGTGCTGGTAACGGGTGCGGCAGGTTCAATCGGTAGTGAAATCGTGCGACAGTTGACTCATTTCAACCCGGCGATGATCGTGTTGTTCGATCAAGCCGAATCTGCTCTTTATGATATCGAATTGGAATTAAAGGAAGAATGTGGTTTTACCGATTACAAGATCGAGATCGGTGATGTTCGTGACCAGAGTCGGGTAGAAGGTATATTCAAAACATACAGACCTAATATAGTGTATCACGCGGCGGCTTACAAGCATGTCCCAATGATGGAAAAACACCCGATCGAAGGTGTGAAAACCAATATTCTGGGAACGAAAAACGTGGCTGATTGTGCTGTCAAATATGATTGCCAACGTTTCGTGATGATCTCTACCGATAAAGCGGTGAATCCTACCAATGTCATGGGTGCCAGCAAGCGTATCGCGGAAATCTATACACAATCTTTAAATCGAATAGCGAATACTCGTTTTATCACGACGCGTTTCGGAAATGTTTTAGGCTCCAATGGTTCGGTTATCCCTCGTTTCAAAAAACAGATAGAGGCCGGGGGGCCGGTTACGGTAACTCATCCCGAGATTACCCGTTTCTTTATGACTATCCCGGAGGCTTGCCAGTTGGTACTTCAAGCCGGGGCATTGGGGAACGGTGGTGAAATATTCGTGTTCGACATGGGTAAGAGTGTCAAAATCGTTGATTTGGCGCGGAAGATGATTAAACTTTCCGGTTACGAGATAGGTAAAGATATTCATATCGTGTTCACGGGCTTGCGTCCGGGTGAAAAGTTGTACGAGGAGGTACTTAACGTGAAAGAAACCACTTTGCCTACCGTGCACGAGAGAATCAAGATTGCTAAAGTGCGTGAATATAATTATAATGAAGTTGTCGATTCGATCAAAGCTCTTGATATCGCTTTGCAAACGAGGGATAACTTTGCCGTGGTAAAACAAATGAAATGTATCGTTCCCGAGTTTAAATCCAAGAACTCTACTTATGAATCCATTGATTTTCAAATGGAAGAAGAGGGAGTTCAACACCACATGCAGGAGGTGCTGGATAAAATTCAGGTGACTGAAAATTTAGAAGTGAGAGAATAATGGAGCAGACGAATTGGTATGCTATATATACCGCTTCTCGGGCGGAAAAACGTGTAAAAAAACGACTTGATGAAGCCGGAATCGTGTATTATATCCCTTCGCGTGTGGTGGAGTGGAATTCGGATAATCAGGTAAAACGGGTGGAAGTTCCTCTGTTTAGCAATTGTGTATTCGTGCGGCTTACACGTTCCGAGTTTTCCAAAATTCAAGACATTACCGGCATAATATCTTTTTTACGAGAGGGCGAAACCCCTGTCGTGTATTCCGAGCAACAGATTACATCCTTGCGTCTTTTAAATGATCACGCGGAGGAAATAGATGTTGTTGAAGGTGATATTCCGGTTACTTCTCCCGTTCGTGTCATTCAAGGTAAACTTTTAGGACTTGAGGGAGAATTGCTTGATGAGCCGGGCGTGTGTCGGGTTTTGGTTCGATTGCCCCGGGTTGGTAATGTAATTGCTGCCGTGTCACAGGATAGTGTGGTTCGTTTGTGAACGATTTTGTAATAAATCCCTCTTGTGCTTTTAACCGGAAAGGACTATCTTTGCTTATCTCGTGAGTATGAATTGAAAAACTGAAATGACGATGGAAAATGTAAAGAGAATCCCTTATGGTGTTTCTAACTTCGTGGAAGTGGTGGAGCAGAACCAGTATTACGTGGACAAGACGATGTATTTGCCCATGCTGGAAGAACAGCCTAATAGTTTGTTCCTTATCCGTCCCCGTCGCTTCGGGAAGAGTATTTTCCTAAGTATGTTACAAGCGTATTACGATATTTCGCAGAAAGAAAAGTTCGAGAAACGCTTCGGGAATTTGTGGATTGGTAAACATCCCACGCCGTTGCGGGGAAGGTATCAAGTTCTTTTTCTCGATTTCTCGAAAGCGGGTGCGGGCATGAGTTCTTTGGAGGAGAATTTCAATTTGTATTGTTGTCGTCAGTTAGACGGGTTCATGGCAACTTACGAGGATGCCTATCTGCCGAGAGTGGTGGAGAGTTTTTACGCTTCGATGTCTGCTGCCGACAAGTTGAGTGTTATCGAGGTGGAGGCAAAACGCTTGGGGTACCCGCTTTACTTGATTGTCGATGAATATGATAACTTTACCAACGTGGTGCTTAACGAGCAAGGTAATGACGTGTATCGTGCTTTAACCCATGCCAGCGGTTTTTATCGCGAGATATTCAAAAAGTTCAAGGGTATGTTCGAGCGTATCTTCATGACGGGGGTAAGTCCCGTGACACTGGACGATTTGACCAGCGGATTCAATATTGGTTGGAATATTAGTACCAAGCACGAGTTCAACATGATGTTGGGATTCTCTGAAACGGACGTGCGAGAGATGCTTCAATATTATAAGGATGCGGGGCGGTTGCCGGGAAACCCGGATATCGAAGCGATGATAACGGAAATGAAGCCGTGGTATGACAACTATTGTTTCGCGGAAGAGAGTTTGGTATGTGACCCGAAGATATTTAATTGCGACATGGTGCTTTATTATTTGCGTAATTACATAAGTCTAGGCAAGTCACCCAAGGAGATGATAGATCCTAATACCCGCACGGATTATAATAAAATGAAAAAACTTCTCCAGCTTGATAAGTTGGATGGTAATCGTAAAGGGGTGTTACGTAAGATTGCGGAAGAAGGACAGGTTGTGGCGAATTTGGAACTGACTTTTCCTGCCTCTGAGATAACGAATCCGGAGGTGTTTCCTAGTTTGCTGTTTTATTACGGTATGTTGACAATTACCGCTACACGGGGTACTCGTTTAGTATTGAGTATTCCCAATAATAACGTACGCAAGCAGTATTACGAATTTATGTTGGAAGAGTACCAAAGCCGGAGGTATATTGATTTGAACAATTTGATAGATTTGTTTGATAATATGGCCTACGATGGTGCTTGGCGAGAAACGTTGGAATTTATTGCCCATGCCTATAAGGAGAATTCTTCGGTGCGTAGTGCTATCGAGGGAGAGCGCAATATACAAGGTTTCTTTACCGCTTACTTGAGTGCGAATGCCTATTACTTGATAGCTCCGGAGATGGAATTGGACCATGGTTACTGTGATATATTCCTGATGCCTGATTTGCTTCATTACGAGGTGAAGCATAGTTATATCATTGAATTGAAATATTTGTCGGCAAAGGATACTGATGTCAAAGCCGAAATGCAATGGTTGGAGGCCACGGAGCAAATAAAGAGGTATGCTGTGGCTCCGCGAGTGAAGCTGATGATACATGACACGAAATTACATTGTATCGTGATGCAGTTCCGTAATCATGAACTAGTGCGGATGGAGGAAGTTTTGTGAAAGTGTTTCTGATGTAATTATTGTTTTCTCACGAGATAATGAGGTCCATTTGTGAACGAAGATTTTGAGATTTTCGGGTGTTTTGGGTAAAAAGAGCTATTACTCAATTGTATGAAGACGATTTCAGAAAGATTGATCTTTCCGGGAGAGCATTAATGCTTTCTGCAATAAGTTTTCCAATAAGATACTTTCTCGTTATCTCGTTTATACAAAGGATCTTCGTAAAGAAGAGCAAATTATTTATCTTCCCGTGTATATGGCTCAATTCCTGTGATTCGAGGTGAATGTCTTACTGAAAACCTATCGTAATACTACCCAAGACCTATAGAAATAAGTACACGGGGGCGGTGAATTGGTGCCTTAAGGGCGAGGATTCTATATTGGAGATAATAGAATCTCTGCGTGATAAACGGAGGAAGACCGGAGGTAGAGTATGACTACGGTATTACTTGGCTAGGATTGCAGTGGGTTCTCTATAGGTTTACATCTTTGTAAATTCTATTGACGAATTGTTGAGTGTTTGTCATTTGCATGTAAAGTCGTTTTCTTGTCATGAATTTATTTATCACATTTTACTTTTTTACGCAAAAAAAACGTGTACACTGTATGGCGTAATCGTTTTCCAATTAAACGAATCACACTCTTCATTATCAAATTTATCCCGAATTCCGCAATATTAATTCGCCCGGAACTATACATGTATTTTAACAATCGACTTTCAGATATGACATATTTCCATCCGCCTCGTCGCTCTAGCATCGTGTAACCGCCCCTTGCCCACAACAAAGATTCCCCAATATTAGCAAAGCAATAATTGGCATTGGCTAACCTATTCCAAAGATAATAATCCTCTAATAGATAAAACGGTTGATAACCGCCTACTGCAAGTATATCCTTTTTTCGGAACATCACCGTCATATGGTTAAATGGATTCCTCCATTTCATAAATACCTTTAATTTCTTATCTTCTTGAGGTAATTTTCTAATTGCTTCTATTTTCTCTTTACAATCAGAGAACTCTTCTATCCAACTGCCGACAATAGTCACTTCTTGATGTTCTTTCAGAAAGGTAACTTGTTTTTCAAAACGATTTGGTTTACAAATATCATCGCTATCCATTCGTGCTACTAGGTCAAAAGAACAAGCATCCAATCCAACACGTAATGCCTCTCCTAGTCCCCGATTTTCCTCTAAAGCAATAACCCTTAATTGTTTTCTTTCATTAGAAAAATCAGCAATTACTTGATCCAATTCTTCAGTTAGCGGACCGTCTTTCACTAATACCACTTCATTCGGAGTTAAACTCTGTTCAAATACGCTTCGCAAGGCTTCTCTGAAAAAAAGCGGTTGTTCCTTCGTGTAAACAGCTATTAATACCGAAAAACAGCTTTCCTTATTTACCTGTAATTCCTGCATAAATTCCTTTTAATATTTGCTTCATGTAACTTATACGCGGAGAGACGCATAAAGGATAATAAAAAAATTTTATACTATATTTGAAACCATTAGAAACTTTCCAATACAAGGGTACATATCCCCGATGAACCAATCTAAAATAATTTCGAAATTGATAATATGTACGAAAAGGTGTGGGTATAGCCACTTTCCGAAGAATGAACGGTCGGTCACCTTCTCCTACTTGATGACTCAATTGTACTTTCTCCGAAATAAAAAAACGCCATCCACCAATCTTCTTGGCTCTCCAGCACCATTCATGATCTACCCCATCAATAAATAAACTCGACTCCATCTCTCCGATCTGCTTGAAATGGATCATAGGAACCAATGATGCAGAACTAATAATTTCTCCAACTTCCGTGATTCCCGGTAAAATTAATTTTCCCTTCTTCACTGCACCCACGTAAGGTTTTCCTTCGTTCCGATTAAAGGGGCGGGGACCGATTCCTCCGATAGCAATTCCTGTTTGCTGCAAACGTTCGTAATCTGCTAGTAAAGAAATAACTAAATTTTTCGGAGCCAAGCTGTCCTGATCCATAAATAGCACGAAATCAAATTCCTTCTCTTGGAAATAAGTGATCCCTCGGTTCTGTGCCTCGGCAATCCCTAAATTCTCCTTGAAACCACGATAATACACATTGGGATATAAAGTAAGTAATGTTGCCATAAAATCCGGCATATTCACAGAATTATCCCCCAAGAAGATTTCATCCACTTGTTTGTTCAATGAGTCTAAAGAAGCTGTTAACAACTCCTGTCGAGGATTATACATTACAAGTACACACCCTATTTTCATCTTCAAGTATTTTATTTGCCATTACTAAAGTTAATATCACAATCACTTGATTCGTATCCAGGATATAAGGATTCGTAAATGCATAAAGAATATAGCATAAATAAGCGAACAACAACCTAGGATCTCGAATTTTCGTGTAAGCCAAAAATAGATTCAACAATATAAAAACAATAAAATTCACAATTCCTAATTGATTAAAGAAATAAACTGTCTGTAACTCGAAATAAACATTTCCAGTGTAATCCCGATAAGCTGTTTTCTCCGAAACCGTATTTCCTAATCCTTTTCCCAGCCAAATAGTCATGTGTTCTTGCCCCATATCCCGTATCAACACCTCCACTTGATCTTGTCTTGTCCCCATAGAATCTACTTTTTTAGACATGACATTCTCCACGAAAATCAATCCGGGGATAAAAAACAATACAATTAGAAAAGATAATCCTAGAATCTTCATCTGTAATCGTCGGAGAGACTCATTCTGTAAGAAAAAGAGTATAAAATGGAAGAAAAACAAGCTGATTAGGTAAGCAAAGTTTCCGGCAAATACGATAGCCAACAAATATATACACCTGAAGAAACGTTTTCTTTTTTCCGGAAATACAGGTACAAAATACGATAACATATACACGAAAGGTAATAGTGCGTTACCTTTTACCGGTATATTATAAAAATATCCCGTGAACGTGTAAACGTCTCCCCATCCCTGATTGATAAAATAATGTCGGAGTGGTTCATATGTCTCTAAATTAAAAAAGAGCAAAAGAACAAACTCTAGTCCGATCAGAAATATACATTGTAACAATGTAAAAGCGAACAGCAGCTTGATCATCCGAAAAGGTAAAATGATGAAATAAGCCGCTAGTAGGAAGAAAATAATCAGAGCAAAGCGAGCCACGAGGGGCACTTCGTTCCCCTGTAGCAAGGCGTAAAATACCAGAAAGAACCACCAGCAGAGAATAGGCAGAAATGTGCGATAAAATCCGGTTGCATTATAACGTATATTCAATACGACAATACCCAGCAAAGCCAGATTACCAAATATACTATACGACACGAAAGGTACTTGACGAGTAATAATAAGAATCACTACTCCCCATAGTAACATCGATAACGTGTCTTTCAAGCCGATTTTTCTTTCTTCGCTCATCCTTAACCCTTATAACAAAATGCAATCATTCTCAATAAAGCTTGTCCTACTCCTACGACAAAAAACGAGCACCATCCCACGAGTAAATAGAACGTGGGAATTTTCGTGAAATATTCCAACAAGAATATTAATGGAAACAGCAATATAAAATTCGGATATTGGTACATTTGTCGGAAAATATATCGAAATACAGAAGGATTATCAATATTCTCCGTGCCTGTTTCTTTCCGGTGATAGGCTTGAAATGTCAATAAAGCCCGATGTTGGAATTCTATCGAAATAAATACTATAAACACAAAAGCCAATAGCCTCTCGTCATATCTCCCAAGTTGCAAATACGAATACCAAAGAGCCAAATTCATTAATGGATGACAAGTTAGGTGTGCCCAATAATCCATATCCCGCCCGTATGTAGAGAATTGTTTTGTGATTCGAGCCACTTCTCCATCACTGCAATCCATCACATACCACAAATAAAAACAAATGATCCCCGTCACTTTAAAACTCCAATCGGGCAAGGCAAAAAACACAGATCCCATAACCCCGAAGAAAATCATGAATAACGTGATTGTATTCGGTCTCAATTTCCACTCCACGAATCTTGTTGAAAAAAAAGGAGACAGCGGCATACATAGCCAATCCGCTACCAATCTGGTATTCCATTTCCCCATGGGAGTAAAAGTTCGTACCTCTTTATAACTCAAACTCATTTTATTACTTTTTTTATTATACTCTGTCCGTAAAGCTGATATTTATGTCCGCCCCAAGCCCGAACTAATAACAATAATGTTTCTGTCATCACCACGACCCAAGCCACGCTATAAATAGAAATCCATCCGCTACCCCACAAACAAGCAATTATAACAATATGTACCAATGAAACTCCAACTAGCGAATAGTTTGTAAAATTAGGATGTCCCAATGCTGCCAAAAATGGATATCCCAGCAATGTGTTTGGCAAAGCTACCAAGCAGGCAAGCAGAAAAATATACATCACGTTCACACTAGATTCATCCACGTTCTGAAACAATAAATGCATAATATCCGATATACATAAGGCAACAATAATAACCAAGCAAATATTAGCCAAATTCGACCAAATAAAAATCTTCTTGAAAAGGGCTACTCTTTTGTTTTTCGTCATATAAGGAAATATTGCAGACACTAAAGGTTGGTATATCCCTGTTAACGCTTGATAAACCTTGTCTGCCAAAGAGTAATAGCCAACTGCGGTGTTACCTAAAACTAATCCTAACACAAAGGTATTGGTATTCGTAAACATCGAAACAGAAATTCGTGATAGAAAATAATTGGCACTATCTTTTGTCACGGTCATAATATTTTTTATTTTTGGAAAAAAGAAGTTTACTCCAAACCGTTTTTTCATCAAATAAAGGCAAATGATTCCACTCCCGATACTCCCCACACTATAACAAATCGGGATATAAAAATAATCAGCACTATCTTTTACCACAAAGAATAAAGGTGTTAGGCTCAATACTTTTGTTACGACAGTCATTATCGTGATAAATCTCATTTGCTCCATTCCTTGAAAGAACCAGTAGGGAGACATAATATTTCCTACTACCTGCCCAAAAAATAACAAGAAGAACATCTTTTCTTGTCTTAGAGAAGGAATTAGAAACAAACAAATCAATAAGATGACGAAAGAAACGATACAAATCCCCATGCGGGAAAAAGTTGCACTATTCACATAAGTATTGATCGCCTCTTTCTGATCTCTGTTTTCTGCGATATAGCGAGTCCCAGATAATCCGAAGCCGAAATCGGTCACGATCAGAAAGTATTGCATAAAAGCAATAGCAAAATTTACTAACCCGTAATGCTCCACTCCCAGATGGTTGTAAAGATAAGGTATCGTGATCAACGGCAAAAGATAATTTATCCCCTGCAAAATGGCTAACGAGAGAAAATTCTCAACTAGCGGATTTCCTATCAGTCGCTTATTCAACATCTTTTACTTGATCCCCTTTCACCGAAAAATGACGCATCAAAAATTTACTTCGAGTCACTTCTGCTATATAAGGTAGTGTGATTACCAATACCATTCCTAAAAATAGTCCGAGAGCCACGAATGCGGTTAAAATAATTCCCCGTCTTGGAGCTGATGCTTGATAAGGTACGTAAACTTCTTCTAACATAGTAAATACCGGCGTGTTATCCTGTGTCTTTAACTTTAATCTTTCCAATTTTCCATTCAACTCTTGATAACTACCGTAAAGATGTTGATATTCAGCTAATAGACAGCCTTTCTGTATATCAATATTTCCGGTGGAAAGAACATGTTGTTTCGTCTGCAATTCTGCCATTTCCTGTTGTTTGGCTTTCAATTCCTGCATAACTACTCCTATTTGCCGTTTTAAAAATACCCATTGTTCTTCAATTTTTGCAGAACGGTAATTCGTTACTTCTTTTTTCAGCAACGACAGTACATTTTGGGCTAAACGAGCCGCAACCACGGGGTCTCCTGTTGTCACTTGCAACAAAGCATTGTCCTCCCCAATCCATAAAACCACACCTCTTTGCAATACATCTGCTGCCCGTTGTTCTTTTGGTGATAATATAAGCAATGAAGTGTCTCGTTCCATAGCATTTTCAAAACCTCCCTTTTTTGCCGTTCGAATCGTGGCGGGTAATCCTATCGTGTATTTCTTTAGCCAACGGCCAAAATGAAAAGGATGATACTCATCAGAACTCAAGTATTCCACTAAATTAACTTTTTTCCCATCTTTTCCTTCCCAAACGGGCATATACATGACCTTTTTACGAAAGGTCACATTTTCTACAACTCGTGGGTATAATCCTGGGTTTAGCACTTCATTTGCCTCGTAAATACTTGGACTCTCCCTTTGTAAATAAGCATCCAAAGCACTTTTGTCTAAATCCGTTTGCGGTTTTTGGGGTATAAAAGAGGAAATAGAAGTATATTGTTTTGAACTCAATAACACAACAAGCACGCCCAAACACAAACATATAAACGTAGTCTTAAGAATAAAAGACTTTTTTCTCCATAACAATCGGAGCAAATCCGTTACATCAAATTCTTGCATAAAACATTTTTAAAAGGTTAGCCAACTTATTAAGGATGCTGCATTTGCGAAATAGTTGCGTTAACCTGTGATTATTTATATTATGGGAGGGTAAACCAACCCTCTCTATTCTTTCTCCGCGCAAAAGTACATTATTTGTTTTCAACTCACAACTGCCTGAGGCTGTAAATTAAACTCTACATGTGCCGAAAATCATCTTTATCAATTTCAAGGTGCTCTTTAAAATTGGTTGATCCAGTATTATATAAATTGATTCAACGTGTAATGGTCTGGGATTGATTTATGAACAGTAAATATAGTGGGAATCGTATTATTTTATGTATCTTTGACGAGTTTCTATACGGCATAAATTTTTTCATATCATTGAGTAAATATAGGTTGATTTTCAGAATAATTTGGAATTAGAATATAGAATAGTAGAGTATGCAGAAGGTTGTTTATTTAGGCATGACGGCGGATATAATGCATCCGGGATTAATTAATATCATAAAGGAAGCTACCAAGTATGGAGAAGTTTTGATCGGATTATTGACCGATAAAGCTATAGCCTCACATAAGCGTTTGCCTCATTTGTCCTATGAGCAAAGAGAGGAAGTTGTTGCTAATATTAAGGGGGTTAGTCGAGTAGTTCCGCAAGAAGAATGGAGTTATGTCCCTAATTTGTTGAAATATAAACCTGATTATATTATTCATGGGGATGATTGGGTCGGAGGTCCTTTGAAACAAATTAGGGAAGATGTTTTTCGTGTGATGAAAGAAATTGGAGGCGAAGTGATAGAGATTCCTTATACAAAGGGAATTAATTCGTCAGGTTTGGATAAGGACATTAAAGCTATCGGGACAACTCCGGATGTCCGACTGAAAACTCTTCGTCGATTGATTGCCGCAAAGCCGATCGTGAGAATACTAGAGGCACATAGTGGTTTGTCCGGTTTAATTATCGAGAGTATTTCTTTACAGAAAGGGGATAAATTACAAGCTTTTGATGGTATGTGGTCCAGTAGTTTGACGGATTCTACCAGTAAAGGTAAACCGGATATCGAGGCTGTTGATCTTACGACTCGTTTGCAGGATTTGAATAATATATTGGAGTGCACGACGAAACCGATTATTTTTGATGGAGACACGGGTGGAAAAATAGAACATTTTGTGTTTACGGTTAGGACGTTGGAACGTCATGGTATTTCTGCTGTTATTATAGAAGATAAAGTTGGATTGAAGAAGAATTCTTTGTTTGGAACGTCTGTTCAACAGCACCAAGCTACAATCGAGGAGTTTAGTGACAAGTTGCGTGCGGGAAAAAATGCGCAGGTTACAAAGGAATTTATGATTATCGCTCGAATTGAAAGTTTGATTTGCGGACAGCCAGTAGAAGATGCCCTCGAAAGGGCTTTTGCTTACGTGGAGGCGGGTGCTGATGGTGTGATGATTCACAGTAAAGATAAGTCGGGAGAAGATATAAAGGCGTTCTGTCAAAAATTCCGAGAGAAAGATAAAGTGACTCCTATCGTGGTTGTACCCACGACGTATAATCAGTTTACTGAAACAGCACTGAACGAATGGGGAGTAAATATCGTGATTTACGCCAATCACATGTTGAGGGCTTCTTATCCGGCAATGTACAACGTGGCAAGAATAATCCTTGAGAATGAAAGATCTCTGGAGGCAGATCCTTATTGTATGCCAATAAAACAAATATTAGAATTGATTCCGGGAACAAAATAGATTGATGATGGTTGATGTAAAAAAAGTGTACGACGCCTTTATTGCCCAAGGAGTGGATTTCTTTACCGGGGTTCCGGATTCATTACTGCAAAGTATTTGTGCGTATATTACAGATTTTACCCCGGAAGAAAAAAATTTAATTGCAGCTAATGAAGGCGCTGCAGTTGGGGTTGCTGCCGGATATTATCTGGCAACAGGTAAAATTCCGTTGGTGTATATGCAAAATTCCGGTTTAGGGAATGCTATTAATCCTTTGTTATCGTTAGTTGATGAAAAGGTGTATAAATTGCCAATGTTGTTTATGGTAGGATGGCGCGGAGAACCGGGTATAAAAGATGAGCCTCAACATAAAAAGCAGGGGGAGGTTACTATTGCTTTGTTGGAGGCGATGCAGATTCCGTATACGATATTGGATGAAAGGGAAGAGCTGGCATTGCAACAAATACAAAATGCGATTGTACAGGTTAAAAACGAGAGTATTTCTCATGTTCTGCTTATCCGTAAAGGATTATTCGGTAAGTATAAATTGCAGAAAGAGGTAGAAAATGATTATCCGTTGTCACGGGAAGAGGCTTTGAAGATCACTGTTGCTCACTTGAAGGAACGGGATATTGTTGTGTCTACCACGGGAAAGTTGTCGAGGGAATTATATGAATATAGGACAGCGTTAGGGCAAGGGCATGCGAGAGATTTTCTGACTGTTGGTTCTATGGGGCATGCATCTTCAATTGCATTGGGGATTGCTATCGAGAAGACTGATCGGGAAGTTTTTTGTTTTGATGGTGATGGGGCTTTTATTATGCATATGGGGGCGATTAGTAATATTGGCGAGTTGGCACCAATGAATTACAGGCATTTCGTATTTAATAATGGAGCACACGAGTCTGTCGGCGGACAACCGACGGCGGCATTTTATCTGGATATTCCTGCTGTGGCAAAAGCCTGTGGGTATAAACATGTGTTTGTGGCAAAAACTAAAGATGAACTTGAAAGAATATTGATGAATATAAGGGAAGTTAAGGGGCCAGTATTACTGGAAATTCGAGTGAGGATTGATTCGAGAGGAGATCTTGGGCGTCCTGCAACTTCTCCTGTTGAGAATAAGCATGATTTTATGAATTTTCTTAAGAATGGGTAGCAAGTTTGTTATATTATCGGATATACACGCGAATTTATCTGCACTAAAGGCGGTAATACGGGATTTTAAAGAAAAGTATAAACCTGATGGAATATTTTTTTTAGGGGATATCATAAATTACGGGATGCGTCCTAATGAGGTTATACTGGAAATAAAAGCCTTGTCAAAAGAATACGAAGTAATGTGTAATTTATTTGGTAATCACGAAAAGGCTTTGATGGATAGTACACATTTTTCTCGTTTTTCGAGTGAACGGGGACGTGTTGCTTTAAAGTATACGAAAGATATTTTGACAGCTGATAGTTACGAGTATATTCAAAGTCGAATGCAGGGCGAAGGATACGCGGAAATATTATTAAATGGTCGTTCTGTATTGTGTTTGCATGGGGAGTTGCGGGATGTGTACTGGGGAAAATTGACTTCAGAATCAATGAAAGAAGAAAGTTACTCGAAGTATGATTATGTATTGTCAGGACATACTCATTTCCCTCTTCATGTAGAAATGTTTTATGCTGGAGGATGTATTGAGTTTAGGGGAAAGAAAAGGACTGTGTTTATGAATCCGGGATCGATTGGACAACCGAGGAATCACAATCCCAAAGCTCAATATTTATACTGGGATATGGGAACCGATACATTTCACTATAATGCTGTCGAATATGATATTGCTTTAGAACAAAGTTTATATACTGATGCGGTAGATGTGTTTTATAAAAACAGATTGTTAAACGGTATTTGATAAGATATGAAAAAGAATGTATATATAATAAGTGGGGTGACGGGGATGACTGGAAATGAGTTGGCTCGTCAATTGGTAAAAAAAGAGGAAAATCGAGTAGTGGGTTTTGACAATTTTTTTGCTAGTTCTATTGATTCGGTTCGTGATCTACTCGGTAGGGAGAATTTTGAATTCTTCCAATACGATTTGAATGATGCGAAGCAGATGGAGATGGTTGGTCGAATTGCTCTTGAAGCAGTAGAGGATGGTTGTGATGTTTTTTATATAAATTGTGCTGCCGTTGTTCATACCGAGCATTTTTATAAAGTTGAAAATACTTTTATGACAAATGTTACTGGTATGAAGAATTTTTTGGATCAGGCAATAGAAATAGGAGCTAAAGCCTATATTAATTGCTCAACCTCAGAGGTATATTCTATGCAATCGTGGAACGAAAACGGAGGGGTGAGAGAGTGTGATTATTTAGTATTGGCTACGGCTGAACATAGCCAACGTACAAGTTATGCTGTAGGGAAATTGTTGACGGAGTTTTTCATGAAAGATGCGGTTGATAGGGGACTGATTAAAGGATGCTCTATCCGGTTTGCTAATGTTTATAGTGATCATGAGTTGTATCCCAAGCATATCATTCCTCATATTATAACAAGTTTGAAGAACAAAGGTGAAGTTGAGTTATTGGAAAATTCGAAGAAAAATAAACGTTCTTTCTTGCATAATATTGATAGTTGTCGGGCTATACTTGCATTGTTGGGTTCTATAGAGGCGTTGGATGGTTCTGTTTATAATGTGGCAACAGACGAGGAGATATCTATTGTTGAATTGGTAGAGTTAATCGCATCTAAGTTAGGGATTAAAGAACCTGCTATTTTGTTTTCAGGTTACCGGGCTTCAGATCCGGAACGCAGGATTTTGAATACTGAAAAAATTAGGCAAAGGGCCCGATGGGAGCCTATTGTGAAGCTTTCGCAAGGTTTGGATATGTGTTTAGGTAAAGAATGTAAGGAATGAAAGCCGTAATCATTACAGTTGCAGGTACAGCTACTCGCTTTAATCGAGACACAGAAGAAGAGGTCTTGAAATGTCTTTATTATAAAGATAAACCTGAAAATAGCTTATTATATCAAATTCTTCAGAAAGCTGATGGAGTAGATCAATATATTATTGTTGGAGGATATCTGTATGATAAATTAGTAGAATATGTTGATGTATTTTGCCAGAGATTTAGGGCTCGGATAAAATTAGTCTATAATGATAAGTATAACACGTATGGCTCCGGCTATAGTTTGATTAAAGGTATTGAGGCTATTAGTTGGGCGGATGAAGTGATCTTCGTGGAGGGGGATTTGTTTTTTGATTCTGAAAGTTTTGAAAACGTGCTAAGGTCTGAAAAAGATGTTGTAACAGTGAATAGGGAATTGATCTTGGCTGATAAAGCGGTTGTTTTATATGTAGATCAAGATTATCTTGTGCGTTATATTTACGATGTAAGTCATAAGTTGTTGAATATTCCGGTGGCTTTTAGAGCTGTTTATAATTCTGCCCAGATTTGGAAATTTTTGAACTTTCCAAAATTGAAGGGTGTTGTTTCGGAATTGACTGCTCAACAGGTGCAAGGAACAAACTTGGAGATAATACAAGGATATTATGGTAATATTAAGTGTCATGATATATCTGTTTGTGTTATTGAGGAATGGGAAAACTGTAATACTGTGGCTGATTATTTAAAGATATATTCTAAAATTGAAAATGATAATTCGAATGAAAGCGACAAATGATAAATTAAATCTGTTACGGCAAAAGCTGGAGGCTGATGGTGTTGTGAAAGTGATGATCATGGGATTTGGAAGTGTTGGGGGATATTTGCTAGACTATCTTGTTGGATTACAAGATGAAAAAATGGAAATTGTTGTGGTTGGAAGAAATTTGGATAAATTAATTCAAGATGTTAATATAGTGCGAACGGCAGCTGTGATTCGAGGGGCTCTAAGGAGTAAAATCACGGTAGATGGTGCTTGTGATCTAGACCATATAGATTCCATTACAGAAACAATAGCCCGTTATCAGCCGGATATTATCGTTAACAGTAGTAGGGTGTATGCAGGTTTAAAGTATGGCAGTATATCTTGGCATACTTTGAGAGCGTATGGTATTTGGACACCACTTTCAATACGTTATGCCCGTAATATTATGGAAGGATGTGAGCTTGCCGGAAGTCATGCAATTGTTATTAATACCTCATATTCTGATGCCGTGATTCCTTGGTTAAAATCTGCCGGTAAATTATATCCTGATTTCGGTAGTGGTAATTTGAATCATTTGATTCCGCGGATTAAATTTTATGTAGGAGAACAGTGTGAAATTACCAATTTGAATGATATAGATGTTACTTTGGCTGTTAGTCATTTCCATGATGTTGTGATCAGTAAGGAGGGACAGGCTGAAGGGCAAAAAATTTTATTGGATGTTAAGTACCAAGGTCATAACGTGGAGATCGAACAATCGGAGATTTTTAAACACTGTGCAATTGCGATGCCTGTGGATCAAAAGAGAAATATGATGAATGCATCGAGCAATTTCGATATCATTCATGCGATCTTGGAAGCTATACGTTTAAAGAAGAAAATGAAAGTACATTCACCGGGGGTACAGGGAGAAATAGGAGGGTATCCTTATATTATCGATGGAGAGAATGTCGATTCTTATTTTGATGAAAGTATTTTTTCGATATCTCGGATGAGGCAAGCTAATAGAGAATCAATAGCTCTTGATGGTATTGAAAATGTCATTAATGGAAATTTGGTATACACGGATGTTTTAGTGGAAAAGGTGAAGAATGCTTTTGGGGTGATTTTGCCTAAAGTTGTTCACTTTAATGAAATTGATGAAGTGGGACATTTTCTAATAGAACAAATTATTATGAGAAATAAATGATGGGTACTATATTAAAGGGTGTAATTGTGTAATGCGGGGAGAATGAATATATGAATCGTTTTTTATTGCGAAATATTTTAGACAAAAAATAAGATTATATTGCTGACTTGTTAAGGATTTGTTAAAAACAAAAAAACTCACGTTGTTGACGCAACCTTTATCATATCTTCGCATCTTGAAAGTAAAAAGCAACACACACAACACACTATTATTAATTATATGAATACAAATCAAACATTTAAGGTCTACACGACGTAAACAAGCTTTGGAAAACGAGGAGGCGTTTTTCACAGAAAATGAATAACGCGCGTAAAGGAGATTGTTTAGGGTCCATAAAATGGACAAAGTAAGATTTTATGCCGTTTAAATAGATCGAGGAATGAAAAGAATATTGATAATTGGAGGGAGTAGCTTTATCGCTGGACAGTTTATTCGGAATTACCAGTCGGTGGATTCGATAACTTGTTATAGCCGGCGTCCTACAGGATACGATAAGGAAATCGTGGTAAAGGCGTTTTGGGATATGCCTGTGGAGTCGTTCGCCGGGTTTGACGCGGTAATTAATTTTGCTGCTATCGTACACCGTCCGGAAGAGAAGAATCAGGAACTTTATGATGAGGTGAATTATCGTATGGCTTGCGTGTTGGCTCAGAAAGCCCGTCAGGCAGGCGTTCGTCAATTTATTCAAATGAGTACGATTGCCGTGTTTGGTACTGCCAGTCGTATTTCTACAGCAACACCGGAAATGCCGAGGACTTATTATGGAAGTTCTAAGTTGAAAGCTGATAAGGAGTTGTTGGCGATGAGTGATCATGAATTCAAGACGGTGATTATTCGTCCCCCGATGGCTTATGGTGGTGGTATGGCTCCGGGAAATATGATGCGTTTGATTCGTTTGGTGAATCGTCATATACCACTTCCGTTCGGTTCGACTCGGAATCGTCGTGATTTTATTAACGTGAAGAATTTGATAGAGTTTATCCATTTAACCGTGGAGAAAGAGGCTGAAGGTATTTTCTACCCGACAGATAAAGAACCCTATTCAACACGTAATGTTATAGAGGTGATTTCTGAACAGTTGGGTGTTCACACGATTAATTTACCTTCCCCGTCTTTGTTTTTGAGAATGGTTGAGAAAATTCGCCCGGATCTTTATCAGAAGTTGTGGGGTGATGTTGTGATAGATCGTCAATTGGCTTTAAATTCTATCGGTTATGAACCTCGTTATACTTTGGAAGACGGGATTCGTGAGATGGTTGAATCGTTCAAGCAAAGAAAATGATAGACTGGATTTACGGGTTTGTTCTCCTTCTACTTTTTGTGATGGAGAACATTTATTTTAAAATAGCGGAAAGATACAAGATCATGGATATTCCTAACGAGAGGAGTTCCCATCATACAATTACCCTGCGAGGAGGCGGGGTGATTTTTTATTTGGGAGTGCTCGTTTACGGGTTGACTTTCGGTTTTTTCGCCCCGTGGTTTTTGTGCGGGTTGACGTTGGTGGCGGTAGTGAGTTTTATGGATGATATGCATCCGCTTTCGGCGAAGTTGCGTTTACTGGTGCAGACTTTTGCTTTGTTGCTTTTGTTGTTGCAGTTGGGGGTGCACGAGGTTTCGTGGGGATACGTGATTGTAGCCTTGTTCGTTTGCTTGGCTATTCTGAATATATACAATTTTATGGATGGCATAAACGGGATTACCGGGGGATATAGCTTGGTTGTACTGTTGGCTTTGTGGGGGATAAACGCTTGGGTAATACAGATTGCGCCCGCGGGTTTTATTCCGGTGGTCATTCTGTCATTGTTGGTATTTAATTTCTATAATTTCAGGACTCACGCGAGGTGTTTTTCCGGTGACGTGGGGGCTGTTGCTATTGCTTTTATACTTCTTTTCCTGTTAGGGACTTTTATCATGCGCACGGGGGAGATTTCGGTGTTGATTTTATTGGGCGTGTACGGGGTTGACGGTGTGTTGACAATTATTCATCGTTTGATGTTGAAAGAGAATATAGGACAACCGCATCGGAAGCATTTGTATCAATTGTTGGCTAACGAGGCGAAGATTCCCCATTTGTCGGTATCTTTTTTTTATATGGCAACACAGGCGCTTGTCGGGGGAGGGTATTTGCTTGTTTTGAAATATGCTCCGGCATATACTCTTTTTTACGCTATCGTGAGTTTGGTTGTGCTTGTGGCGGTTTATCTTCCGTTGCGTCGTAAATATTACGCTTTATTGGAAGAGAAGTAATATTTTTTGCGTATCAATTTTTCATTTTCAATTAATACAGTATCTTTGCGGTCGATCCGGCTATTCGGTTTACGGTTTGCCCTGTGAGGGGGCGGTTTGGCTGTAAACCGAGAGGATGGTTGCGTAAAAACATTCAAAAAAAGTAATATGAGATTTTTAATATTGATCGTACTAATACTTGGCGTATCGAGGTTTGCTTTTGCCCAAATGTCAGATACACAAGTGGTAGAAGCTGTGAAAGAGGCACAGGCTCAAGGCAAGTCCCAGAATGAAATCATTTTGATGTTGACCCAGAAAGGGGTTACGATGGAGCAAATACAGCGAATCCAGAAGAGTTACGGTAGTCAAACCGGCACGCAACAAGGACAGGCTGATAATTCGAGAGGAAGAACGATGGCGCCTTTACAGGTGACAAAAGATACTGTCGTGATTCGTCCGAGGAGTAAGAATGATGTGTTCGGCAGGGAAATTTTTAATAATGGAAGGTTGACTTTTGAACCTAATTTGAGTATCCCGACTCCCGAGAATTATAAGTTAGCTCCCGGCGATGAGGTGATTATCGATATATGGGGTAATTCGGAAACCACGCTCCGGGAAGAAATATCTCCGGACGGAAGTATTAATGTTCAGGGGTTGGGACCCGTTTATTTAAGCGGGAAACAAGTGAAAGAGGCTTCCGCGTATTTGAAAAATGTATTCAGTCGTATATATTCGGATTTGAGTTCGGAGAATCCGGGAACTTTTATACAACTTACTTTAGGTAAAATCCGCAGTATTCAAGTGAATGTTATGGGCGAGGTCGTGATGCCCGGGACTTATACTTTACCTTCGTTGGCAACGGTGTTTCATGCTTTGTATTCCGCAGGAGGAGTGAATCAAGTAGGAACGTTGCGTGATGTCGTGTTGTACCGGAATGGCAAGGCTTTTAAGCACGTGGATGTTTACGGGTACATCATGAACGGGGACAATACTTTCGATATTGTTTTGCAGGACGGGGATTTGATTAACGTGGGGACTTACGAGAAGATCGTGACGATTTTGGGTAAGGTGAAGCGCCCGATGAGATACGAGTTGAAGGGGGATGAAACTTTGAGTAAAGCATTGGAGTATGCCGGAGGTTTTACCGGGGATGCTTACAAGAAGAACTTGAACGTGACACGGAAGGGTGATTCCGAATACGAGATGTACACGGTGTATAATGAGGAATTTCCTGAATTTGTTATGGCGAACGGGGATTCCGTGTTGGTGGATGCCATTTTGCCCCGCTACGAGAATCGGGTGTCTGTCGAGGGGGCTGTTTTCCGTCCGGGAAAATATGCTATCAGTGCTTCGATTGCGACGTTGAAAGATTTGTTGGATGTGGTGGAGGGACCGAGAGAGGATGCTTTTTTGAATCGTGCCATATTGTATCGCGAGAGAGAAGATTTAACTCGTGAAGCTCTCGCGATTGATTTGGGCAAATTTATGAAAGGCGAGGTCGAGGATATTGTTTTGAGGAAGAATGACGTGTTGTATGTGCCCTCTAAAACAGCTTTGCGAGAAGGGTACGTGATACAAATCCGGGGGGAAGTAAAGAACCCGAGAGAATATAATTTCGTGGAGAACATGACTATCGAGGATGCGATTATTCAAGCCGGGGGACTTTTGGAGTCGGCATCCGAGGTGCGAGTGGATGTCTCCCGAAGAATAAAGTCGCCGAAGAGTACGACCGAAGCCCCGGAAGAGGCGGAATTGTTCACTTTTGCGTTGAAGGACGGGTTGATGGTGGATGGTATCAAGAATTTTGTTTTGGAACCGTTTGATGAACTTTACGTGCGTCGTTCACCGGGATACCGGGAGCAACAGAACGTGCGGGTTGACGGGGAGATTCTTTATCCGGGGGTTTACGCTAAAGCATCGGCAAATGACAGGCTTTCGGATTTGGTGAAACGTGCCGGAGGGGTAACTTCAAAGGCCTACGTGAAAGGGGCTCGTTTGGAGCGTCGGATGAATCAAGACGAATTGATGAGATTTGAAGCTGCAAAAAATATCGCACTCACGGGAAAGGATTCGGTTATAATAGATAGTCTTATCGCTGAACGGACGTATCCCGTGGGTATCGATTTGGAAAAAGCACTTGCTAATCCGGGTGGAGAAGCGGATCTCGTTTTGCGCGAAGGGGATGTATTGCATGTTTCTAATTTCGTGAATACGGTGAAAATCAGCGGAGCGGTTATGTTCCCCAACGCGGTGACTTACAAGAGTAAGATGTCGTTAAGGGATTATATTGACAACGCAGGCGGTTTTAATATGAATGCGAAGAAGCGTAGGGCTTACGTGATTTACCCGAATGGAACATTGGCGGTACGGAGAGGGGGACGGAATCCGAAGATCGAGCCGGGATGTGAGATTATTGTTCCGATGAAGTTGGAGCGAAAGAATAGATTGGGGTTGCCTGAAATATTAAGTCTGACTTCTTCGACAACCTCTATTGCTGCCATGGTTACATCAATTCTTAATAGCACGAAGTAGTATGGGACAGGAAATAAAAGAACAGACGAATCAGATACCACAGCAAGACGAGGAGATTGATTTGGTGGAAGTCATCCGGAAATTATGGAAGAACCGTAAATTGATTATTAAGATCACGGTCGTCTTTATGGTAATAGGTGTGTTGGTAGCCCTTTTTAGCCCGAAAGAGTATTCCGCGGGATGTACAATGGTCCCCCAGAGCGGTGACAAGAAAGCAAGCGGCGGATTGAGCGGTTTGGCTTCGATGGTGGGTATTAATTTGGGTTCCATGGGCGGAGGTGAAGTTCTTGCCCCGACGATTTATCCCAAGATATTGGCAAGTATCCCTTTTAAAAAGGAGTTGATGGCGACACCATTGAAATTCGAGGAATACGAACAACCTGTTACTTTGTTTGATTATTACACGAAAGACGAGTATAAAAAATTCAGTCTTTTCGGGGTTATTAAAAAGTACACGATTGGTTTGCCGGGAGTGATCATCGGTGCTATCCGAGGGGAAGACACGACACAGATCATGACGGAGCAAGGCTCGGCGATTCAATCGCTTTCGAAGGATGAAAAAGAGGTAGCCGAGATATTGGATAGGATTGTTTCGTTGAACGTGAATGATAAAGACGGATACGTGCAGTTGTCCGCTTCATTGCCGGAGGCTTTGGCCGTGGCTCAATTGGCTCAGCAGGCCCAGAAGTTGTTGCAAGAGTATATCACTCGTTTCAAGATTGAGAAGGTGCAGTCGAATCTGGACTTCGTGCAAAAGCAATATGATAAGGCGAAAGAACGTTACGAGGTCAGACAGGATGAGCTTGCCAAGTTCCGGGATGCCAATAAAGGATTCGTTTCGGCTGTGGCCAAGACGAGGGAGGATATGTTGACTAACGAGTATAATCTCGCGTATAATGTGTACTCGGAATTGGCGAAGCAATTGGAACAGGCTGAAATCGCCGTGAATGAAACAACCCCGATATTAACGGTTGTTGAGCCGGTAGTGGTTCCCGTGGAACGCTCGAAACCCAAAAGAGGGTTGATATGTGTGCTTTTTACTTTCTTGGGTGGTTTTGCCGGAGTCGGAGTGGTATTGGGATTACCGTTTTTGGCTAACACGTTCGGGAATGATGAATTGAAAAAATGGATAAAAGAATAGTCCGGGACTGAGGGACTGCAATTAAAATCACGAGGGCGGAGAATAAAATGTTCTCCGCCCTCGTGATTTTTTTTTCGAATGGAGTTAATCCTTTTCCGTGTAGGTCGTGTAATTAAGATGTGTATTAAAAGTAAAATCTTAAATTTAGAAACATGAAGAATTTAATCTACATCGGTCTGACACTCCTGTTTGTCGCGTGTGCCACAGACCCCCAGAAGGAAATGGAAAAGAAATTGCTTGGAGAGTGGTGTAATCCTTACACCTATCAGTCCACGGGAGAATTGAAGGGATTCCGTTTCAAGAAAGGTGGTATTTGTGAAAGTATCAATATCCCTAGTCTGGATCTGAAAACTTGGGAGATTCAGGAGGGGTATCTGATCATTAAGGGGGAAAGTATCGAGGATGACGGAACGAGAGAAGAGTACTTGACGAAAGAGAAAATTACACAGTTGAGCTCAGACAGCCTCTCTTTGCTCGTGAGTGCCGGACCGCCACGTATCGCGTTCCTGTATTTGAATACCAAAATTATCAAAGAACGAGTAACCCCTCAAAAGTAAAAGACTATGTGCCGTTTATCATATATCGTTATTCTCTGTTTTATTCATGTGTTTTTAGTTTCCTTTTCCTGTTTAGCGCAGAAAAAGGTGTTAGATGAAGAGGCTTACCGGAAGTGGCGGAGGGTTGACAGTTACAAGCTGTCGCCCGACGGGAAGTGGGTGATGTACCGGTACATGTATTTCGATAATGATGCGGCAAACAAGGTTGCCCGAAATATTTATTATTTCTATGATGTAAAAACCGGGAGAACGAGCACTTTGGAGTGTCCGGATTCTCCCGAGTTTTTTGCCGGGGACGAGTGGATTGTTTACGGTAAGAAGGAAGGTGATGATGTGATTCGTGTGGCGCGTTGTTTGCGGAACAAGAAGGAGGTCTGTTTGCGAGAGGGTATGGAACTCAATCCCGTTATCCCCTTGGCCGCTTATCAAACGAATGATACGCTGGTCGTGAAAAATATGCAGACGAATGATAGTCTGGTTTTGACGGGTGTCGGCACTTATTGCCTTTACGATAAGGATTGGAAGATTGTCTACCTGAAGCGGGAAGCCGATAGCCATACGATTTATTTCGGTTCGCGGAATAAGGCGGGCAAGTACGAATGCCTGTATCGGGATACCACGAAACGGTTGGAGCGTTTTTATTTCAACGAGTGGGGAAAGGACGGCGGATTTTATTTTGCCGGGGATGAAGGTGAGAAAGGATATTATACTTTTTCATTGAAAGACAAACGGGTGACGGAACTTCTGGACGCGGACCGGATAGAAGTAATGGACGTGAATATGCGGTCTGTGCGACAATTGGGAAAATCGAAACGTTCTATATTCGAGAAGCATAAAACTCCGAAAGCTGCAAAGCCCAAGGGGGAGAAAGACGAGAGTTTTACCCTTGAACTTTGGAGTTGGAACGATCCGGTGATACCCTCGCAACAAGCGATAAGCGGGTATCGTCCAGCCGTGCCCACTCCCGAACGGTTTATATCGGACGCAGAGGGCGGCGGGTGTATACAACTTTGTGAGGCAGGTCACCCGGAATTGTGTATGCCTGATACGGATGCTCCTGTTTATGCTTACGAGAAGGATGAAAAGCCTTATCTGAACAAGCGGGACTGGCTGCATGACACCCGTTTTGATTTGTATCTGGTGAATCTGGTTACCGCGGAGCACCAATTGGTGGCGGAAGCCTTGACTCGCCGGATTTACTGGAGTCCCAAGGGGGATTATTTACTCTATTACGATAACGGCAAGCGTTCATGGGTAGTACTGGAACCGGGTACGTTAAACCGCAGGGTGCTAACCGATGAAATTCCTTACCCGTTACACGACGAATTGTACGATCGCCCGAATCCTGCACCGCCTTACGGTATAGCGGGATGGAGTAAGGACGGGAGGCGGCTTCTTGTTTATGATCGTTTCGATATTTGGGTAGTAGACTTGACCGGAGAAAAAACGTATTGTTGGACGCGCGAGGAAGGGCGTAAACGTAACACGATATTCCGTTTGTTTAATATCGATTGGGATATTATTCAAGTGGATATGGAGCGAGAGAATCGTGTCATGTCTACGGATTGGACGACAAAGAATACGGGTGTCTGGGCGTTGTCCCCGTCCGGAAAACTTGCACCTAAGATTGAAGGTGCTTTTATGTTGACGATTACCCAACAGTCTGCCGACGGGAATACGTTGTTGTGCACGAAACAGAATTACTATGAAGACCGGGATTTGTGGATTACCGATCCCTCGTTCCGGAAGATGCGGAAGGTCACGGATGTCAACCCGCAACGGGCCGATTATAAATGGGGAACGGTGCAGCAGGTGGAGTGGACGAATTATGACGGGAAAGCCAATCAAGGATTACTCTATCTACCGGATGATTACGACAAGAACAAGAGTTACCCGACGATAGTGGCATTCTATGAAACCCATACTCCCGAGATGCACCTTCATCCCGTGCCCGGGTTGAGTCACGCTATGATTGACATCCCCACGTATGTCAGCAAGGGATATATTGTATTTCAGCCGGATGTTTATTTCGAGATAGGCAACCCGGGGAAAAGTTCTTACAATGCGGTTGTGAGCGGAACAAAAGCTTTGATTGACAGAGGAATCATTGATCCGAAACGGGTAGGTTTGCAGGGACATAGTTGGTCGGGGTTCCAGACCGCGTATCTGGTGACGAGAACCGATATGTTCACCTGCGTGAATATCGGTGCAGCTTTGCTCAACCTGACCTCTGTCTATACCGGGATCCGGGAAGAAAGCGGTGTCCCTTGTATGTTGATGTACGAGGATTGGCAATGTCGCATGGGGACTACCTTGTGGGAAAATCTGGAGGGGTATATCGAGAATTCACCCTTGTTGTTTGCCGATCGGATTCATACCCCGGCGTTGATTTTCCATTGTGATAAGGACGGGGCTGTTTCCTATTATGATGGTAGAAATCTTTTTCTTGCCTTGCGGCGTCTGCAACGTCCGGCATGGATGTTGAATTATGTCGGAGAAGGTCACTTCTTGAATGCACGCCCGGCACAAAAGGACTGGACGATACGGATGGAACAATTTTTCAATCACTATCTCAAGAATGAACCTATGCCCCGGTGGATGAAAGAGGGTATTAATATCCACGAGCGGGGATACGACCAGAAGTATGATTTTTAATCATTAAATAGTGGGGTTAAAGAATCCATGCAGAGTGCATGGATTTTTTTTATTTCAAATTCTTTGGTTTCGTTTGAAGAAACTTATTAAAGTTATAACTTTGAAAGTCCTAATTTTACATGAGGTGGACGGTATAAAATAAAAGTAGATTATGAAGAATTTTGCAATTTTCGGTGTAGCAGGATATATAGCCCCAAGACACCTGCGTGCGATCAAAGACACGGGGAATAATTTGGTGGCAGCGTACGATAAGTTTGATAGTGTCGGGATCATGGACAGTTATTTCCCGAACTGTTCTTTTTTCACGGAGATGGAGTTGTTTGACAGGCATTGTTCCAAGTTGAAGAAAACGACCGATCGGGTGGACATGGTTTCTATCTGTACACCGAATTATTTGCACGACGCGCATATCCGTTACGGTTTGCGGTTGGGGGCGGACGTGATTTGCGAGAAACCGCTGGTGTTGAACCCGTGGAATATAGATGCACTGGAAGACGTGGAGCGGGAAACGGGACACAAGGGGTACACGATTTTGCAGTTGCGTTTGCATGATTCAATCAAGGCGTTGAAAAAGAAAATTGACGAGGGACCGAAAGATAAAGTATATGACGTGGACTTGACATATATTACTTCCCGGGGGAACTGGTATTACACGAGTTGGAAAGGCGATGAACGCAAGAGCGGAGGGGTGGCCACGAATATCGGGGTGCATTTTTATGATATGTTATCATGGATATTCGGTCCGGTGAAAGAGAATATCGTGCACGTGATGAGTCACGACCGGGTAGCAGGTTTTTTGGGACTGGAAAAAGCACGGGTACGTTATTTCTTGAGTATCAACGCCGATAATCTGCCGGAGAATGCCGTGCAGGGAGAGAAACGGACATTCCGTTCGATACAAATCGAGGGGGAAGAATTCGAGTTTAGTCAAGGATTCACGGAGTTGCACACGGAGAGTTTCCGTCAGATTCTGGCGGGTAACGGATTCCGCATCGAGGAAGCCCGGAATTGTATCGGTATCGTGCATGATATCCGGCACGCTACCCCGATCGGCTTGAAAGGTGATTATCACCCGTTGGCAAAGTTGCCTTTGGCGAAACATCCGTTCGGGTGGAACCGATAATTGATTTTAGATTTTAAATTTTAGATTGAATGATTACTGGTTTTAATGATATATAATGTGGTGAGGAACGGTAAAATTCATGTGGTTGAAATGAACTTGCAACCTGTGAACCTGTAACTTGTAACTCGCCGAAGGCGAATAAAATATGCAGATAATAGATAACGAATTATTGGATGAAGTATCCCGGCAGGCGAGGGAAAGCGAGCGTTTGCGGATGAATTATAATTTTCATGATTCATTGGATGCGAAAGCGCAACGTTTGCTGAATGCACTGGAACCGGGAACGGAATTGCCTGTTCATCGTCATTGTATGACGGCGGAAACTTATATTGTGCTCCGCGGAAGGATTCGCGTGTATTTTTATGATGATGACAAGCGGGTGACGGAAGAAGTGGAACTTGCTCCGTCGGAGGGAAATTATGGTATTCATATTCCTGCCGGGCAATGGCACACGCTGGAAGTTATGGAGAAGGACACCGTGATATTCGAGGTGAAAGACGGGCCTTACACTCCTATCGAACCGAAAGACCGATTGGAAATTTAGAATGATCGAGATAATTCTAAATTCTAAATTTTAAATTCTAAATTATGGTTATGTTTGACAAGTTGATAAATAAGGAGGCGAAGTTGGCGTTGGTCGGGTTGGGATACGTGGGATTGCCGATAGCGTTGGAGTTCGCGAAGCAGATTGCTGTGATAGGTTTTGATATAAACGAGGTGCGTTTGGCAAAAATGCGGGAACATATAGATCCGAGTGATGAATTAGGCGCGGAAGCATTCGAGAACACGGATATCGAGTTTACTTCTTCGGTAGACGTGTTGCGGGAAGCATCGTTTTATATCGTGGCTGTGCCCACCCCGATAGATCGTTTTAACCAACCGGATTTAACTCCTTTGTTGTCAGCATCCCGCACCGTGGGAAAAGCGTTAAAGAGAGGCGATTACGTGGTATACGAATCCACGGTTTACCCCGGTTGCACGGAGGAGGACTGTGTTCCGATTCTGGAAGAGGTTTCCGGGTTACGGGCAGGGGTGGATTTCAAGATCGGTTATTCCCCGGAACGGATTAACCCCGGTGATAAGGTACACACGTTGACGAATACAGTGAAAATAGTGTCCGGCGGTGATGCGGAAACATTGGAAACCGTGGCGAAAGTGTACGAGTTGGTGGTGAAAGCAGGGGTGCATCGGGCCCCGTGTATTAAAGTTGCCGAGGCGGGTAAGATTATCGAGAATACCCAGCGGGACGTCAATATTGCCTTGATGAACGAATTGTCTATTATTTGCAGTCGTATCGGAATCAACACGTATGATGTACTGGAAGCTGCCGGGACAAAATGGAATTTCTTGAAGTTCTATCCCGGCTTGGTCGGCGGACATTGCATAGGTGTCGATCCTTATTATTTGGTACACAAGGCAAAAGAATTGAAATATCACCCGCAAATGATTAATGCCGGGCGGTTCGTGAACGATACAATGGGCGGGTATATTGCCAAAAAGATCGTGAAGCGAATGATCGCCATGGGCAAGAATATACTGGGAGCGAGGGTGCTGGTGATGGGTATCACGTTTAAAGAGAACGTGGCGGATATCCGTAATTCAAAAGTGGTGGATATCGTGAACGAGTTGAAAGATTTCGGGGTTGACGTGGATGTTACAGACCCGCATGCCGATCCGGAAGAAGTTCTTCGGGAATACGGTTTTTCATTGATTGAACAGCCGAGAGCGAACTATGACGCGATAATTGTTGCCGTTTCTCACAAAGAATATATAGATTTGGACGAAGCGTATTTCCGGGGATTGACTTATGAACATGCCGTGCTCGGGGATGTGAAAGGTATCTACCGGGGAAAAATTCATCAGATGAAATACTGGAGCCTATAAATAAAATGATAACTTCGCGTCATAAATAGAAGATATGAAAGGAATTGTATTAGCCGGTGGATCCGGGACCAGGTTATATCCAATTACCAAAGGCGTATCGAAGCAGTTGTTGCCGATATACGACAAACCGATGGTTTACTATCCGATTTCAGTATTGATGCTGGCGGGAATTAGGGATATTTTAATTATTTCAACGCCTCAAGATTTACCGGGGTTCGAGCGTCTGTTGGGTGACGGCTCCGATTACGGGGTACATTTCACGTATGCGGAACAACCGAGTCCGGACGGGTTGGCACAGGCGTTTATTATCGGCGAGGAGTTTGTCGGTGATGATTCCGTGTGTCTGGTGTTGGGAGATAACATCTTTTACGGCCAACATTTCACGGGAATGCTGTTGGATGCGGTAAAACATGCCAAGGAGGAAAACAAAGCTACCGTATTCGGTTATTGGGTGAATGATCCCGAACGGTACGGCGTGGCAGAATTTGATAAGGACGGGAACGTTTTGAGTATCGAGGAAAAACCAAAACAACCGAAGTCCAATTATGCCGTGGTCGGTTTATATTTTTACCCGAACGAGGTCGTGAAAGTGGCGAAGACAATAAAACCGTCCGCTCGCGGTGAATTGGAAATCACTACCGTGAATCAGGCTTTTCTGGAGAAAGGTGATTTGAAGGTACAGTTGTTGGGACGCGGGTTTGCGTGGTTGGATACGGGTACTCATGATTCATTGGCGGAAGCGTCTACTTTCGTGGAGGTGATTGAAAAACGCCAAGGTTTGAAAATTGCCTGTCTGGAAGAAATTGCTTATCGTAAAGGATGGATTGAAGCAGAACAGTTAAAGGGATTAGCCCAACCCATGATTAAAAATCAATACGGACAGTATTTGTTGAAATTACTGGAGTAATTTCAACAAGTTGCAGGTTGCATTTGCCTTCGGCGGGTTGCAGGTTGGGGGAAAATATTAGTAATAAATTCAGGTTGCAGGTTATGGGGACGGTAAAATGTTTTGAGGAGTTTAAGATTTGGCAGGATGCTCGGGAATTAGTGAAGCAAATTTACTTGGGTACTGCTGATGTGAAGGATTATGGTTTTAATGACCAGATAAGAAGAGCTGCTGTGTCCGTGATGAATAACATAGCGGAGGGGTATGAAGCGGGAAGCAACGTGATGTTTAAAAAGTTTTTGCAGATAGCGAAGGGAAGTTGTGGAGAGGTAAGTTGATAATTTACTTGGAAGAGTATGGTAAATGAAATAAAAATTGAATAGATAAACTTGTAGTTTGCAACTTGCAACTCGCCGAAGGCGAATGTAACTTGCAACCTGCAACTAAATTTTGAAGCATGAAAAATTTATTAATAACCGGTGGTGCAGGTTTTATTGGTTCCCATTTGGTAAGGTTAATGGTAAATAAATATCCGGACTACCGTATTATCAATTTGGATAAGTTGACTTACGCGGGAAATCTCGCTAACTTGAAGGATGTGGAAAATATGCCGAATTACGAGTTCGTGAAAGCGGATATTTGTGACTTCGAACGGATGCGTGAGATTTTCTCTGAATATCATATTGACGGGGTTATACATTTGGCGGCAGAAAGCCACGTGGATCGCTCGATACGGGACCCGTTCTCTTTCGCGCAGACAAACGTGATGGGAACACTGAGTTTGTTGCAAGCTGCTAAATTGGCTTGGGACGGTAATTTTGATGATAAGTTGTTCTATCACGTTTCAACGGATGAAGTATACGGTTCTTTGCAACCGGATGGAGGCTTCTTCTTGGAAACGACAAAGTATGATCCTCATTCCCCGTATTCGGCATCAAAGGCTTCTTCCGATCATTTCGTCCGGGCTTATCATGATACCTACGGGTTGCCCGTGAAGATTTCGAACTGTTCGAATAATTACGGAACTTATCAGTTCCCGGAAAAGTTGATTCCGCTGTTTATTAACAATATCCGTCACAATAAGTCGCTTCCGGTATACGGAACGGGTGAGAACGTGCGGGATTGGCTGTTCGTGGAAGATCATGCCCGTGCCATAGATTTAATCTTCCATCAAGGAAAAATCGGGGACACGTATAATATCGGTGGTTTTAACGAGTGGAAAAATATAGACTTGATCAAGGTAATGATCAAAGTGACCGACCGTCTTCTGGGACGTCCGGAAGGTGCTTCCGAAAAATTAATCACTTACGTGACCGATCGCGCGGGACATGATTTGCGTTACGCTATCGACTCCACGAAACTGCACGAAGAATTGGGATGGGAACCCTCTTTGCAGTTCGAGGAAGGTATCGAGAAGACCGTGAAATGGTACTTGGAAAACCAAGATTGGTTGGATAATGTAACTAGTGGAGAGTACATGAATTATTACAAGGAAATGTACCATGTATAATTACTAAATTGAGATTGGAAATGTATGTTACATTTTCAATTTTCAATTTTCAATTTTCAATTGTAATGAAGGTAATAAAAACGGAAATCGAGGGGGCGGTTATTATTGAACCGCGGGTATTTGGAGATGAACGCGGTTATTTTTTTGAGAGTTATTCCGCTCGATGGTTCAACGAGAACGTGAGCGAAATCAATTTCGTGCAGGATAACGAGTCCAAATCCAAATACGGGGTATTGAGAGGATTGCATTATCAATTACCGCCTTACACGCAGGCAAAGCTGGTGAGGGTAGTGAAAGGCAAGGTATTGGATGTGGCTGTCGATATGCGGAAGGATTCACCTACACTTGGCAAACACGCGGTCGTGGAGTTGAGCGAGGAGAACAAACGGATGTTTTTCATCCCGAAGGGATTCGCGCATGGTTTCGTGGTATTGAGCGATGAGGTGATATTTCAATATAAATGTGACGAATTTTATGCCCCGGGACATGAGGCGGCTGTACGTTTCGATGATCCCGAACTGGGAATAGATTGGAAGATTCCGGCTGAAGATTTAATTTTGTCTGAAAAAGATAAGAAGCATCCGAATTTTCGGGAAGCGATATTGTTGTAAAAGAGGATAGAATGAAGAATTTTTTATTTGGACAGAACGGATTGGCTGCCAAGATCGTGCACACACGTTATCTTAGCCGTTGGATCGTGATGGGGTGTGATGTGCTGATATCCACCGGGGTGACGGTCTTTGCCTATTGGTTCGTCCGTTTCGTGAGAGAAGAGCCGGTAAGCTGGTCTGTTGTCGGGTGGCTGGCTATTTTTGCGGCGATAATCAGCGCATTATCTTTTGCCGTATTACATTCGCATCGCATGGTGATGCGTTTTACAACTTTACGGGAAACATGGCGATTAGGAATAGCCATGTTATTGAAAGTCGTGATTTTGTATCCTTTGGTACACGTGATATACCCGGAGATTTCCGGTTGGCGTCTGATACTGGGAGGAATCTTGGATATGATGACAACGACGGTGGCTCTGGTATCTGTTCGCGTATTGCTCGTGACTATGTATGATTTCTTGAAAGTACGGGTAAACGGGGGACAGAAACGGGTGTTGATTTATGGTATGGATGATTGCAGTGCTTCATTGAGTAATGCCGTGTCCAATAGTTTTTTACCCTCTTACAAGGTGGCGGGGTACCTCACGATAGGGAAACGTTATAAACATTACCGTTTATCGGGAGAAAACGTTTATTTCGTCACGGGGGAAGAAGCTTTCAGCCGTTTGGTGAAGCGATTGAGAATAGAAGGGATCGTGTTTCCTAATTATCGGACAGCACAGGAAGAACAGAAACGGTTGGTGAATTATTGCCAGAAGTTGGGAATGGAAATGTTGGTATTGCCATCCGTGGAAGAAGTGAATGACGGGCAATTACCTCGTCCCCAGATGAAAGAAATCCGTCTGGAAGAATTGTTGGGGCGTGACGAGATCAAGATTAGTATGAAAGAGATCGGCGAGGGACTCGACGGGAAAGTGGTTATGGTGACAGGTGCCGCGGGTTCAATCGGAAGCGAATTGTGCCGTCAGTTGACTCGTTTCAATATAAAGCAATTGATATTTTTTGATTCTGCCGAAACGCCGATGCATAACATCCAACTGGAATTTACGGATAAATTCCCTAACACTCGTTTTGTGCCGGTGATAGGCGACGTGAGATCTAAGGAACGGGTGGATTTCGTGTTCCGGAATTATCGTCCTCAGGTTGTGTTCCACGCGGCAGCGTATAAGCACGTACCTTTGATGGAGTTGAATCCCTGTGAGGCTGTACGGGTAAACGTGTACGGTACGATGAACGTGGCGGATCATGCCGTTCGTTACGGGGTAGAACAGTTTGTCATGGTATCGACGGATAAGGCGGTGAACCCCACGAACGTGATGGGGGCTTCCAAGCGTTTGGCGGAAATTTACGTGCAAAGCCTTAGTGTCGCTATCCGGGATGGAGAACACGAGGGAATCACACGTTTTATCACGACACGGTTCGGGAACGTGTTAGGTTCTAACGGATCGGTAATCCCGAGGTTCAGGGAACAGATTCGTAATGGAGGTCCCGTGACGGTGACGCACCCCGATATCATCCGTTATTTTATGACGATACCGGAGGCCTGCCGACTCGTGATGGAAGCGGGTATCATGGGAAAAGGCGGAGAGATTTATATATTTGAAATGGGACGTCCGGTTAAGATAGCTGATATGGCACGGAAGATGATCGAATTGTCGGGTTTTAATCCGGATAAAGATATCTCTATCATATACACGGGATTAAGACCGGGGGAAAAGCTATACGAGGAGTTGTTGAGCAATAAGGAGAATACTTTGCCCACGGCGCACGATAAAATTCGGGTAGCCAAGGTGAGAGAGTATAATTACAAGGAAGTTGCCAAAGAGTTGGATGTCTTGAATGAATTGGCAGCATTGGTGAATATCCCGGAGATGGTAAAGATGATGAAAGACATCGTCCCGGAGTTTGTCAGTAAAAATTCCGAGTTCGAGAAGTTTGATAAAATAGTTGAAAATGTATAAATTAAAAACTCCTCCGTCTGCTTCGCAGCCACCTCCTCTATAAACAGAGGAGGAGTTGATGACTCTAACCAAAGACGGTGAGTAATTCAGCTCTCCCTCTGTTTATAGAGGGAGTACGGCGAAGCCGGGAGGGAGTTTTTTAAATTTGAAATCTAAAATCAGAAAGGTTTATGGCTAATATATTAGTTACAGGAGCGAACGGACAACTCGGAACCGAGTTAAGAAATAGAAGTTTTTCGTTATTGGACGACGTGTTTTACACGGACGTGGAGGAATTGGATATCACGAGCGCGAAAGCGGTATCGTCGTTTATTGAAACACATGAAATAGACACGATTATCAATTGTGCGGCTTATACCGCCGTGGATCAGGCAGAAGATGACGAGGAGCGTGCAGCCAAGATTAACCGTGATGCCGTGGCCAACTTGGCAAATGCAGCATTGCAACATGATTGTATATTGCTTCATATTTCGACGGATTACGTGTTTGACGGCACGGCAGACCAACCTTACACCGAGAAGAGTGCCACGAATCCGCAAACCGTGTACGGTCGGACAAAATTGGAAGGGGAAGAAGCTATAAAGAAATCGGGTTGTATGTATATTATCATCCGTACGGCATGGTTATATTCTGCTTACGGTCATAATTTCGTGAAGACAATAGCCCGTTTGGCGAACGAGCGGGACGAGATAAACGTGGTGAATGATCAGTGGGGCACGCCGACGTATGCCGGCGATCTGGCAGAAGCGATCATTAAAATCATGGAAAACGAGGATTTGCCCGAATGGGAAGGAATATATCATTTCACGAACGAGGGGGGCTGTACTTGGTATGATTTCGCGAAAGAGATCGTGGCTCTCGCGGGAGCGGATTGTAAAGTCAATCCGGTAACGACCGCCGAGTATCCCGTTAAGGCGAAACGCCCTGCTTACTCTGTTTTGGATAAAAAGAAAATTAAAGATACGTTTGAACTGGAAATCCGGGATTGGAGAGATGCATTAAAAACTTGCATGGCAACTTTTTAACGTGTATCTTTGCGGGCGTTTTTAGAAAAAGATAAATAATGATTACAGTTTCGGATTTAGAGATTCAGTTTGGGAAGAGAACTTTGTTCCGGGATGTGAATTTGAAGTTTACACCGGGGAATTGTTATGGAGTAATAGGTGACAATGGTGCCGGGAAATCTACGTTCTTGAGAATATTGAGTGGCGATTTGGAGCCAACGCGAGGAACCGTGATGTTCGGACCGGGAGAACGGTTGTCGGTATTGAAACAGGACCACTTTGCTTATGACGAGTGTACGGTTTTGGATACCGTGTTACAGGGACACTCCTCTTTGTGGAAGGTGATGCAGGAGAAGAATGCGATCTACATGAAGGAGGATTTCTCGGATGAGGATGGGATTCGGGCTGCCGAACTGGAAGAGCAGTTTGCCGGGATGGACGGATGGAATGCGGAGAGTGATGCGGCGAACTTGTTGAGTGGATTAGGTATCAAGGAAGATTTGCATTATTCCTTGATGAAAGATATAAGTGGAAAGCAGAAAGTACGGGTTTTGTTGGCTCAGGCCTTATTCGGGAAACCGGATAACTTGTTATTGGACGAACCCACGAATGATTTGGACTTGGAGACGGTTATGTGGTTGGAAAATTATCTGGCTAATTACGAGAACACTGTTTTAGTGGTATCGCATGACCGACATTTTCTGGATTCTGTGTGTACACACTCGGTAGATATTGATTTTGGTAAGATTCAGTTATTTGCCGGTAATTATAGTTTTTGGTATGAGTCAAGCCAGCTAGCTTTGCGTCAGGCCCAGGCTAAGAATAAAAAAGCTGAGGAGAAGAAGAAGGAGTTACAAGAGTTTATTTCTCGCTTTAGTGCTAACGTGGCAAAGTCAAAGCAAACCACGAGCCGTAAGAAAATGTTAGAGAAATTGAATGTAGAGGAGATTTTACCTTCTACCCGGAAATACCCCGGGATTATCTTTACCCCGGAACGGGAAGTGGGTGACCGGATTTTGGATGTTCGTAATTTGAGTAAATCTATCGAAGGACAGACCTTATTCCGTGATGTGGAGTTTACCGTAGAGAAAGGGGATAAAATTGCCTTTTTGTCACGTGATCCGAGAGCGATGACTGCCTTGCTAGAGATTCTTACAGGGAATGAAAAACCGGATACTGGTAGTTTTACGTGGGGAGTAACGATCACGAATGCCTATCTTCCATTGGATAATTCAGCTTATTTCCAGACGGACATGACTTTGGTAGAGTGGTTAGGACAGTACTCGGCAGATACAAGTGAAACGTTTTTAAGAGGATTCCTCGGGAAAATGTTATTTTCCGGGGAGGACATCTACAAGCGGGTGAAAGTTTTATCCGGGGGTGAGAAGATGCGTTGTATGATAGCCAAGATGATGTTGACAAATGCGAATGTCTTGTTATTGGATTCTCCGGCGAATCACTTGGATTTGGAATCCATTCAGGCTTTTAATAATACATTGGTGGCGTTTAAAGGAATCGTTTTAATGAATTCTCATGACCATGAGATTATCCAAACCGTTTGTAACCGGATTATAGAATTGACACCTAACGGAATGATAGACAAGCGAATGGATTTCGATGATTATATCACGAGTGATAAGATTAAAGAACAATCG